>Ga0307987_1001066_pt1 | contig 15575 bp, 20 predicted proteins | sample EllFjometagen181_FD_203157 | JGI IMG/M metagenome (GOLD analysis project Ga0307987, IMG submission 203157) | Marine microbial communities from Ellis Fjord, Antarctic Ocean - #181 | ecosystem: Environmental > Aquatic > Marine > Unclassified | place: Southern Ocean | collected 2014-10-08
TTCTTTAAGCGACAGGATAGGTATATATACAGATAGTTTAGGTATGTGGGCTAATAAACTGACTGCTATGGAACAATCATTAATACTTAATGAGTTGAAGAAGTTTTATTATGATCATGGTTTTAAATCTGAAATAATTAAAACTTATATAAAAGAATATATAAATAACATAGAAGAAGTTATGAAGTCCTTAATGTAATAATTATAGGTATTGATAATGTCTAATACTACTAAAACTATAATATTAATAGTGAATTGTATATAGATTGGTGTTTGGGTATCTAATTATTTATAACAATAATAGTAATAGAGGAGATAATATGAAGATACAAATAGTAGGAGCTAAAAGAACTATAGCTAGATATCAATTAAATCCTATAACTAGGGCATTAAAAGAATTAAAATCATTAGGTTATGAATTTGTTAACGCAGATAATAACCCTGATTATATTATGGTGCAAGTAACAGCTCTTGGCAAAGATTCAGGTCTAACTCCTGAAAGACTTATGACTGAGACTACTGCACCCATTATAGTACTTGATGACTCAGCTTCTACTGGTACTCATAAATTTAGCTTACTCAGATTATACCCTGATAGATTTATAGGCTATATTAAGAAACAACTATTGAGAGATAGAAGTCTGTATAAGTGGGAATATCCTAGAAATAGATATCATTATTATCAATTACAGAAAATACAGGATTCTGATTACCCCGATAGTGTTAATAGACACCCTTATGTCAATGATGAAGTTCTATCTAAAGTACATTTAGGGTGGAGTCTTGCATTAATGGAAAGGTCTGGCATACAAACAAGTATTGAACCTAATCTTGATATAGAACATAGAGACATTGATATACATTTTAGTGTTAAAGCCAAACATATAACTAAGATTGAGATAGAAAATCTAGGTAAAATGGATAATATGTTTAACTTCCATAGATCAGGATGTACTGTAAAGCTTAATAAGATTGTAGAGAAACATGGATTTAGTGTTTCTGGCAAATGTAAAGGTCAAGAGTACTTAAATAGGATGGGTAGATCAAAAGTATGTATTAGTCCTTACGGTCTCGGGGAGTGTTGTTTCAGAGATCTGGAAGCGTATTGTAGTGGAGCTATTTGTATTAAACCAAGTATGGATCATATTGAAACTTGGCCTAATCTATACCGTGATCGTGAGACATATATAAGCTGTAAACCAGATTGGTCTGACTTAGAATCTATACTATTCGATGTAGTTAATAACTATGATGGTTATAAACATATAGCTAGAAATACTTATCAAGGTGTATGTGAGGTTTGGGATAATGAATTATTTGCTAATAAGTTTGACTCTATAATGAAGTCTGTATTAAGTAAAGGATAATATTATGTTTGAAATAATAACTCAAATTTGGATTACAATATTTGGTTGTTCTGCTATTTGGCTGGTTGGTAGACTTGAATCTTGGAAAAGATGGGGATATATTTTTGGATTATTATCTCAACCTGCTTGGTTATACACTTCAATTAAACACGAACAATGGGGGATTGTTGTTCTTTCATTGTGGTATACATATTCATGGTGTCAAGGTATATATAATTATTGGATATTACCATTAAGGAACAAGGGTAATATAATAACTACTAATAATAATAAGAAACATACAAAAGGTGAGTGTATTAAAACCCTTACTATGTTTGGATATAAGTTTGAAGTATATGAAGAAGTTGTTATATTTTATGATAATGAGGATCAAAATAAAATCATAGAAATGAAACGTCATACTTTTGAACATTGTATAGACTATTATAATAGTAAACCCTAACAATAATCAATTATTTTTACCAAATTATAAGATCAGTACTAAGTAAAAGAAGAATGTGTTATCGAAGATTTGAATGTAAGAAAATAATTAATGATAGATAGAAATTTAGATAGATATATAAAGGGGGATAAACAATGACACTCAAAGACAAAGAAGGCAGATGGTTAGATGCAGCAGGAGAAGCAGTACCTGTAAGATATGTTAAAAAGATAGATAAGTTGAGAGATGCATTAGTAGAAAAACTTAATAATAAAGCTTATAAGTTAAATGAACAAATAACTAATTTTAAAGAAACAGCTTTTAAAGATGTAGAAGATTTTTTAGAAAAGGTAGAAAAAGAGTATAATACTAGTATAAAAACTGCCAAAGGTAATAAAACTCTCACTAATTTTTCAGGTAATAAATTAATTGAAATTAGAATGTCTCCTAAATTTCAATTTGATGAAAAAATAGCTTTAGCTAAAGGTCTTATAGATGACTGTATTAAAAGATGGTCTAAAACTTCTGATACTAAAATAATAATTTTAATTGAAAGAGCATTTAGAGTTGATAAGCAGGGAAATATAGATGCTCATTATTTATTAAATTTAAAGAATCTAAATATTAAAGATACTAACTGGCAAAAAGCAATGGCAATTTTAACAGATTCACTTAAAGTTGTTAGTGTTACTCCTTATATTAGATTTAGAAGAAAAGAAGATAGTAATAATAAGTGGGAAACTATACCTATTAATATAGCTCAAGTTTAGTTATAAGGATAATATATTAGAATAGTATGCAGGCTTGAAGATGATTTAATTTAATCAGATAAATGGTGGAGGTCCAAGTTTGATAGGGTCAGAAAAACGGGAGATAATAAAGGCTCTCATAATTGCTTTAATATACTGGTGTATTGTATTAGCATCATATTATTATAGTACATTTAAATAAGGAGATAGATAATGATGATAACAATGGATACTAATCTAAGACCCGCAGTATGTATGTGCTTGTGGCAAAGGGTTGATAGATTACCTGATATAATAGAAGCTTTAGAAAATCAAACCTACAAGAATTTTGAATACCTTATTTGGGATAATTCTTGTAGCCCAATAGTTAAAGAACTATTATATAAATCTAAATTAAATACACATTTATATTATAATGACACCAATGAAGGTTCCCAAGCAAGATTCTGGTTAGTACCTAAATCGAGTGGTAATCCTATTATATTCTTTGATGACGATCAGATTCCTAAACCAGATTTTGTAGAGTATATGACTAGTGAGTATATTAAAAGACCTAATGCAGTTCAATCTAGAAAGATTAGAATATTTGGACAAGAGTTTTATTGGAGAGATAGTAATGGAGGCACATATGGGGAACCTGTAGACTACTGTGGTACAGGTGGTATGGTACTTGATAGGTCGCTGTTTAAGGACGAAAGGCTCATGAAAATTGAAAGCCCTTTTGAAAAAGTAGAAGACTTATACTTGTCTTATGTTGCCAGACATTTTTATGGTATGGATCTAATAGCTATTAAGTCTAAAGTTAATCAGTTTAAAGATGGTAAGAATCAACTAAAACTATTTAAATTAGGTTCTGTTAAACAAAAGTGTTTTACTATTCTTAGACAGAAAGGTTGGAAACTACTTAAAGATAAAGATAATAAGGAGATATAAAAATGGGAGCAGAAGTTCCAAACTCAATGAATAGTGTTGAAAATTTACCGGAACAAAAAGGTAGTGAATTGGAAATTAAAAAGTATGAAGAAAATGCTATCTTCAAAGGGGCCCATAAGACAGAAAGAAATATGACACCTTGTGGCGGAGGGTCATCAGAAAAATCAACAAGACACATAATTAAATTCATATCAGACATGATTGCTAAATATGACCTAAAATCTATTAGTGATGTGGGTTGTGGTGACTTTAGTTGGTTTAATAGGGTTGAACTTGGTGGTGTTGAATATACAGGTTATGACATTAACGAGATAATGCTTAAACAGGTTAGAAAAAACTATCCCGCTTTCTCTTTCCTTAAATGCGATGCTTCTGATTATGAATTTCCTAAAACAGATTTAATAATCTGCAGAGATTGTTTATTCCATCTTCATATTGACATAGCCAACCGGGCATTATCTAATTTTATAGCTAGTGGGTCACTATACTTAATGGCTCCAACATTTACTTGGACAAACAGTAATAGTATTGCAGAATCTGACACTAAGGGCGGTTATTCTGCAAGACGGTATAATATGGGTATTGGTCCTTTTAATTTAGGAAATCCTATTGAATTTATTGAGGAACCAACTAAAAAGAAAAGAACATTTGGTATGTGGAAGCTTAACTATGATTCCATAGGAGACTTTCAGTTATGATTCAAGTATTCGGACACCCTAGATCAGGTACACATTACACAGCGGCTCTTATTGATGCTAATCTATTTGATGGTATTAATTATTTAACTCATTATGCTAGAAAATCTCCGCATGCACTAGGTAAGAGAATAGTCCCTGTATTAGAAAAAACTAAAGATATGTTATGTGTTTATGTTAAAAGAAACTTTGATGATGTATCTAAATCTGTATTTACTGCTAGAGATCGTTTTGGATTAGATGTCGATGATTATGAAGACTTCCTTACTAAAACTTATAGTTCAATTTGGACAACAAATAAGAAGTTTACAATAAAAGTTAATACTCTTAATAGAGTAAAACATGTTAGTAAGGTTAGTGGCCAGTTTGCTAAAATAGATATGACACCTAAAGAATATTGGTCTTATCATATAGCCGGTTGGGAACAAGTTCAATCTCAATATCCTTCTAGAGTGCTTATAGTGAACTACGATGAATTAAAGTCGAATTTTACTTATGCCATGAGTAGACTAACATCATGGATTAAAAATAATATGAGTAGGAGTGGTATAAGTGAATCTGATATTGGTATAATTAAGCCATTAAATTATTATAAAAATATTAATGAGCAGGTTGGTTGGATTCCGGAGGGTTAGATATGCTTTATATAGAAATACCAAAAACAGTTGAAGCTACACAAGTATTTAAATTAGAAGATCACAAAGCTATAGTTGCTTTAACAGCAAAGTATGATGCTTATATTCCTGTTATGAATGGAGCATTTGCATTACTACAAACAGGTTACTATGATATTAATTTTGTTATGCCGGGAGATTATATTATAGAAGATAACTGCGATCCAGACTATCCCTATACAATAAGTAGAAAGAAATATTTTGAATTAGGGTATAAAAAAGTTGATTACTCACCCTGCTGTTGTTGTCCCCAGGGCAGTATTTGTGAATTTTTTAAAAATAAATCAGAAAAGTGTGAGTACGGGAAAATATAATGATCTATTCTTTTCTAACTAAGAAGTATTTTAAATATGCTGAGCTATTTTTAAAATCATATAAGAAACATAATGGAGAATCTGAACTTATATACTTAGTAACTGTGGGTCTAGATTATAAAGATATGCTTAAGTTATCAAATTTATACGGTAAGTTAGTTATAAAAGAATACACTGTTAATCTTATTAAGTTTCGATTGAATATAGATAATGATAAAGATTTTGATAAATATGAAACACAATCAATTGAAGGTAAAAAATGTATATTATGGAAGAATTGTGTAGCTGATGATATTAGAATTGATTTATTTAAAACCAGTACCATAGAGTTTCCTGATGAAAGTCATTATACTTTTATGGATATAGATTTATTATTTAGAGGGAATGTTATTGATTATATTAATAGTAGAAAACATACCTATATTAGATTGAGACCAACTTCTAAATTATACGGTAAAGTAGCTATAGGATTTATTATATTTGTTAATAAAACTTGTCAACATCTTATAGATACCTGGATTAAAGAAATAAATGGAGTTAAATTAAGTGAAAGAGGTGTAGCACATGGTCAAGTAGCTTTCTATAGGATGTATTGTAAAGAACATCTCAAATATAAAATTAAAGACTTACCCTTAAAGTACTTAGATAAGTATATGGGTGATAGTAGTTTAGTATGGAGTCCCAATGATGGTTCTAAAGAAGATGGTTATAATATAATGTTTAAAGATTATACAAAGGAAAGGAAATAAAAAAATGTTAGAATTTTTTACATCAGTATATAATAGTATAACTACTGTTTCATCGGGAAATCCAGTAATATCTGGTGTGATATCATTATGGGGATTAGGTGTTATAACTTATTTATTAAGAACTGTCCCAACTACAATATATACCTTTATTAAGAGACAATTTATTTCCTCTTTAGAGTTTAATAATGCTCAAGGTTATGATCATGAAAAAGTTTATTATGCTTGTATGGCTTGGTTCAATAATAATAAACAATTTTTAAAGTTTTCTAGAGTTTTATCTCTTTATGTTAATTGTAAATATGATGAAGATAAACGTAGAGATATTATTAGTATCTCTCTCGGTCCTGGGTACGGAACACATATTTTCTTTTATAAAAGAAAATTATTATGGATGAAATTAGATAGTTTAGAATCAAGTGGGTCAGAAAGGGAAAAAAGATCTATAACACTCCAATGTTTAGGAAGAGATAAATCCATTTTTCAAAAATTCATAAATGAGTTTAAACCTGAAGAGCCTGAAGATACAATATACACTTATTCCTATTATGATAAATGTTGGAATAAGGATTCTATTATTATTAAGAGACCTTTAGAATCAGTAGCCATAGATTCTGTTATAAAAAATAAATTATTAAATGAGATAGATTTTTTTAATATTAAGGAATCTTGGTTTATTTCTAAAGGTTTGCCTTATAAACAAACCTATATCTTACACGGTATAGCTGGAACAGGTAAAACAAGCCTTATAAAAGCTCTAGCAAGTAATTATGATAAAAATTTATGTATTATAAACATTAATGATATGTCAGATGCTTCTTTTAAAGATGCTTTAATTAAAGCTCCTAATGGGGCTATGATAGTTATAGAAGATTTTGATTCTAGTATAGCTACTAAGAACAGGATATCTAAAGTAGAATCAGGGGGAGAGTTTTTTTCATTCTTATCTTTATCAGGAATTTTAAACGGGCTTGACGGAATAAATAGTTTACATGATGTTATTATATTTTTAACTACTAATCATTTAGAAAAATTAGATACAGCAATAACAAGAAAAGGAAGAGTAGACCATATTATTGAATTAAAACTTGTTCCAGCTATAGAAGTTAAAGATTATTCTGAATACATATTCCCTGAGTATGACTTTAGTAGTTACAGGTTTGAAGATAGTCTAGGCTGTAATCTTAATAGTGCTTTACTATTATCCCAAACAGATCCCAAGATTTATTTAAAAAATTTGGAGGTTTATAATAGCAATGAATAAAACAAAGATATGTTACTTAGACCTAGAGACAGGTGGCCTAGATAGAGAGAAAAGTGCTGTACTTCAAATAGGAGGTATCATTGAAATTAATGGTAAAATTAAAGAACACTTTGATATAAATTGTCATCCTTTTGAAGATGATACTATTAATCAAGAAGCTCTAGATGTTAATGGGCTTACTTTGGATGAAATTAAAACATTTGGTAGTCCAAAACAAGGTCATTTAGATTTATTAAAAATATTTGATAGATATATTGATAAATATAACAAAGCTGATAAATTCTATATGTGCGGATTTAATATAGATGGTTTCGACAGGCCCATGCTCAGAAACTTTTTTATTAAGAATGGTGATACTTACTTCGGATCATACTTCTACAGACAAACACTAGATATACAAAATTTATATCCATTATTCTTATTAAAATCTTTGTATAAAATGGATAGTCATAAATTAATTGACATATCTAGAGCCTTTGATATTAAATTTAAAGAATCTAAACTACATGAAGCCTGTTATGATGCTAAATTGTGCAGAAGAATACTCAAGAAAATGAATAAGAGAAAGATAAAGTTATTTAAATAGGAGTATTTATGAAAGCTACTATAGCCTTATATGATGCGGGTTTTAAAGATTCAAGTCCTGCCTTACTATCCTTAGCTAATCAAACAATACTAAAAGATATACAGATTATATGGGTTGAGTATTATGATAAGGTATATACAAAAGTAGAAAATTTTAATTTTATTAAACGAATAAGATTAAATAATGATATTAATAAACCTTATGATATGGGTGCTTGCTATAATGCTGCTTTATCAATAGCTGTGGGTAAATATTTTACTTTAATTGATCCTTGTCTATGGTTTCCTCCAACATTTCTTGAGAATATATATAATTATCACAACATTAATGGAAATATTTTTACTTTTAACTATGAAGCAAGGACTAGAAAAACAAATCCTGATTTAAGACATAAATTAACAGAAACTTATTTTAGTGTTTTAGAAGGTATTGGTTATAAACTAATAAAAACTAATAGGGGATGTGCTTCAACAACAGAAACAATTAATTTATTAGGTGTTGATGGATTTGATATTATACCAAATGATATGCACTTAACTGATAGAAATACATTATTTCTTTGTTTACTTAGAATGAGGGCTAAATATCATATTAGTGTTAGTAGTTTACAAGACAGGGCTTATCATGCTTATCATCCAACAGGTTCTACATTTCCAACAGATAAAAAAACAATAAATGAATATAAATCTAAATATTCTTTAGGTAATACTATTTATCCTGAAAAAGGATTGAAATGGTTTACAGATAATTGTAAAATGGAGATACTATAATTATGACTATGAAAAAAGTATTATATGTAGGTCACCTTAGAAATAGAAGTTATGGAGATCAAGTTGCTTTTACTGTATTCAGAGATTTTATTAAAAAACATTATAGTAATAAGATAGAGCTTCATACTAAAGATATTAAGGCGAGCAAGACATATAATATTGTTAATGGTAATTATGATTTTTATTTATTAGGTGGTGGTACTTGTATATCTGATTTAATGCGACCTTATGCTGATAGAATACTACATCATTTTTATAATTCTAAATGTAGATATGGTATTTTAGGTGCTGGTGTTTACAGTGAATCACGCAGAGACCAAAAGATTGTATGTGAGAGAACTATTAAATCTATACAACATACAAGAGATTTTATAATAGGTGCGAAGTATGTGGGTGTAAGAGATAAAGCTTCTAAAGAATACCTTGATAATATAGGCTGTGGTGATAATATAAATGTGATGTATGATCCTTGTTTAGCTATAGAATATCCTAAAGTAGATTTAAATTTAGATATAACTAAACCAACTATAGGTATGAATATTTGTTTAAATAATAAAGTTTGTCTTGGTACAATAAGCTATGATCAAAACAAACTATTTAAGGCTATGGAAGAATTTGTAAAGGCTATAGTACATAAGTACAATGTTTTATTTATACCATTTAATAGAGCAGATTCTAAACTTGCTAATAGAGTAAAAGAGTGGGGTTGTAATATTGCTGATTGGGGGACACCTTCACATATTGCAGGAGTTATGCAAAACTGTGATTACTATGTAGGTAATAGAGTTCACGGGGATGTTACTGCTGCTGCGTATAACATACCTTTTGTATCTATAGGGTATACAGAACCTAATATAAACTTTCTAAAGCATATAGATTATCCATACTATATAGATCCTAAAATTGAACATTTATCATTTGAGTCAATAAAACTTTACTTTTTTAAAATTATTATGGATGAAATACAAGTAGTATCGGGTTTAAAAAGAATTACTATTGTAGCTAAAGCATCTTATAATGAAAATGCCCATAAATTATGCGAGGTAATACTTAATGAAACTTAATATAGGTTGTTGGAATAGAGTGATGGATGGTTGGACTAATGTAGATATTCAAAACATTAAAGGTGTTATGCAGGCTCCCGCCCATAAGATCCCCGTAGAAGACCGAACATGTTCAATAGTATATGCAAGTCATATATTAGAGTATTATAATTACGATGAAGCTATTAATTTAGTGCTACCTGAATGGAAAAGACTGTTAAGACCAGGAGGTATTCTTAGGATAGCTGTTCCTGATTTTAATGCGATATCTAGATTATATCAAGCAGGACTAGATATAGATTATTTCTTGGGTCCTTTATATGGTAAGATGGATATGCAAAATCAAATAGAAACAATATATCATAAAACTTGTTATGATCAAAAGAAACTAACACAATTACTTCTTGATTGTGGCTTTATAGATCCTAAACTATATGATTGGGGAAAAACTGAACACTCACATATAGATGATCATAGCCAAAGTTATATACCTCATATGGATAAAGATAAAGGTGTTCTTATTAGTTTAAATATGGAGGCTACTAAGTATGGAAACTTCTAAAATCAACATAAGACCTTTCACACCTTGTTTAAAAGATGAAGATAAAAATGGTAGAGAGGAATATGATACACTAACATATGGTAATATTACTATAGAATTAGATCAAACAATAATTGATTATCTCACATTAAATTCACAATCTGAATATATGATAAAAATTTGTAGAATTTTTGATTGTGGAATAGATGAAATTAAAAATGAAATGTGGGCTAAAATTGAAGGAAAATTACAGCCACATCACAGGGATTCACAATCTGCTTTTGTAAAAGATCCTTATATGAATATACTACACCCTGATAACTCTTACATTAATAGTAAGGAGACATAATGGCTAATAAAGAATGGTCAAATGAATATAATCCTTTTAATACTTGGAAAATATTATTTTCTATAAATGAACTGAGAGCTATTGTAGATGGTAATTTTATGCCCCCTGTTGCAGTTGATATTGATCCTTCTAATGCCTGCCAACAGCATTGTACCTATTGTAATAGTTATGAATATAGAAAAAGAACAGGTTTTCAAACAATGCCTAAAGGTCATTTATTAAAAATAGCAGATTTTATGAAAGAATGGGGTGTTAAGTCTACCTGTATTGCAGGTGGAGGTGAGCCGTTATTAAATAAAGAAACAAGAGATTTAATACCCAGGTTACATAAACATGAAATAGAAATGGGTGTAATAACTAATGGTATACTTTTAGATGAAGAATATAGTAATTTAATATGTGAATCAGCTAGATATTGTGGAATTAGTTTTGATGGTGATGATCCTTATATTTATAAAATGATGAGGGGCAGTGATAGTTATAATGAAGTAGTTAGAAATGTAAAATTATTAAATGAAATTAGAATTAATACTCAATCAAAATTAGATACTAATTTAAAGTTTCTTATACATCCTTATAATTATAAATCTATACCAGGAGTAGCTAAGCTTGCTAAAGAAATTGGGTGTTGTGGCATTCATATTAGACCTGTTGGTATTGATGATGTACCTGGTATTGCAAACCCCCTTAAAGAAAAATCATTTAATATGAAAAGTTGTAGAGATGAAATAAATGATTTAATTGAAGAAGCTTATACTTATGAAAGTTCTGATTTTAAAGTATTTGCAGTAACTCATAAGTTTGGTTCTAATTTTGAAAAGGTTATTAGATTTGATAAATGTAGGTGTACCCCACTAGCGGGTGTGTTCGCAGCCAATGGTGACTTTATGCTCTGTTTTAACTCAAGAGGTAAACCTGGTTTTACACTAGCTAGTCATTATCCTGATCCTAATGAAATCAAGAAAGTATGGAGTTCTCAGTACCATAAAGATATGATAGACAATATTGATCCCGAGAAGTGTATGCGCTGTACTTTTACTAGATATAATGAAGTTATACAACATTGTATATTAGAAGATAAAATGTTTTACAAGTTTTTATAATATAATAATAATAAAAGGTGGATAAATGAACGCTATAAATAATACTACAGATAGTGCCCTATCATTAGATGATTACACACCTTGTGATAATGAAAAAGAAAAAACAGTAAATTATTACATAGAAGAAATTGATGAGTTAAAAGGACTATAAAATATAGCTAAGAAAATGTGTTAGAAAACAGCTTACACGGGCAATAGTAGAACAGGTCTGTAAATTAGAAAAATTAACATGATATCAGAAATTCTTAAAGTGAATAGGTTGGCCTTAAATTTTGGATTGAAATAAGAACAGTGCAAAGGAGAATTATGAGATTTTCAACAGAAGAGTTAGAAAAATTTCAGGAGTGGTATGATAAAGGCCACTTGCGATTAGTACCAATTGCGACTGCTACTGATAGAAGATTGTCAGAGAAACTATCCCGGCTGATTAATAAAACGTCTATTACTAATACCTGCCCTTGTATCCGACAAGATCACACTATAGCAAGTGGTCAGTAAAAGGATAATAATAAATTATGATTAAGATCAATCAAATAGAACCACTGATACAACAAGTAGATATAGATGCAGTTAATGATTACATGCAGAGTGATGGGTGGATAACAGAACATACTAAAACTAAAGAACTAGAATCTATATTAGCTGAATATTTATGTGTTAAGCACTGTATAATGACTACTAGTGGCACATCTGCATTACTATTGGCTTTTAATTATCTTAAAAATAAATTAACATCTAATAGTCCTAATGGAGTTATAGTACCGGATTACACTATGATAGCTAGTGCCAATGCTCCTAAATACTTAGGCTTTGATATTACTCTTTGTAACACATGTCTTACTACAGTTCCTTCTTTTACAGATATAATTAATGCTGTAACAAAAGAAACTGCGGCTATAGTATATCCTACATTAAATGGTAGAACTGGTGATATAAAAAGAGTAACAAAATTTTGTAAAGAAAGATCTATATTCTTAGTAGAAGATGCTTGTCAATCGCTAGGGTCACAAAGTAATGGAAAAATGTTAGGTACATTTGGTAATGTAGGATGTTTTAGTTTAAGCCCCCATAAAATTATAACTACTGGTCAAGGTGGATTTATAGTAACAGATAGTGATGAAATAAATAAATCTATTAGAAGATTAAAAAACTTTGGCAGATATGAAGAAGGGACTGATAACTTCTATTGCTTAGGTATTAATCATAAATATACTGATTTACAAGCTTCTCTTGGTATATCTCAAATGAAATCTATTGACTATAGAATTAATAAAAAGAGACTTATATATAATACATATTATAAATCTCTTAAATATACAGATAACGTACATGTTATATATAGAAATAAAAAATCAGTTGCATGGTTTGTAGATGTCATATTTGATAAAAACATAGACGTATATAAACTACATAAAAATCTTAATCAAAGGGGTATTGGAACACGAAAATTCTATCCTCCTTTACATACTCAACCACCCTATAATACTGATAATAACTTAGATAGATTTAGTAAAAATACAGCTTCATTTCTTAGTAACCAGGGTTTATATTTACCATCTTCATTAAATTTATCTGCACAAAATATAGAAATGATATGTGATACTATAAAAGAAGAAATTATTAATTGTAAAAGATAAGGGAGTTAACTACAATGAAGCTAAAGACTCCATAGTTTTCTCTGACAAAGCTCTATAAATCAAAAAAAGCATACTGTAAAACTACAGAATTTAAGATAATATGGTCTTAAAATTATTTAAATAGGAATATTAATATGTCTATTATGGTAGAAATTTCTCCAGGTGAGCTGTTTGATAAAATAACTATTCTAGAAATAAAACAAGAACAAATTAAAGATATAGATAAGTTAAAAAATATAAATTTTGAATGTAATAAATTACAGAAATCTAGAGATGAAGTTATTAATAACATAGATTGGGAATTACTTACTAATATTCTTCAATTAGAAAAAAGTTTAAAAGAAGTTAATTATGAATTATGGAAAATTGAAGACGATATTCGTAGTTGTGAGTCTATAAGGAATTTTGATGAAACATTTATAGGGTTAGCTAGATATGTATATTTTACTAATGATAAGCGTAGTAGTATTAAACGTAAAATTAATTATCTATTAGGTTCTAGTATGATTGAAGAAAAATCCTATAAAAATTAATTATAATAAGGATAACTATAATGCTTTCCTAGTCAAAAAACTTGTATTAAATGTGATATAATACTTTATTATCAAAACAAAATTTATGGATAACAAATAGCAGCATTGTGATCAGTATTAAGTGTAAAACCAGTTTAATTATGTAAAGTTATTATCATTAGATATAGTAACTATCATAACTAAACTGGGTTTTTGCGTTTAAGGAGACTTTATTATGACGAAAACTGTTGCTGAAAAAAGACAAAAACTATTATCCTTGTTTTGTGTTAACGAACCACCACTAGGTTTATGCTGTAGCAGTGTAATGGAACCAACTATCCATGACTATATACATGCTAATATAAAATCCATGTTTAGCTATGCAGATATCCTAACTATAAGAGATTCAGTATAGGATATTTCAGATTCAAATTAATATATTATTTTTAATACATTATAGGGCATAATTATTAAAAACACCTTAATAATATAGTTAAAACACCCTATTAGCTACATGAATACCTATATTAACTATACTAATATGACCTATTATAACCTTTGTAATATTATTAAAAATAAAATCTTACCAGTTTACTATTGACGACAATGATTATAAACTTTCTTAAAGGATCTGTATGATGAAAATTGTAGATATAATTCAATCTAAGATAATGGCATCCATTATTACTGTTAAACAATACCCTCTTTATAGCAGGGATACTAAACAAAAGGACATGCAATTTGATTTGCAGATGTTTAAAAAACAAATGGAAGATCTTCTAGACAAGTCTAGTAATACTGAAAAGGCACTATTAAAGCTTGAAACTGCTTATTTAAATGCTGCTAGTAAAAAGAAAGTGGTACCTAATAAGAGCATATTAAAGACTTTAGAAGAGAAATTTGGTTTGTATAATAAAGCTAATACTGAGTTTAGTGATGCAACTAATTTATTCCTCCAAGCTAAGTATAAATTTGGTTCTAATAAAGCAGCAAAACCTATGTTAACTGAATTAAGGGCACTAGGTGAAAAACTAGGTAAAGTTAAAACTAAAGTTCAAAAGTCATTAGAAAAGATAGCAGAAACACAATTACCAGGTATTCTTGATGAAGAAAAGAATCCTTTAATTGAAAAAATGTATGATATTAAATTTCCTAAAGAATTTAAAGCTACTACTAAAGAACTCGGGCTAAAAAAGAAAAAACCTGAGTGGGGCAGTAAGTACTTTGTTACAATAAGTCCTTTGGGTAAGAAAGGGTTAAGGTTTGTTAGGTATGATAACATGATTAATATACCTAAAACTGATAAATCTACGCAAAAAGAAATGTTTTCTGTATTAATAGTAGACCTTTCTACACCCTTTATTAAAAAGAAAACTATAGCGGGTGAGTTTGGACCCATACATCTTACATTTAGTCCTACTAAAGTTAGTCCTAATAAACTACCTAAATCTTATAAAATAAGTAATAAGAAAGAAGTTGATTCTGCATTATCCTTCTTATCCTATGAAAATGGACTTGATATATTTAATGCACCTCTTAATGTTGATCCTGAAAAGAGATTAGGTTCGTTAAAAAGAGCAGGGAAATCAGTTATCTTAACTGATCCTGGAGTTAAAGTAGCAACTAAGGGTAATAAGATTAGAGTAACTATCCCCAAAAATAGTGCTATGATACCAGAATCAACCCAAGAAAAACTTGAAAAGTCAGGTATCTCTAAGATGAATGAAACACAGTTTATTAGAGACATGTTTATTGAAGTAAAAAGATTGGCAGGACTACCTTTAAAGAAATTACCCGCTGCTAGACACACTACTGATAGAATCAAAATAAAGGTAAGAAAGAGTAAGAATAGTTATATATTCTTATTTACA
>Ga0307987_1001067_pt1 | contig 15539 bp, 8 predicted proteins | sample EllFjometagen181_FD_203157 | JGI IMG/M metagenome (GOLD analysis project Ga0307987, IMG submission 203157) | Marine microbial communities from Ellis Fjord, Antarctic Ocean - #181 | ecosystem: Environmental > Aquatic > Marine > Unclassified | place: Southern Ocean | collected 2014-10-08
GAGTATTTCGTAATGAAATGAAGAAAATATACGAGGAGTTGGGTATTGGAACTCTAGTTTATAAATTATTGATAATTATACATTTAGAGAAGTGCTTAAAAATAATCAACCATAAAAAACAAGAAAACGAAGGGTTGTAGTATAGGGCGATCACTCGTGGCGAAGCCTAAGAGAGGCTGGAGTTTCCTCCCTTGGAAATTGAATATTGGCTGTTGGATATTGGATATTCTTTTTGTCTTACCTTAGACCTTAGAACATAGAACTTAGAACTAAAAAAAGAATTGGGTGCAGGATATAGCCTGCAACCTTTTGACAGAACCACAAATAATAATCGGAGTTTATAAATGTTTGAAAAGAAAATTCAATGGCAAAATCCAGCAATCATTTTTATCTGTTCACTGTTTCTGTTAGCTTTTTGTTGTGAAATTCTTTCTTCATCTATCAAAAATGGCAAACTGGATAAATCTAAAGATATTGAAATCTTTAGAATTAAAGAAGAGTTTGGGATATCCAATCCTTTTCAGATTCTCACTTTTAAAATAAAAAAATCCTATCAAGGAAAAAAAATCCATGTCGTTGATCAAAACAAAAAAATCATCCCCCATCAAATTTTGTCCAATGGAAAATTAGCTATTTATACCGATTTACCTGCCAATGCAGAAAAGACATTCAAAGTAGTGGACGGAGCCGCACCTGAACCCTTTAAAGGGGTGAGTAGTAAAATAACAAACTCTTATATCGAACTTGATAACAACATTACCGCAATCCGAGTTTTTAAGGGGGCTAATAATAGTCTGACAAATGCCCCGGCACCTATACAAGGCTTTAAATTTCAAGATGATACCTGGGCTGGCACTTATGGTAATGTTCTCAGTATTCCGGCTAGCAGCATCAAGACTGAATTCTTGGAAAATGGGCCCCTCATTCAAAAAGTTCGTGTTTCTTATGAAATCGAAAGAAAACCTTGCAAAGGTAACAGAGAAAAAACAGCAATTGAGGGAGGAAAAGGATTTTATACCTGTACAATAGAATTACAATACGGACAACCGTCCATAATGATTGAAGAAGATACAGATAGCGACCTCTCCTATGAAATCAACTTAAAGGATGATTTACAAGCGGACCTAGCTCGCTATAATGGTCATCAGGCCAGTTCAAAACAGTTTGGCGTTGATGATCAGGGAAAAGTGTATAAAAACAAAAATGCAAATAAAGAAGCCCAATTGCAGTTAACATATAATCCAAAGCAAAAATGGAACCGATGGGGCAACTCGACCTATCGCTTCCTGGTTCCCTGGGGATGTTATGGGGTTGACACCGGTCATTACTGGCTGATTTACTCCAGCGACACCGGCCAGGATCGCTTGTTAGGTATTTTTTCAGGGAAAGCGAGTCGGCTCATTGGACCTGGCAGTTCAGGAGTAGGAGTTAATACCAAGATGATTAAAAACAATAAAAAGTTGTCTTTAAAAGTGAAACTTCAACGTCTGGAACCGACTCAATTCCATAATCCACACATGCGTTTTGAGTGGGGTTTATTTGTCGGTAAAAAAAACATGGATCTCAAGCCTCAGAATCAAGTTCAAGGAATTCAACAGCAAGTCAATTTACACAGTATTGGTTTGCTGAATTGCATCAAAGATTTACCAGATATCTATCCCCTGGAAAATGAGAATGTCGGGGAATATTTGCAAAATGATGTTTTGGATCATTTTCAAAACATGCTACGAGAACAGGCCTTAAAAGGTGATTTCAGTTATATCAATTTCCTTAAAAATGATGTCGCATCCCGTGCTTATATCGATTTTTGGCTTAATAAAGAAGCAGGTCGTGATGAAAGGGCTTTTCAGAATATTGAAAACTATGTCAGTATGATTGTTGAGAATTACAGCAATGGTTTTGGCCTTTATACTCAACAGGTTAAAGGTCACCATATTGGCATCAATTTTACCAGCCGCCTGTCTCAAATTAAAATGTTACTGGCAAGTAACTTAAGCCCTGATGTAAAGGTCAAATTGAAAAAACTGGCGTCTATTCTGGGAGCAATTATTTGCAACAATAACATTATACCATTTCAACCAGGGGCCGAGAACTATAACAGAGGTACTCAAAACCAGAATAACCTGGTAAAAGGGGCACGCAATGATTATCGATTATTCTTAGCCAAACATCCTCTTTTCCAAGTCAATACTAATTATCTTCTTGAAGAGATTGAAGAAACAATGAACGAAGTCATCACTGACCAGGGCTCCAGCGTAGCAAGCTCCCACTATACCGTTGCCTCCGTCAGCAACCTAATTAATGCAATGCAGAAATATCGCCTTCTCGAAATAAAAAACTATTTTTCGAGTGATAAAATGCTTAAGTTTGGCAACTTTTATTTGCAGCTCATTACCCCCCCAGACAAACGTTTCAACCGAATGAGATTAAAGTCTGTGATGGGTGGCGATGGATACCCCGAACCGGATCCCTTGTATGGGCAACTCGCAACCTGCTACGATGGAATCGACAATGAACTCAGTGAAAAATTAATGCAGGTTTGGCATGAATCCGGACGACCTCAGAATGCTTTTAATGGTCCGACGATGATGCGTATTAACTATTTTCTTCCTCACAAAACATTCTATCAGGGAGATGCCAATTATCCTGGTTATATGAGTGTTTTAAGGGATGCTTATGGAAGCAACGACGAAAGCGTTCTATGGTTTATCAATGGAGAAGCGTTGCATGATCATCGCCATAATGACAATGGCAGTTTTGTGCTTTGGGCATTAGGTGATCCTATTTCACTCAATTTTGGTTCCATTTATTATCCTCGCACGGAAGGTGCTCTGATGCATAATATGCTAATACCCTATCTGTTGGTAAAAGACCAATTGAACAATGATAACATTCCATTCAATAAACCTGCTATTCCTAATGACAGGAGCTCCTGGTGGCATAGCAAGCAAAAGCCTTTTCAAACCTCTAAATACTTTTCGAGTGCATGCACGCAATTTAAAGGATATAAAAACAAAAACCTAAGCTGGGAACGCAGAATCTCAATGATCAAAATAAACAAGGATAGGCCGATATTTATCATTCAAGATAAAGCGGAGGAAAACGATAGGCCTTTAACCAGTGTAGTTAACTTTAATTTTCTATCCAAGGGCCCTATTCAAGTGGACGGAAAAATGATTGAACCACCAATAAGAAAATGGTATAACAGCACTAATCATAAAGAAAAAAAACAAGAATTACCATCATTTAAAACCTTTATGAAGCTGCCGGGACATGGGGACACATTGGCTTTCAAAGGTCAGCTCGATACAGACTGGAATCTGATTCTGCTGAGTTCTACCAATATTGATGTATCAGCGGGTCAATGGGGACATGACTGGTTTTCGTCACCTGCCAGACGTTTATATCAAAGATCTGACTACAAGAAGAGTAATCCGAATCAGGTTCTTGAAGATAATCAACAGATGATGCGCTTCAAAATCAATGGAGATCTTACCAGCATCATTACTCCGTTTAAGAAAGGGAATACTTATTCCATCAAAGCTGTGCAAAAAGCTGATAAGCTACAGCTAACATTGGATGAATATGTTATAACTATCGGGCAAACACACTTTCAAGCTAAATCACCCGAATGCCTGATAGTGGCAACTTTTGGAGAAAGCATGCTTTCAACAGACGGTTTTACTTTGCAAGGCGGAACTTTTGAATTTGAAATAAATACCAAAACACTTAAAATCCATTTACCTGCCAGCAATGAGACAAGAACGCTACAAATTCCAGAAAAATTTATAGCAAGCATTACCACCACCACCCAGCAGGGAGTGAGAATAAAAGATAATACACTTAGTTTTGCCGCAAACCCTCAAGTTGACCGGGAATTGATTTTTAATTTGCAAAATTGATTTCTTAAAAAATGCTCATGAGCAGTTAAGAGAATCTATTAAGAGTAAAAAAATCGTGTTACGTTCAACAATTGTTCTGCAGATTGAGAGCGGCAATGTCCTTTTCAGCGGGGCAGAAAAAAATGTAAATGGGAAACTGTAAATAGTAAAAGTTGGAATAGCTCTGCAATTTCCAAGGGTTCACACCCGTGGCTATATTCCACAACCCATTCTGGGTTTCCTGTTCAATTCATAATATGTGTGTTGACAATATGTTATACTATGCTCAATGCACTAGAAGTGCAATGTTTTTTGTATGTTTGCCCAAAAAGCTTGCAGATGAACTTTAATAATAAGTTCATATAGTTTGTGAGTTTGTAATGCGATATCACGAATCTTATTGCCATTTCGCTATGCTGCATTGCTCTTGCAATTTTATTTATTGCCACTACAGTAAGCCATTCGTTGCACTCATTACTGTCGTAAACTCCAGCCTCACTTCCTCTGGTCGTGTCATTTCGTTGCTTTAAGCAAGTTAAAGCCTCACTTCCGATGGTCTTGTGTTGCAAAAGCCTCTCTACGACTTCGCCTTGAGTGCACTGCGAAGGCAGATTACAGTTTACCGTTTCTTCTCTCTTCACCCCTTTTCAAATCCCTAATAATACCCTGCCAGCTCTTTTCTTGAATAAAAAAGGATTTTTTGTCTTTTTGGTTGACTATAATAATAATGTAGACTATTATTATTCTACATAATTATAAAAGTGCTTATCATGCACTTGAATAATGTGTTGAAAAGCCCTAACTAACAATAAAGTTTCTACCAATCTTATTGGCAGAAAAAGACACAAATCAAGGAGACAGAAATGAAGAAGACACATCGCATCAGAAGCATCGCTATTCTCGCGGCAATTATCTACGCTATGGCAGTTCCTTATACCATGGCGGCTACGGTCACCTGGACGGGGACGATTGATGACGACTGGACTAACACGTCAAACTGGGGTAGCAACCCGCTTCCCACGGACGGAGATGATGTGATTATCCCTGATGAGACGAATGATCCCACGATTCCGGCGGGGACATGGCCGTCTGAAGCGACTCGCTATGGTTCATTTTCAGTAAGCAACGGTGCCGTCGTCACGTGCTTGGGTGACCCGACGGCAACAAACGCCGCATCCGGTGGCAGTGCGGGTGATCTGCACGGGATTGGTGTTACCATTCGTTGCACGAGTGCAACAATATCCGGGACGATGGATGCGAACTTGCAGGGCTTTCCAAATTACGAGGGGCCTGGATATAGCCGCTCGGCGGCTCATGGGGCTAGTACAATCTATTCGGAGCCTTACGGGAATCTAGAGTACCCAACAGCGTTGGGCAGTGGTTCCGACACGCAGTTCGGCGGCGGTGCAATCGCAATTTTGGCTACCGGAACCGTTACGCTAAACGGGACGCTGTCCGCCAACGGAATCGGCGACAACAACCGCGCTTCTGCTGGCGGGAGTTTGCTTGTGGAGTGTAATACATTTGCAGGAGCGGCGACCGGTCTGGTCACCGCCACAGGCGGAGGCATTTTCGGTCGCAACTGGGCAGGGACCGGAGGGCGCGTCGCGTTGATCTACGAGACAAGCACATATGCCGGGTCGGCAACAGTTGTTGGTGGCGGAAACAACAATTGGGAATGGGGTAAGGGCGCCGCCGGGACCCTCTGGGAACCCAAACGCGTATGGCCTCGTTCAGGCGGAACGGTCACCATCGACGGAAGCTATCAGTATCACTTCACAAACAACGCGGGTAGCTTTGTATGGGACGAACTGGTTATCGATGGTGCGTGGTTTGAAATCCACGGAAACCCAACCATCGAAATTGGCAACCTAACACTTACGAACAACGCACTTTTATACTGGAACGACGCTGATGTCACTCTCTCGGGCGACGTCTATGTCGGCAGTCCGCGCACCGCCCAGTTCCTAGCGCCGGCTGGTTCCTACACGCTCGGCGACGTTCTCGTCGCGTCGGGTGGGGAAATCATGCCGCTCGGCGACACCTCGGCCACGAATGCCTCTTCTGGGGGCATCGGGGGAGACCCGCATGGCATCGGCGTCAGCCTAGTGTGCGACTCGGTCACGATCGAGTCCGATGGCCAAATCAATGGCGTGGGTAGCGGGTTCCCTACATGGCAAGGACCGGGTGCGCAACTAGGCGCCGGCTACGGCGGACAAGGCCAAACCGGGGCCACGTACGGGAGATTGAGCCGGCCCAGTGCTCTTGGCAGCGGCGGGCACGTGCCCACCGGCTCTGGTGGCGGTGCCATCCGGGTGGCAGCGGACACGGTCACGCTGGATGGAACCATTGACCTGGACGGGGGATCAGACAGCAACGGCAGCGGTTCGGGCGGTAGCGTCTGGATAGAGGCCGGCGTGCTGACCGGGAACGGAAAGATACAGGCACGCGGTGGCAGTACGGGTAGTAACAACGCGCGGAACGGCGGCGGTGGACGCGTGGCGCTCGAGATGGGCCCAGGCTCGTCCTACGCGGCGACAAACATCACCGTCAGGGGAGGTATCGGCACCCTCAGTCAGGCAGATACGGGAACCGTCTTCGTAGCGACCACATCTCTGACCGGTGTTTTCGGGGCGAGCGGTTCCACCGTCAGCCTTGAATCGGACTATGCCGACAACGCGGATGCTCTAGGCATAAAGGTGACCCGTATCATCACGTCATGGAACCATCTGATCTATGAGTGGACAGACGAGTCGCGAAACGCAGGACTGGCGGCACTGAACAACACCGTCGACTACCGGCTCATAGGACTAGTGGCTGGACAGGGCGGAACTGTATATACAAATGGGGTCTCTATCGGCAACATTTCAGCGGATGGCAACGGTGTGTTCTCGATCAGCGGTGTGACATTAAGTCCAAGTGCAACGGTGCGAATTGAGTTTCCTGCTCCGGGAACCGTGATTTTGATACAATAGAGTGCAGCACAGCACCCCATACCTTCTCACGCAGTGTCAGTCGTAACTCAAAGAGCAAAGACAGGGCTAACAACGAATAACGAACAACAAATAACGTATTTTTACGAACTGTACACTTTTTCGCAAAAAACAAATTAGGTCCTAAAAAAATACAAAACTTTTGACAGAACCAAACACAAATCAAGGAGACAGAAATGAAGAAGACACATCGCATCAAAAGCATCGTTACTCTCACGGCAATCATCTACGCTATGGCAGTTCCTTGTACCATTGCGGTTACGACCACCTGGACGGGGTCGGCTGATGATGACTGGTCAAACATGGCAAACTGGGATAACGGCGTACCTCAGACAGGTGACGATGTCATTGTCAACAGCGGCACGCTAACTCTGTCGAGTGCGACGCCGGCGCTGACTTCGTATACGCAGGGTGGCGGAGTTCTGACGTTCACCAACTGGACGACGAAACTGGAGGCCACGACGGTCACGCTCAACGTTGGCAGCATGACGCTTCCTGTCGCCTTTACCAATAGTGTGATGTCCAATCGCGTATGGATTGCCTGCACAGACCTGACGCTTGAGTCCAGCGCCAGCATCAATGCTGACGGCAAAGGATATAGTGGTGGCATAGCGCTCGCCAAGGCACCCGGATTCGGGCCTGGTGCAGGCGCAGCGTATAGCGGCGGCGGTCATGGTGGTAAGGGAGGAGATTACGCATCCCCCGGTACTTCCGGCGGCAGCCCACAAGGCTCTGCGAATGAGCCACTCTCTCCCGGCAGTGGCGGGGGCAGTTGGAACGGTACAGGTGGAGACGGCGGAGGCGCTGTTCGAATCGACGCAGCAGGAACAGTAACCCTGCGCGGCACTATCTCGGCAGACGGGGCGAACAGGACAGGGTCCTCCGGCGGCGGCGGTTCCGGAGGCGGAATCTATATTGCCTGCAATATTTTGGCCGGCACCAACGGTATCGTCCGCGCCAACGGGGAAAACGCTGGCTCAAATGGTGGCGGGGGCGGCGGCGGAAGAATTGCCGTGGCCTATGACACAAACGCACAGAGCAGCGCACCGAAGCCAAATATCCAATTTTCGGTTTCTCCCGGCACTGCAAAGATTTCAGTCAAAGATGGGGGACTGGGGACGATATACTTTCCTGATGCCCGTCTTTTGACGGAGACCATAACCGGCATCAATGGGCAATTGCGGGGCTTTTCATCCTGGTCACCTAACAACCTTGTCATCAGCAATGCCTGGCTTCGGTTCTCGTCCGACGGTTTCCAGTTAACCGTGGCGAACGATTTACGCATTTACAACGACTCCGGCAGATTGGGTCTGGGCGGAGATGCGTTCTATAGATCCGGATTTTACTACAGTGACATGACATCATCCCCCAGCCTGAGTGTTGGCGGGGACCTGACGCTGACCAACGGCGCGAGTCTATATATATACAGCGGAATGACAAATGGGGTGGGCATAAACAATGGTGCTTCGGTCAGCATTGCAAAGGATGTCCGTATTGAAGATGCATCATGGATCTATTCGAGTTCGCATCCGACAAATGGCGGCTCGCCTCTGTTCACCATGAGAAATTTGACGATCGCGACCACCAATTCTGGATTTTCTGCGGATGGCCGAGGATATGGATACTTCGGGGAGGCCTTTCAGGTAGGGAATGGACCGGGCGGAGGGGCTGTGTACAAAGGTGGTGGCTATGGCGGAATAGGTGGTGGGACCGGCGGTGGTGGCACCTATGGATCATCAAATGCACCGGTGGACTCGGGCAGCAGTGGCGGGGGCTGGAGCACTTCCGCATCATCCTTTGGAGGGGTTGGCGGTGGGCTGGTCCGGATTGCGGTCAGCGGGACCGTTACGATGGACGGAACCATTTCTGCAAATGGCTCTGCCGGGACCGGTGGTGGCTCGGGCGGGGGCATCTACATGACCTGCAAAGCCTTGGCCGGCGGTGGTGGTGTGCTGATGGCCAATGGAGGCGGAGGTACTGGCGCCTCAAATGGAAGTGGCGGGGGCGGCGGACGAATTTCTGTTTCGCGCACGCTCGATAAGTCGTCGGGGATATCGACCTACGTGGACGGTGGCATCAACACGGGGACCGGCGGTCCAGGTAGCACTGGCACCGTGGTGTGGGGCTGGATCCCGCCGACGGGAACCATAATCTTGATCCAATAGGACACCCCAGACCTTTGACGACCCCAGAGCCCTACAATCAGGGCTCTGGCTTTTGACACACAAATCATGAATTAAACAGGAAGCCCTACATAGAAAAAGACAAAAAAATATACTGTGGGGATCTGATACCTATGCTGAAAGCTATAATGTGGCATGGGTCAAAGAGTGGATGCAACGGGATTCTGAAATTTTATCTGAGATTGGTTTTTCTGAGACTGTTCAGAGACAATATTTTGATTATAATGCAAAACGATTTCTTGGAATTACTGGCGATATAATAGAGAGAAAAGTACCTATACAGGGTGCGTGAAAATAGTGGAGATTGGATAATGGATTTAAAGATTATTGAAGAAAGTGCGATTTCTCAAGATATTGACCAAATGATTAAAGATGGACTTTGTATTTGTTTTGAACCTGATATTGAGGTCTTTTCAAAAACGAGAGCTTGGCACGGTTCAGAACCTACATGGTCTATTGTGATTGTTGATGATGATAGAGTTGCTGCTCATGTGGGTATTGTGGATCGGGTCATCAGCGCAGGAGGTGAACAAATTCGAGTTGCCGGTATTCAAAATGTTTTTGTAATTAAAAATTACAGAGGTCAAAAACTTTGTGATAAAATTATGGATACAGCAATGAAGGAAGCGAGTCGACGTGATTTTGATGCTGGCCTACTCTACTGTATTCCTGAGCTGGAAAAGGTCTATGCGCGTTGTGGATGGCAATTACTGCCAAAAGAAGATGTAATACGTGTCGACGAAAATGGCGATGAATTAGCTCTGCCGGATAAAAACATAGCCATGTTTTATCCTTTAAAAGTAAAAGAATTTCCCGTGGGAACAGTTCACATACAAGGAAATGACTGGTAGGAGTAAAATTTCTAGGAGACTTGAAGCGAGGCTTTAAGTAAGTCATTACACTACGTTTCATTGAAAAATATACGCAACCTAACATTAAACAGGATGCCCTAGGTAAATCAAACAGCTCGCTATTCGAAGCAAACAAACAGAAACTGAGAGAAACATGAAACAACCCAACATTATTCTTATTTTTTCCGATCAGCACAATCCGATGGTTTGTGGCTATGAAGGTGACCAATTTGCCCGAACCCCAAATTTGGACCGACTTGCAGATAACGGCACACGTCTGCGGAACTGTTATTGTGCATCACCTTTGTGTGTCCCGAGCAGGACTTCCCTTTTAACAGGTTTACTACCGACCCATACGGGTGTTTTTAATAACCGACAGGCTTTGGCATCTGATATCCCGACGGTTGCGCATAGCTTGACCATTGCCGGGTATGAAACAGTCCTTTGTGGAAGGATGCACTTTCTGGGTCCGGACCAACGGCATGGATTTCAGAAACGTCTGGTTGGTGATTTTACCTGTAACCGACTTGGGGTCCCTAATCCTTCCATGACAAATTGGGAGGAAACCACAGGACAGACCAGAGCAGGTATTCAGCGTTCCGGAGCCGGGAATACCAATGTTATGGAATATGATAAAGCCGTCATTGGAGCCGCGCTTCAGCAGATCAAAGATTCGGCAGAAGACGAGAAACCGCTGTTCATGACCATCGGGCTTTATGGGCCTCATTGTCCATTTGTCTGTCCCAAGGATTTGTTTGATTATTACTACGACATTTTGCGGTCTCCGTCCTGTCCGGAAGATTTCCTCGGTACGGCTCATCCGGCAGTTAGAAAATGGTTTGCCAACCGTGATATGTTGGAGTTTGAGAAGGATGAAGTGCGTCGATCACGAGCTGCATACTATGGTCTTGTTGAGATCAATGACCGACATGTCGGTACAATTATTGATCAGGCAAAAGCATATCTCGACCTTGAAAACACGGTAATCATCTATGCATCAGACCATGGCGACATGATAGGCCATAACGGACTGTTCTGGAAGACCAACTTCTACGAGGGTTCAGCACGGGTGCCTGTGATTGTTTCACAGCCTGGGAGAATTGCCAAAGGACGCGTCATCACTCATCCCACCAGTCTGCTTGATTTTCCCGCCACATTGATTGATATTGCTGGAGCCTCACAACTACCTGAAACAGATGGAGAAAGCTGGTATAGTGATCTAATAAGCGAGACTTACCAACATCGTGACCGTGCGGTTATCAGCATGCTGGGAGATGTAAAAGGTGACAATCCTTCAGCGATGATTCGAAAAGGCAACTGGAAGCTGGTCCGGCACTACGGCTATGATGATGTTCAGCTCTTTGACCTGGAAAAAGATCCAGCAGAACAAAATGATCTCGGCAAAAACGATAATTTCTGCGAAATTCGCAGACAACTGGATGCCGAACTCACCGAATACTGGCAGGGAAATTTGGTCGCAGGCATAATCGATCAGGCAAACAAGCGCACAGCCATCCAGCAGCAATACGCCAAACTCACCGAAGCCCCGGAGGACGCGGAGGTATGGAGAGGAAACCTAGCTGACAATTGGTTGTGTTGAACCATTATTAATGCCTGAATCAGCCATATGCATGCTATTGATCCGTGATTCTGAAAGTTCAAACAGCAAAGCTGTTCAATTTTAACACCAATGGAGTCTTTTTTTTTATTACGCATTTTGCGATAATATTTTTTATAGAAGATCCTTGTAGTTATTGATGACCTTAGCGATGATATCCCCCATTTTGGCAGCGGTTTCATCGTCACATCCCAAATATGGATGCGAAAGCATTGCGGTTCTTTCTGTACCGGTAATTTCCGATACTGGACAGGAGCCACCATCAATGCGGTATTCATCTTCCGCGAGATTGAATAGCAGGTGCTTATATACCGGCCCGTAAGTTCCGCCTAATTGCAATCCTTCAGCAGCACATGCTTCAATAATACGTGCCAGAGGAACATCTTTTACTTCTTCTCCATCAAATATAAAGGCAAGAGAATAGTAACCTTGAGGTGACGCCAAACGTCCTTTAGTTTGAATTCTAACACCTGGAATATCAGCAATTTTTTCCTTGATAATTTCTGCGGTTCTGTTATAGCGGTCAATCAAATCAGATAAACCTTCTAATTGGTCTTTCAATATGGTTGCCTCAAACGCGGTTCCGCGATAATTATGACAAGGAAGTCCAACTGGTGGTCCTTCCTTAGCCGCACCTTGTGCGACATTTCTTGCATATCCAATGTGCTTGGCACGATAAATACGCATCCCCAAATCATCATCATTAGTCAAACAAATTCCGCCTTCGCCGGAAGAAAGTGTTTTTGATTGTTGGAAACTGAAAGAGCCGACATCGCCCCAACTGCCAACGCCACGTCCATTCCATTTTCCGCCTTGCATATGAGCGCAATCTTCTATCATAAACAAGTTATGTTTATTGGCAATTGCTTTAAATTTATCTATATTCCCCATTGAACCATAAAGATGTACAGGAATAATAGCCTTAGTTTTAGACGTGATTGCAGCTTCTGTTTTTTCTGGATCAAGACACAAAGTTGTCGGTTCAATATCAACAAAAACCGGAATTGCACCAACATAACGCACTGCCATTGCGGTAGCAATCCAGGTCAGAGCTGGAATAATAACTTCGTCACCGGCACCAATACCGCCAGCAAGTAATGCACATTCCAGTGTTACCGTACCGTTAACCATAAAGATACCATGTTTTGCTCCATGATACTCCGCATAGGCGTTTTCAAAATCCTGTTCTGCCTGGCTATTGAAAGACCAATTGCGACTTAAATAAAGTTCTCTAATTTTATCGGCTGTGCATTCTGAAACCGTTGGCCATGCTGGCGGACAAATTTTTTCAGACACTGGAGTGCCTCCAAATAATGCTAGTTTTGACATAATACTAATCCTTGTTTTAATCTTGAATTTTATTGCTTTAATTCTTGTTTATGTGATGTATTATAGTTAATAAATGGCTTTTCGTCAATTGACATATACTGCTATTAATTAACCATTGTTGCTATAATCCCAGGGCGGACACTCGTGGCGGAGACGCAACCAAAAGAATTTTAGCCACTGATGCACACCGATAATCACGGAAATAAGAGAAGAGTGATTATAAAAAAGAGTTTTATCGACAGAATCATTTCAGAAAGAGTTTTCTCGCACAGAGGCACACTCGAGCCTGCGAGAGGGGCTTTAACCATTTAAAGATAAACAATTGGGTGAAGCAAGGAACGTAGTAAATGGCCTACATTCGTCCTCGTTCTCAGACGTGGGATTCCCAGGCTCGTCTCCTGCAGCAGTTATTGCTGGAACAGGTTTAGAACGCCTAGGCCCACGTCCAGAATGCGGATATCATCGCACAAAGATGACGGTCCCTGTGGCCGGCACATTGTACAGAAATACGACCGTTCCAGGTTCGGCTTCGATGGTGCCAGGCTGATTCCCCTGCACCCCATTAGTAACGGACGTCTCACCGGTAAACCCAGCATACGCATTGGAAAGCAACAAATTCTTAGTGTCTCCATTCAGGATGCTATCGCGCCTGGCATCGTCGAACCCGCCATACCACACAGCAATACGACCACCACCACCAGGTCCGCCGCGTGTTCCCCCGTTACCACCATTGGCACTTAGTATACCACTGCCTGAGAACGTCTTGGACTCGATCCAAATGCCACCGCCTGAACCACCGCCCGCATACCCGTTCCCGATCTGTCCATCGGCCGTAGCCGTTCCATCCAGCCGGACGTCACCGCTCGCGCGCACCCAAATCAGCCCACCGCCCCATCCTCCTGCATCAATGTAACCGCCGCCACTGCCCGGTGCAACAGGTGCATTGGTAACTCCGTAGACCGGTCCACCCACTGGACCGCCAGCTCCACCGGATCCACCAATTCCACCATATCCTGCACCTCCGGAGGAATTACCAGCTCGATAGCCCTTGCCTAGTCCACGCTCCGACACCCATCCACTTGCATCAGCATCGAACCCGCTACCACTGTCGACCGCAACGTCAACGACCTCAAAACGCACAGATCCTCCGTTCTCGGGGTGTGATTCCGGGTATATCCACGACGTATCAGTGAGCTTGAGACAACCCGCAACTTTAACCAATACTCCGTAATCTCCGATGATTCCATTGGTAATGCCGGCATAGACATACAGCTCTCCGCTATTCTCAACAACTAGATCGCCACGACAATCAAGTGTCACATTAGTGGCATAAAAATCTCCTATTCCAAACAGCCCACCATTCTTTACATATAAATTATTGCTGACCACGAGTGTGAAATCGCTCGATGCAAAAGTAATACCACTACCTTCCACAGTCAGACTATCGACAGACCATGATGATACATCCATGAACAACCGCAATGCGGTGAATTGCTGAACAGCCATAGTTTCACTGAGAAATGTTGTATCAGGTAAATAAAGTGTTCCTGACTGACCAGCGCCCCCTCTAGCTCCACGAGCGCCACCAGACGCCGCAAAGCGTACCTCTGGATTATCCTGTGTAGGATCGTTATAGACAATCGCAATACGACCTCCGCTACCACCGCTGCCTACATCTTGCCCAGCTCCACCGTCTGCACTCAAGAGTGCCGAATCGCTGCCATTAAGCCGGTCACAGTCAATGCGAATCGCTCCCCCGCTTCCGCCACCCTCGTCCCATGAGGCCGCAATCCCATTGGCCATGATGTCTCCATAAAGCGTCACCGTTCCGGACGACTCAACCAGAACAACCCCTCCGCCGTGTCCCCCTGCACTTTTCACGTATCCGCCTCCGCTCCCTGGCTGCAGCGCTATCTCGGGCGCCCCGTATGGCTGCACACCGATAGCGAGAGAACCACCTTCACCACCGTAAGCACCGCCTCGCGAGCCCGTACCACCACCCGGACCGGAGCCGGTCGACTGTCCTGATACACCGCCGTGAAAGCCTTTGCCGTCGACATCGATGGTGGCGTTCGTTCCGAGATTGAAGCTGCCCGGACACACAAACCAAACACGATTAGACATCTGAGAATCAGTAAATGGACCTGTTAATGTAATAGTACCAGAATCAATCGTAGCATCCGTTGCCCAGACACGAGTTGTCCAGTTTGAAAAAGTCAAGGTTCCGTCCTGCATGGTAAACGATTCCAGTAATGGTGTCGCATTAGTCAAGAGTAGAGAATTACCATCGCTAGTGTAAATCACATCGTCGCTAGCAACAGGCTGAACACTCGGCGACCAGTTACCATCATCAAACCAATCACTACTAGAGCTTCCTGTCCACGTTTTCGTTGTTGCGGAGCCATACATAACAGCCAAACCAAAAAAAACACACATAATTAATCCTACATAACGTCTCATTCTACACCTCCATGGAGTTAACATTTATAATACCAAACCTATTTTTAAGCTTTTCCAATCTACAATCATTTTATCAATTTTATACTTAATGTCAATTAAAAGTATTATTTATATTCAGATTGACCTTAATTTCAAGGTTTCTTTATTTTTAAGTTTGAGATCACTATCATCCCATAGAGGGTTAAAAAAGTAGCTGTTTTTTTACTTGCAATATAGTATATTGC
>Ga0307987_1001068_pt1 | contig 15530 bp, 9 predicted proteins | sample EllFjometagen181_FD_203157 | JGI IMG/M metagenome (GOLD analysis project Ga0307987, IMG submission 203157) | Marine microbial communities from Ellis Fjord, Antarctic Ocean - #181 | ecosystem: Environmental > Aquatic > Marine > Unclassified | place: Southern Ocean | collected 2014-10-08
GTGTTCAGCGGCCCCTGTCATCTTTGTGGCTACCCTGTTCAGCGATGGAGCCGGAGGCGCCCGCCGCCCATCAGGCGGCGAAGATGGGGGGGAGGGCCCGTGTCGGGCCCGATTCGGGGGGGAAGAATCTGTCTTCCCCCCCCCAAGAAGAAGGCGAAGTCATTGTTGCGTCGTTGGACGCAACGATGACGGAAGCCTACTCAGCCCGTACCTGCGCGGGAACCAAGGGGCAAGCCGCGACACTGGGGCGCAGCGTGACTCTTCCCAGAGCTCCGCCCGGCCCGAACTCGATCAGGCCGACCACCACGGGAAGAGCGAGAGGTGTCGGCCCTTTTTGTATCACTCCTTTCTTTGGAGCAAGGCTCACTTTCGGTACACTGCGTGGGTCGGGCACCCGCCTTGCCTTCCAAAGGAGCACCCCTCGATGAAGATCGCTATCCTCGGTGCGGGCAACCTCGGTCAGGCACAGGCCGCCCACCTGGCTCGCCACGGCCACGAAGTTCGCATCTGGAACCGCACCGGCGCGCGCATCGATGAGATCCTCGAGCGAGGGGGCATCCAGGTCAGCGGCGCGCTCGAGGGCCTGGTGGAGTTGGCTGTGGCGTCCAAGGATCTCGCCGAGGTCATCCCGGGCTCAGAGGCCGTCATCCTGACCGTACCCGCCTCGAGTCACGAGGCCGTCACCCGCGTCGCTGCGCCCCACCTCGAAGACGGGCAGGCCTACATCCTGCATCCCGGCCACACCTTCGGCGCCATCGCCTGCCAGCACGTGCTGCTCGGCCTGGGCTGTACCGCCGACCTCACCTACTGCGAGATCATGACCTCGCTGATCACCTGCCGGCGCACCGGGCCGGCCATGGTGAATGCCTCGGCCATCAAGCGGGCGCTGCCCATCGGGGTGTTTCCCTCCGAGCGTGGCTTCGACAAGGTGGAGTTCCTCTTCGAAGCCTACCCGGGCTGCGTGCGCGCCCCGAACACCCTGAAGACCAGCCTGGACAACCTCAACGCCCCGGTACACCCTGTGGTGGTGCTGGGCAACATGGCCCGCATCGAACGAGGCGAGGACTTCCTCTTCTACTGGGAGGGGGTCAGCCCCGGTGTGGCCAAGCTCATCGAAGCCGTCGATGCCGAGCGCTACGCCATCGGCCGCAAGCTGAACATCGACGTGATGACCCTGATGCAGTTCTACGAGAACTCCTACGTGGCCGAAGGTGACGGGCTGTACGAAAAGATGCTCAACTGCCAGCCCTACGCGGACATCATCGCGCCCAAGCGCCTGGACACCCGCCTGATCCTCGAGGATCTGCCCACGGGCATCGTGCCCTACGCCAGCCTGGGGCGCGCGGTGGGCGTGCCCACCCCAGCCTGCGATGCCTTGATCACTCTGTGGAACATCGTCTTCGAGCGCGACTTCCGGGACGGTGCACGCACCCTCGAGTCCATGGGCCTGGATCACCTCGACGCCGAGGGCCTGCGCCGCTTTGCCACCACTGGCCAGCGTTAGCGCGTTCCGATACCATCGCCGGCCTCCCCTCACACCGAGGACGGTCATGGCCCCCACCGACAAGTCCAGCTTCGCCCCACCCACCATCGAGCGCGCCTGCGTCATCGGCGCCGGTCCCATCGGCTGCGCCACCGCGGCCCACCTGGTGCGGCAGGGCCTCGAGGTCACCATCTGTGACGTGGACGCCAGCAAGGTGGCGCCGCTGCAGTCCACCGGCGCAGGCCCCGGTCGGGTGATCATCCGCGGCGGTGTGATGGACGGCGAGGACCCCATCGCGGCCGCCAGCACCGAGCTGGCCGAGGTCGTGCCCGGCGCCGACCTGATCATCATGGCCGTGCCAGGGGACGCCTGCGAGCACGTGGCTCGCGCAGCTGCGCCCCACCTGAAGGACGGCGTGGTGGTGTTTTTTCAGCCCGGCCAGACCCTGTCGTCCATGGCCTTCCTCCACGCCGCCCGTCAGGCGGGCTTCGAAGGCGAGATCACCCCGGTCGAGACCGTGAGCACCATCTTCACCGGCCGGCTGACCGAGCCAGGAGTGGCAGAGATCTACGCCATCAAGCGCTGGATCGCCTTCGCAGCCTTCCCGGCGGAGCGCACCACGGTGCTGGCCCCGGTGCTGCGGGCGCTGCTGCCGTCGCTGGTGCCCGTGGGCTCGGTGCTCGAGACCAGCCTGTGCAACTTCAACGCGGTGGTACACCCCGCGGTCACCCTGCTCAACGCTGGCCCCATCGACAACCACCGGCCGTTTTTGTTCTACCACGAGGGCGCCACCCCCGCGGTGATGCGCCTGGTGGAAGCCATCGACTTCGAGCGCCTGGCCATGATGCGCGCCTTCGGGATCCCATCGGAGTCGCTGTTGTCCTGGTTCAACCGGATCTACGCCCTCAACGCGCCGAGCCTGGTCTACGCCTTCCGCACCAACGAGCCCTACGCCGAGATCCACGCCCCCACCTCCCTGAACACCCGCCTGCTGCTCGAGGATCTGCCCACTGGCGTGGTCCCCCTCATCGATCTCGCCGACCGCGTGGGCGTGCCGGTGCCCGCCATGAAGGGCACGCTGGCCCTGGCCAACACCATCTTGGACACCGACTTCGCGTCCTGGGGCCGCACCCTCGAGACCATCGGGCTGGGCCACCTGGACAGAGACGGGCTGCGCGGGCTGCTGGGGCCGACACGCTAGGGGCTCGTTCCCCCTACTACTGGTTCCGCAACATCACCGGTGAGTTGACGATGTGGATGAAGTCCACCAGCAGGTCGCCGTCGTCCAGGCCTGGCTCGGCCAAGGAGACCTTGCGCAGCTGGTGACGGGCCACGGACAGCTCGGCCCAGGTGCCCTTCAGATCGCCTGCGGGGGTGAAGCTGTTGACGGCCACGGGCAGGGCCTGGAGATCCCCGCTGGGGATGGTGAAGCTGCCGGCGGTGTCGTCGGCCTGAGCCACCAGGCGGGAGAGCTCGGTGAGCCAGACCGGGTCGTCCAGGTCGGCATCGTAGACGCGGATCTCGATCATCAGGAAGTCCAAGCCCTGCTCGGGAGCGATCCCGGGGTCCCAGGCGATGATGAGGTCTTCGCCCCGGGTGATCATGACGTCACCCGCCAGCAGATCGGCAGCCGAGCCCACGCCCCCGCTCGCAGCCCGCAGCCTGACGTTGGTGAGATCCTGCAGGGCCTCGACCCGACCGAGATCGTAGAACTCCCCAAGCCGGGTGAGATCGATGTCCCAAGTCGCACCCGAAGGCAGGTCCGTGGGACCCAAAGTGCCGGCCACGCCGTCGTGGAAGTACCAGCCCGAGTAGCCGTCGTAGAGCAACTCCGCGCCGGTGGGATCACCCACCAGATCGTCACCGCTGGTCTGGACCGTGGCGCTGCCCATGATGCCCACCGAGTCGAAGATGTGGCCGCCGCCGTAGTCCTCGTGCACCCAGCTGCCCAGGATGACACCGCTGGCCTGACCCGGGGCACCGTCGACCTCGAGGGTCTGGCCGTAGCCATCGAGCACCGTGAGCTCCTGCTCGTAGCAGCCGTCGGGACCGTAGGTCATGGCCACCGGGCCCTCGAAGCTGACGGACTCGGGGAACTCCTGGTACCAGTAGTAGTAGTCCTTCAGCAGCTGATCCCGCTCTGCGATGATGTCCAGATCACGCCCGAAGTCGCGAGGGGTGGTGATGCCGATGGCCTCGTCTTCGGCGTGTACGCCGTAGAGGTAGGGCACGGTGGGGGGGCGCCGCTCACCGGGGTCCCACACGCGCAGCTCGCCCACTGGGGGCAAGGTGGACAGCTCGACCATGTCGGCTTGATCGCCGGAGAATCCCGGCTGGGGGCCGGTGCCGTCGAAGGCGTAGGCGGCCGCATAGCCAAGCTCTGTGCCGCACCAATAGGCGTACTCCCACTCGGCCTGGGGGCTGGCTTGGCTCCACACCTCCACCGGACAGTCGATCTTGTACAGGGTGGCACTGGCGGACTCGTCGGTCCAATAATCCTGGCCGCGGATGGCGTAGGTGAAGGCCGCCTCGGCGTAGCTCATGCCGGCTTCGGTCACCACGGCCACGTCCACCACGCCGCCGCCGGGGGCGCCCGCGGGCAGGGTGACATCGACATAGGCGTCGGTGGCTTCGAGGATGGTGGCGTTGCGGGTGCCCACCACCACAGTACGGGCGGTGGCCAAGGCGCTACCCTCGATGCGCAGGGTCTCCCCTCCGCCCAGAGCGGTGACACTGGCGGGGCTGACGCTGCGGATGTCGGGGCCCTGCTCACCCTCCCAGTACTCGGGGTAGGGGGTGTCCGCACAGGCCAACAAGAGTGGAATGAGGAAGATCATGGCGTGCTCAACCGGGTCCAGACGATGTCGGACACACGGGTTCGGACCGGGGTGATGGACACCTTTTTGCCGTTGAAGGTGAGCACATCGGGCACGGTGAGGCTGCCTTCGGACATGCGCGACATGGCCAGCACCACACCGGCCCGCTCGTTGCTGTCGATGTTGACATCCAGGGTGGCGAGCATGTCCGGGGAGAGGGTGAAGGAGCCGTCGTCGGCCACGGTGCAGGCCAATTCTCCCAGCACATGCCAGCCGGAGCCTTCGTCGCCCACGCACAGCCCTTCGCGGCAGGTGAAGCCGGGGCCGCAGGTGGTGTTGCAGTCGCAGGCGCCCTCGTCACCCCAGCCGAGGTAGCGGAGCACCACGGTCAGGGGCTCGGGGCTGGGGGCCGGGGTCCAGCTCAGCTCTACCGGGCCCTGCCAAGGACCGGGGTAGCGCAGATCTTCGCCGCTGCTGGGCGCTTGCACCGACACGCCGTCGATGGCCAGGTCGGAGAGCTCCGTGGGGAAGCGCAGAGGCGCCGCCTCGAGGGGGTATGGGATGGCTCCGATGGTGGAGTCGGGGGGGGGCACCGTGCCGGGGAAGCCGACGTTGTAGTCCGCACCGCTGCGCCAGGTGTCGGGCAGATATTCGTGGTCCTGGACCACGGGCATCAGCCGCCCGCCATAGCCGGCATACCAGCTCTCCCCCGCCGGACGGTGGTGGGCCGAGGGGTCGCGCTCGAGCAGCACCCTGCCGCCACTGGCGTCGGTCAGCGAGATGTGATCGCCCACGTCGACGTACTCGGTGAAGCTGAAGTAGCCACTGATGGTGAGCCGCGTAGTGCAAGCGTCGGCTCCATCCTGCAGCGGCGGGGCGGGGCTTAGGAACGACGAGTTGCGGTCGAAGCCTACGTCGGCGGGGTAGCCGAAGTAGGCGTAGCCCACCGCGGCGGAGGTACCGTCGGCCCGGGGCGAGTCGCCGTACAGCCCCGTGAGCCCATGGCCCAGGTTGCTGCCATGGAACTGGAAGCGGGCGTACTCGATCATTCCGCCCATGGGTTCTGGCACCGGTTGGATGGCGTCCAGATCGGTGCCGGAGCCGTAGACGTGCACGTCGTAGCTGTCCGATGGCCGGTAGCATGCCATGGTCAGCAGAGGAAGAAAGGCACCGATCAGAAAGGGGGCCATTCTCCGACAGCTCGATGAGCCAGCTCGCTCTGGAATCGGGACTGCGGAAGCAGGACCGCGCCGCTCATCAAGCGGCGAAGATGGGGGGGAGAGGCAGCGTCTGCCTCGGATAGGGGGGGAAGAATCTGTCTTCCCCCCAAAATAGACAGCGCCGTCATCTCCGCCGACAGTGTCGGCGGAAATGGTCGGTGCCGGAAGCAAGAGCAGGCTGTGTCGCATGATTACCACCCCGTTCCGATGCCTAGGTAGACGCGTAGGGTCGCGGGCTCGACCTCGTCGGAGAGCTCACTGGCCGAGTCACGGGCCACCGAGCTCTGGATGAGGTCGGCGTTGACGTCGCCGTAGCCAGCCGTGGGCTGGAAGCCGTAGGCCACCCGCAGGAAGGAATCCCAGTCCCAGTCATTGAACATGAAGGCCCGCACCCGAAGCTCCACGCCGGCGTCGGTGAGCCAGTAGTTGGGATGATCCGGCGTGCTGTTTTTGTAGGCGTAGTCCTTGCCGGGGACCTCGCGGCGGATCTTCGAGGGATCGTCGGCCACCAGGGACCAGCCTTCGACGTGGTGCTGTTCGGGGATGCGGTAGGACCACAGGTTGCCCACCGATCCGAAGAACTGCAGGTAGATGGCCTCGGTGTAGATGGGGCCGATCTTGGTGTTGATGTCGCGCCACAGGGGGAAGCGGTAGGCCGCGTTGGCGATGAGCATGGTCTCACCGGTGAGCGACCAGCCTTCGTAGCCCGAGAACTGGATGTTGTTGCCGATGGTGCCGCTGCCCCAGTGGTAGGGGTGGCGCCCGCCGGCGATGAACTCGTCCCAGCTCATCACGTTGCGGTCGATCCAGCCTGCCTCGAAGTCCAGCTGCAGGGTGTGGTGGTCCGACAGCCCGAACCAGCCGATGGGGATGAACTCGGTGTAGCTGGCCATGAGCTGATGGTAGCCGTAGGCCTCGAGCAGTTCGCCGTCGTCGTAGACCGCGCCGGCGACTTCCGGGTCCAGCAGCTTGGTCATGCGGAACTGGTAGTCCACGTACAGGCGCCGATGACCGCGGGGGTTGATCCACTGATCTCCCCAGTACCAGCCGCCGCTGGGGTTCCACTCGAAGAACACCCCGATGCCCGCGTGGCCCGTGTAGGGCAGGAAGTTGCGGCCATTACCGGCGTCGCGGAACGAATAGCGCGAGGCGTCGGCCCCGATGCCCAGCCAAATCGCGTCGGAGGGGTAGTAGGTGACGTAGGCCCACACGTCGTCGCTGGCCTGCTCGAACTTGAGGTCCACCACGGTGATGTCGTCGGTGGTTTCGACCACGCCGTCTTCGTCGACCCCGTAGCCGTAGGTGCCCTTGTAGGTGTAGCGCATGTAGCCCAGCATGATGGTGGGCCAGAGCATGTCGCCCCAGTAGGACAGGTACAGGAAGTTGTCCTTGCCGAAGGTGGCTTCCCCTTCGAACCAGTGGCCCTCGGTGTAGTCGCCCAGGTAGAAGCCCGAGCCCGCCTCGACGTTGCGGTCGGTGCTGCGCAGCACGGGCCAGCCGGAGATGGGGAACAGCGCCTTACGCGCGCGGTAGGGCTGGCTCTCACCCAGCACATCCACCGCCATGCCCGGCGCCCACTCGGAGCCCAGCTCGGAGCTGTGAGTGAAGGCTGGAGGGGTCACGTAGATGCCGGTGTAGATGACGGGCTGCTCGAGCAGGCTGTCGGCGGGGATGGCCTTGATGCGGAAGCCGTGGCCGGTGACGTCGGTGTAGAACAGGTGCCCACCAGGGGCGGCATAGACGCCGTAGGCCCCACCCACCATGTTGGTCTGGCGATGGACCGTGCGGGTGTCCAGGTCCAAGGTGTAGACGTTGAGCACGCCGTCCATGTCGGAGCTGAACCAGGCGCGGCCGTCGGGACCCATCACCGGGTCGGACTCGTCGGCTTTGGACTCGGTCAGACGCTCGAGGCCGCCGCTGGTGGCGTCCACCAACCAGAGATCCTGACTGTAGTCCCGGAACAGGGACACCAGCAGCTTGTCACCGCTGGGCAGCCAGCTGACACCCTGGACCTGGGTGCCATCATCGAAGAAGGTGAGCTGCTGTAGCTCCGAGCCATCGGGGGTCACGGTCCACAGGTTGTGGGTGCCGTTGCCGTAGCGGGAAAACGCGATGGTGGCCCCATCGGGAGACCAAGCGGACTCCCGAGCGCGCAGGGTGCCCGGGATGGGTTCCCACTCGACCTCGAGCTGCTTGCCATCGGCGTCGATGCTGCCCACCAGCAGCTGGGACCAGTTGTAGCCGTCGGCGTTGAAGGTCAGCCCTTGGGCCATGCGGAACTCGCTGGCCAGGTCTTCGGGGCCGGTGGCCACCAAGCGGTTGGAATCAGGGGAGAACGTGACCCGATAGAACTCGAAGAAGTCGAACAGGGCGGTGCGCTTGGCGTAGTGCTTCAGCTTCTTGCGGTCTTCTTTGTCGACATAGCTGCCACCCACCGCGCCCCAGTCCTCGGGGCTGATCTCGCGGATGCGCAGGCCTCGATCGAACCAGGCCATGTAGCGGCCATCGGGGGAGTAGCTGGGCATCTCCTGGTAGGAGGTCTTGCCGTCCATGGCCTCGAGCTGGGCCTTGCGGGAGAGCTTGTCCCACTCGCTGAGGTCCTCGCGCTCCCACAGGGGCTCCACCAGGGACAGCTCGCGGCCTTCGACCCGGCCGCGGGCCTCGATGTCCCGGACCTGCTCGGTGAACTCGGCGTTCAGGGCAGCCTTCCAGTCCTGGTAGAGCTGCTCGGTGGTGAACCCGGTGACCTCTTCGACGATGGCGTCCCAGTCGCCGTGCCAGCGCTCGCCGGAGACGGTGGCCATCTCGGCGTACACATCCCGATCGAAACGATCGTTCAGGTACAGCCCGAAGGAATAGCCGCTCTGGTAGTTGCGCTCGGGCTCGAAGCCCCACTTGTCGGACTGGGTGGTCCACTCGTCGATGGTGGGCAGGCGGTCTTCCATCACCTGCTGGCGCATGAAGGCTTCCCGAGACGTGCCCCAGAAGTTGTACCCGGACAGGTGCGACCACAATTCAGCGGTGCCTTCGACCCACCAGATAGGAGCGTCGGTGACGAACAGGGCGCTGGCGCCGATGTCTACGTTGGTGTGGGTGCGAGGCTCCATGCCCCAGCGGCGCAGCCACTCTTCGTCCTCGGCCAGGCCGCCCACCGAGAAGCCGGTGGTGCCCTCGGAGAGGGGCTGGTAGGCCTTGAGGCTGACGATGTGTCCGAACTCGTGGGCGATGACGTCGGTGACGAACTCCATGCGCCCGCGGGGGCGGTAGGTGCCCGCCCAGTCCGCGGCGATACCGATCCAGTCCCACTCGGCCAGGGCGAAGCCGTTGCCCTCCCAGCCGCGGTCTTGATCGTAGATCACCACGTGGGTCTTCTCGTCGAGGAAGTAGCCGATGCGTCCGCAGACCAGCGGGTAGACCTCTTCTCCGATGGCCGCGACCTGGGCGGCTGTGAACGAGGCGCTGAAGTAGTGGGGATCGGAGGGGTCGCGCTCGGACTCGGGCCAGTGGATCACCCAGTGCTCGGTCTCGAGGGTGTGCCACTTCACGTCGGGGTAGTTGTGATAGTAGCCCGCGCGGGCGTCGGCCCCGGGCATGGTGGCGAGCAGGGCAAGGAATGCGGCGGCTACCATCGGTATGCCCCCCGGAGATCCAGGCAGAGCCCGGGTTGGGGTGAGTACTCCTCGAGGCCCAGGTGGGCGAACAGCCGGGTATCGGAGCCCAACAGTTGGGCTGTGGCCCCCAGCCCGAACTCCCAGTTGTGAGATGGAGCAAAGCCGACGCTGAGCCCGGCATCCACGAAGTCACCGGCAGAACCGGGAATGTCCTCGAGCTCGAGGCTCGTGGGTTTCTGGCCGGAGACCCCGATACGGTAGATGCCACGGTGGCTGTAGCGGGCCATGCCAGCCAGGGCCAAGCGGTCGCCCAGCTGAACCTGGGCCTCGAGCCCAGCCTGGATCTCGTCACCAGCGTTGAGCCAGCCGTTGCCGAAGCCGTCGGCCTCGATGACGTAGCCCACAACCGCGGGGAACTTGCGCACATAGCCGAGCTGAGCACGCAGGGCCGCCACGGTGCCCAGGGTGCGACGCAGGTGCAGGTGGGCGCCCAGGTTGGTGATGCCCGTGCCTGTGAGGAATCCGCCGGTGTTGCCCGAACCGCCGATGAAGTCGGAGGGCCACTCCACACCGCTGGGAGCCTTGAGGTCCAGCTGGAGAGCCCCAGCCCAGGCTCCCTCCAGCCAGGGCTGGTACCACAGGCCGGTGTGGACATCGCCCAGGGCGAAGGTGCTTGTGTCGGCGCCCGCGGTGCTGCGCAGCCAGGCGTGGACCATGGGAAGGTGTGCGTAGATGCTCACCCGCTGGGAGAAGCCCTGGTCGATGTTCAGCCACAGCTGCGAGTAGCGCCAGTGGGTGCCATCGTCCCAGGGCGCCAATGCGCCGCTCGAGTCGCGGGCCGCCGTGGATCCCTTGCTGTCGGCGGCCAGCTGGATCTGCAGCCAGCCCTTGGGCAGCGTGTAGTCCCGCTCTACGGCGGGCTGGACCCACTCCCCCTGTGAGCTGCGGTGGGTGAAGAGCCCGGCGTGAGCGATGGAGCCGAGCAGAGCGAGGCAGGCGATCAAGTGCATGGTGGCCGCGCAGGTCCGCAGGTTGGAAGGGAGCTTGGAGGCACCAATCCTACCAGACCGGGCGGGCGCGGAGCCAGCCTCGCGTCAGGAGCTCTTGCGAAGCACCTCGAAGAAGCCGCGGGTGTAGTCCACGTAGGACCACAGGGTCACCATGGTGACCGTGAACAGCAGGCCCCAGATGACGTTGTCGCTCTGCGGGATCTCGAACTTCGTGACCCACACCAGGGTGGTGAGCAGTGCCGAGCCACCACCCACTGCGCTGATGGTCGCCACGATGGCGCCCCAGATGCGGAAGGCGGCCAGGAAGGCCACGGTGGCGAGGATGGCCCCAGCGAACAGGCCGAAGAACATGGTGTCGCTGAAGGGCTGGGGGTCTACCTGCAGGTGCTGGGAGAACATGACGATACAGACCAACAGCACGCCCACACCCTGGACTACAGCCTTGACCTTGCCCGAGATCCGCGCCGACATGGTGACGTTGCGCTGGGCCGAGAACGCCCGGTAGTAGCTGACCGACATGTCCCGGTAGAAGAAGATCAGGAGCATCCACAGGGGCAGGATGTCCATGGTCAGCAGGGTGGCGAACACCGTGAACCGGCACAGGGAGTCGAACATGGGGTCGAGCAGCTTGCCCACGTCGGTGACCTGGTTCCACTTGCGGGCGATGTAGCCGTCGGAGGCATCGGTGAGCTCGAGGTAGTTGAGCAGAACGATGGTGATGAGCAGCGCGAGGGAGCCACCATCGAGCAGGAGCAGCACCGCCGGGATGGTGAGCGCCATCCTGGAGATCGACAGCATGTTGGGGACGTTGAGCAGGTCCTTCATGGGGGCTCCTGGGGCGGGCTCCTGCTAACGCATCCGGAGTGCGGTGGAGTCGGTTTCGAAGCGCAGCCTAGTCTTGGTCAGCAGCCTCGGGGGGGGGCTGGTTCTGGTCGAGGGTGCCCTGCTCGGCAGCCTCCTGATTTTCGCGCCAGGTGCGCCGCTGCCGGTACTCCCGGATCCGGGTGGCCCCCAGGAAGCGGTACGAGAAATCGAGACACTGGGTGAGCCAGGCCCCGGGGGTGGAGCTGTGGCCCACACCGAGGCGAAGCTGGGCGTGCTTCCACTGGATCTGCCAGGCGATGCTGGCGGTGTAGGACTGGGAGATGGGGATGGCGCCATCGAGGGCGAGCAGCTGGTCGAGGCCGAAGATGGGCGGGATGCTCTCGGGGGGCGGGTCGGTGACCACCGAGGCGTTGGGGATGGTGCTGAACTGCAGCACGATGCTGTCACGCCGGCTGAACCGGATGTCGGTGGCGGCTCGGATGGACAACAGTGTGGCCGACAGCTCGGCGTCCAGGAGATCGTCGGACAGTTCGATGGGCTGGGAGCTGCCGGTGATCCAGGATGAGAGCTGGCTGACGTCGGGGAAGCCACGGGTGTCCACCCAAGCGTAGTTGGCGCCGCCGTGCACTGACCAGGCCTCGAGGATCTGCAGGGACATCATGCCGCCGACGCTGATGAAGCGGCCCTCGAAGCCCTCGCGGGGCATGCTGTACCAAGAGCCGGTGGTGGCCACGTCCAGAGGACCCATGCGCAGGAAGTCGAGCTTGAGGTTGGCGTTGGGCACCCTCAAGGCCAGCAGCGGGACGGAGGTGCCCGCCTGCAGGCCGGGCAGCACGCCAATCTGCATGGTGTTGAGACCCAGCTTGATCTCGCCCCACTCGAGCACGTAGGCGGTGAAGTCGGTCTGCGCCTTGGTGTTGGGGGGCAGCAGGTTGAGCTTGGGCTGCAGCCAGTCGGCCTGCTCGGCGGTCAGGTCGGTCAGACTTTGGGCCTGCTCCGTGTCGATGAGCAAGGGGACGCCGCCCTCGCCTGCGGTGGGGGGAGCGCCTTCTTCATCGTCGTCGGACCCCGTCTCGGCGTCCGGATCGCTGTCCTCGTTCTCCGGCTCGGGATCTTCCTGGCCGGGCTCTGTGGACGTCTCGGTGTCTTCGGCCTGCCACGCCGAGCTGGGGGCGACGGCGAGCAGGAGTGAGAGAAGCGTGGCGCTCATGGGCGAATCCTATCCTTCGGGTGCTGGCTCCGATTCTACCCCAGCTTGCTCCTGCACAGGGGCCAACGGCGGTTCGAGGTCCGTCGCTTCGAGGCTCCCGGAGGCGCCCTTGTCGGCCGCCATACGCTCGAGCTGGCTCAGGCTGTCGGCCAGGGCCTCGAGGGCCGTGCCGTAGCCAGCCCAGTCACCATCTTCTTGGTGCTGCCGCGCCCGCTCGAACCAGGCGCTGGCGTCGTGGGCCAGGTCCACCCAGCCCTGGGGCGCCGCCTCGACCTTTGGCTCTCCGGGCTCGGGCTCGTCCTGCCCAGGCTCGGGCTCGGGGCCACCGCTGGAGGACGCGCTGAACACCTTGCGGAGGGCGCGCTCGAGGTTCACTTCCATAGCGATGTGGTTCTCGTAGGAGACGATGACCCGCTTGAGCTCGGGGAGCTTGCTGGACTCGGCCTGCAGATAGACGGGCTCGACGTACATCAGCGAGTCGCCGATGGGGATCACCAGCAGGTTGCCGCGGATGACCTTGCTGCCCGCCTGGCTCCACAGGGTCATCATCTCGGAGATGGCTGGGTCCTGGTCGATGCGGGCTTCGATCTGCATGGGCCCGTAGATGAGCTTGTGCTTGGGGAACTGGTACAGCAGCAGCCGGCCGTAGTTCTCGGGGTCGCAGCGCGCCGCCATCCACGAGATCATGTTGTCTCGCTCGGTGGGCACGAAGGGCACCAGCAGGATGAACTCGGCGTGCTCTTCGCCGGGCAACTTGGTGACCAGGTAGTAGCTCTGCATGGTCTTGGGCAGGCCGCCGTACAGCTCACGGGGCAGCGCCCACATGTCTTCCTTGTTGTAGAAGACCGTAGGATCGTTCATGTGGTAGGCCCGGTACATGGAGCCCTGCACGTCGAAGAAGTCCACCGGGTAGCGGATGTGGTCGCGCAGGCCGGCGGGCATGGCGTCCAAGGGCTGGAAGCTGTTGGCGAAGATCTTCGAGTAGCTGCGGACCAGAGGATCTTCGGGATCGGAGATGTAGAGCTCCACCGAGCCGTGGTAGGCGTCGACCACCACCTTCACCGCGTTGCGGATGTAGTTGAAAGCCGGGCCAGTCTCGGAGTTTAGCGGTTCCGAGTAGGGGTAGTTGGGCGACGTGGTGTAGGCGTCGATGATCCAGAACATGCGGCCTTCGTCGATGACCATGTAGGGATCGCCGTCGAAGCGGAGGAACGGCGTCAGGCGCTGGATACGTTCTTGGAGCTTGCGCCGAAACATCACGCGGCTGTCGGCCTCGAGGTAGTCGGACAGCAGGATGTCCAGGCTGCTGAAGTGGATGGCGAAGGCAGCCTGGCGGCCAAAGGAGCCGATGGGCACGCCACCCTGGCCGGCGTACCGGGTGTAGGCGTTCTCGTCTCCCGCCGGGTAGTCGAACTCTTCGGCGCCGGTGTTGACGAAGACGTAGTTGTCGGTGAGTTCGCCGTAGTAGATCTCAGGGCGATCGATGGCCGGCCCCGCGTTGACCTTGGGTGGGATGTCCTGGATGAACAGCTCCGGCAGGCCCTCGTTGGTGACCTTGTTGACCGGGCTCATGGCGATGCCGTAGCCATGGGTGTACTGGAAGTGCTTGTTGACCCAAGACTGGGCCTGAGCCGGGACGTTGCTGTACTCGAGCTCTCGGGCCGCGAGCATCACCTGGCGCATACGCCCGTCGATCTCGTAGCGGTCCACATCCACGTCCACGAAGTCGTAGTACAGCCGGATCTCCTGGATCTGGGCGTAGGTGCTGAGCAGCGGGCGATCGTCCCAGACGCGCACGTTTTCGATGGTGAGCGGGTTGGCCCGGATGTCCCCCATGTCCAGACCGCTGGCAGCCTCGAAGGGCTCGGCTTCGATGCGGTCCAGGGCGTAGGCCAGGCGCGTGGACTCGATGTTGCGCTCGAGGTAGCTGTACTCGAGATCCAGCTCGTTGGGCTTGACCCTGTAGTCCTGCACGATGGCGGGGTAGGCCTCGATCACCAGCAGGCGTGCCAGCACGTAGAACGCCACGGCGCCGGCGGGGATACGCCAGCTGGGCCGCCGCAGGGAGACGATCAGCGCCACCGACACCAGCAGCGCCAGGGCTCCCATGATCCAGAAGCCCGGTAGGCGGGCGTGCAGGTCGGTGTAGCCGGCGCCCCAGACCGCGCCTTCGCGGGTGAACAGCAGCTGGAAGCGCTCGAGCCACCAACCCGCCGCCACCAACACGAAGAGCAACGAGCCCAGCAGGGTGAGCTGCCTGCGGGCGGCCTCGTTCACACCCTGGGGGTGGCGATTGATGAGGGTGTCGCGGGAGATGGAGAAGGCTGCCACCAGCATGATGGTCAGAGAGACCACCGCTGTGACCCAGGTCTGCACGAACACCAGCAGCGGAAGCTCGAAGACGTAGAAGCCCACGTCGAGCATGAAGACCGGATCGGTGGTGCCGAAGTCCTGGGGCTCGAGGAAGCACAGCAGCTGGAACCACTCTCCGGTGGCGGCCGCGGCCAACACCAGCGCGGGAGCCAGCACCGCAGCCACCAGCAGGCCGCGCACCAGCTGGAGCACCCGGCGAGGGTCCAGCGGGGCTTCGGGGATGAGCATGGCCAGGCGGAAGGAGTCGATGGATGCCTGGCGTTCGCAGATCCATACATTGACGCCGATGAACAACGCGGCGAGCAGGAAGCCGACCACGAACAGACTGGTCTTGGCCGCCAGGCTGGTGACGAAGATCTCGTCGTAGCCCAGGGACTCGAACCACCACCAGTCCACCAGCAGCGAGGCGATGGGCTGATACGACATCCAGATAAGCATCAGGACGATAAGGGTCGCCTGGAGCCAGCGTGGAAAACTACGCATGGAGGGTACCTCCGTTGGGGGGGCCACATAGCACACGCCATCGGGCACCGTACCGTTCAGGTCATTTCTCGCAACGAGGGTGGATCAAACACGGGGGATGCGTCCATTATCCTAGTGTGGACTCCCCCTCGGGCGTCCATAGCCCCGAGCACATCCATGGCACCACCCCGGGTCGACAAGCGCCATCCCCACCTCCCGCAGCCCCACGCTGCGGCGGGTGTGCGCCTGGCCTCCACCCGGCAGGTGCTGGGAGACCGGCGCCGGGCCAGCCAGCGACTGCGTCGCTCCATGTGGTTCTCGCTGTTGTTCCACGGGCTGGTGGTGCTGCTGGCGGTGCCCATGGCGCATCCCGGCGCGAAGGCCGAGCCCTCGCCCGACCCGGTGGCCAAAGCACCCCCACTGCGGGTCGAGCTGATCCCCCTTCCGGAGCACACCCCACCCCCCCCCATCCCCAGAGAGCTCGCCCAACACACGCCGGACCCCGACAGCGAGCCCCCCA
>Ga0307987_1001069_pt1 | contig 15529 bp, 11 predicted proteins | sample EllFjometagen181_FD_203157 | JGI IMG/M metagenome (GOLD analysis project Ga0307987, IMG submission 203157) | Marine microbial communities from Ellis Fjord, Antarctic Ocean - #181 | ecosystem: Environmental > Aquatic > Marine > Unclassified | place: Southern Ocean | collected 2014-10-08
AAAAGGGCAAAAGTTGGCGGCAAGTTTAAGAATAGTGTCATCTGTTGATATAAAAGAACTTATGAAGGAGGCTGCATGAAAAACGATCAAAAAAAACAAGAAGTTGAAGGGTTGTAGTATAGGGCGGCATAGCCGCAACCAAAAGAAATTTATCGACAGAATCATTTTAATGACAGAATCATTTAAGAAAGAGATTCACGGATGTTTTTTTGAAAGCATTCCAGCAAGTTGGACCACCGGCATTTTTATAATTGCTCTTATGAAAATAAATTTTGAACTAGTATTATCAAAAATTCCTGTTCGATTATATCGAGCTGCTTAAAAAAACAGGAAAAGTTTAATAATATTAAGCTGTTTGTTGTCCATTGGGAGCGATAAAGTCCTGGTTATCATAAAATGATTCTGTCATTTAAAGTTGGCGGGTGTAGAATTGTTTTGCAACGTGTTTAAAACAAAAGTGTTATAAATGTATTCAGGAATAATCGATCATAAAAAACAAGAAAATGAAGGGTTGTAGTACTGATAAATACGGAATTGTTTAGAGAGCATTCCAACAAGTTGGAACAAAGGTCTTTTTATAATTGCTCTTATGGAAATAAATTTTCAACAAGCATTATCAAAAATCCCGATCTTATTGCATCGAATGGCTCTCAAAAACAAATAAGAAGGGGAGCGACGATGTCCTCATCGTCATACAAAATAAATAATCAAGAGCGAAGCGACTTCCACAATTTTTAATTCTTAATTGACAATAGCTTTTTACTTGAATATTTTTGGTTATTAGATAATAATACCAACATTAATGATTTTTAAGGAGTTTAACATGAGTGAACAGCAACCATCCATATATTCAGTAGTGATTGGTTTCAATTTAGCAGAAGATACTGTAGAATCTTTTAAGAGTCTACAGCAAAGTACATACAAAAATTTAAGACACATTTTTGTTGATAATAATAGTAGTGATGATTCAGTACAGCGAGTGCTTGATGACGTGCCAGAAGCAGTTGTTCTTGAAACGAATAATAATACAGGTTTTGCTCGGGGCAATAATGTTGGTTTTCATTATGCAAACAGCAAAGATGCAGATTATGTGTTGATGATTAACAATGATACTACTATAGATCCCAATATGGTGGAAGAGCTTATGAAAATTGCAGAGGCTTCACCCGAAAATGGAGTAATTGTTCCCAAAATTTACTACTATGACCATAAAGATGTAATATGGTCGGCAGGCTGCAGTTATAGGTCAAAGTTTCCTCCAATGATTATAATGAATCAAACTTCCAGTGCTGATGATGGAATTTTTGATAACATCAAAAATTTGGATTTTGCAACAACTTGTTGTCTGCTGATTCGCAAAGAGGTTTTTGAAAAAGTTGGTCTTCTGAATCCAAACTGCTTTCTATTTTGGGAAGATTATGATTTTTGTGCAAGAGTTAGAAAAGCAGGATTTAAAATAAAGTTTGCTCCCAAAGCCATAATGTGGCATAAAGTTTCAAAAACAACTCAGGAAAAGAAACCTAGCCCATTTATATGGAATATTAGAGCTAAGAGTAAATCTATATTTGTAAAATCGTTTCCAGAGTATGGCCTAGGTTGGTTTGGTTATCCACTCTTTGCAGCATTTGGTTTTTTGTTTAGCGACCGTAGAAAGATTTTAATTCCATTTTTAAAAGGTTGGAATGAGGGCAGTAAGATAGAGTTGAAGCCTACGCCTGGGTACAAAGAAGAAACCGAAGATCCGTATGACATTATCAGAGGTCAATGATCAATGAAATGCGTAGGGGCGAAAAATCTTTCGCCCTGAAATAAGATGTGCGAAAAATCTTTCGCCCTGAAAGAAGATGTGCGAAAAATGTCTCGCCCGTACAAATAAATTGCCTCAAGTTTAAAAGAAAAGAGAATTATGAAAATATTAACAACAATATTGTGTTTTTTGGTTGTTTATGCTTATGCCGATGTATCTCAAAAAGACAAAGCAAAATGGCGATTAAGTGTGCGAACTTCAACCTCACGTGCAATCAGTGCAACGGAAAATCTTTCAGAGATGAAAGTTGATGAGAAGGCTATTCTTGCTAATTACCTTAAAACCGAAATGTTGGAAAATGTCGGTGAATACAAGAATCCAGAAACTGCAGAGAAAAAGCTGTACAGCAAGGTTGAGGCAAAGAAATATACTGAGTATGATAAACTTCTTGAACAAATTAGCAAGCAGGCATCCGAAACAAGCCCAATTACTGTTAGTGTAGATGATATTAACAAAATGGGTGGAGACGCTTTGATTGAAGCAAAACAGTCAAAGACAAAATCTTTTATGGATGCAAATTACAAGACTATCTTTGATGTTTCCAGAGAAGATGCTGTAAGTAATCAGAAAAGAGAGATTGCTAAGATTGCCGTTTTTCCAACATATGCTATGTTAAACGATTTTTTTGTAAAGAACGTAAAGACTGCACCTTTGATGTTGTCCAAGCAACAACAGCAGTTGCTTAACAAAGATGTGCTCAAAGAAACCGAAAGTACTAAATCTGTTTTTGATGAACTGGAAGGGTATGTCAAACATCAGAATAGTGTTGTTGATACAGAAATTGATTATCAGCTAAATTTCAGAAGAAAAAATATTGAAGAGTCACTTAATGGTGTTAAACAGATATCAAATGTTTATAGTGATGTTCTGATTTTCAACTACGTATCTAATAATTTAGCCAAAGTAGTAAAGGATAATTATAAGGACTCCGACTCTACAATCCCCAACTATAATCTTTTTACTCCTAATATTAAATATATTCTTGTAAAATCAAAAGTGCTTGAACAGGTAAAGTTGAATGATTTTGTTAAGTCAGCTGATCTTAGGATTACTCAGGATTCAATTGTTACAAAAGTAAAAGCTGATTTGACAAAGCATCAGAAGATTGATGCCAGTAAAGTTATTGTTATAGATAGCTGTTTGAATGAGTCTCCGGCTGTATTACAAGAACAGTATGTGGGATTTGTTGGAGTTCCCGAATCAAGTGAATTTCTGTTGGCTGAACTTGATAAGAAAGAGAAACCTTATGAAACCCTCAAGTCAAAGATTGAACAACAGTTAAAGGTCACTCTGCCAAGCGCACGGTTTGTTGTTGTTGATGAACAGCTTAGTGAATTCTTCCCAAGGTCACTTGATGAAACAAACTTTGAAGAGAAGGATATAATTGAATACTACAAGTCAGAAAGCTTAGGTATTGATAAAATGGATGATGTATTTTCTTTTTATAAAATAGCAGAGGAAAAATCAAAAGAGATTTCTCCAATACTGCTGGAAGAGACACAAACAAAAATTATATCAATCACTAAGAAAAGACTTGATGAACAGTTGGACTCCCTAAAAAAACAACTTTCAATTCTATACAATCTTGAGACAGAACAGAAAGACCTGCTAAAGGAGAGTATTCTTGAAGGTAAAACTAAAGAGGAACTGTTTACAAGTTGGATGCAGAAAATTAAAGCAGAATATTTAACCAAATATCCAAAGATTGCAGAAAAAGACCCAGAGATCTATCAATATGTTCAGGATGAACTAAAAAAAATAATTTCTCAATATTTTGATGCTGTTAAAAAAGAACAGCAACAGCAGCAGGAACAAAAAGTGCTTGAGCCAGAAGTAAGTTCTGATCAAAGCACAAGTGAAGATACGGAAGAGATTATTGAGAAGGTTGAGCCGGAGGAAGAGGAACTGGAAGAGGTGGAAAAAGAAGAGGAAGAAGTTCCGGCTTCTGTAGAAGAGGAAAAAGGCATTACGGATGATATGAAAGAAATTCTTGGTACAGCTGACTGCCTTATTGTTTTCTCTGATTTAGATGATGGAAATTCAAAGGTTGCATTTTTGCTTCCAAGCAGTGGACTAGTTGTTGAAAAAGTTTTTAACCCGGCAGATATTGAAGCTTCAGCAGAAGATATTGGCAACTCTATTGGAGAATACCTTAACACGATTGTTGAAGAAAAAACATCTGCACATAGTTCGATTTTTGGCTTTGGCAAAAAAGACGAAAAGAATATTAAAGTGTTTGTGTTGATTAAGAGTAACCAGACAAGACATAAGATGACTGTTATTTTAAGAAAAAATTTAATTGAGCATATAAAGAACATTACCAATGAAAAACAGCAGAAACTTCTTATTCATTGGGAGGAAGCGCTTTGATAATGGTTAATGGTTAGTTGTTAATGGTTAATGTTGGAAATGTGTTGTCCCTAATTAGGTCGCACACATAGGTGCGCCCCTACATAACATGAGTAAAAAAACTAACAATTGATAAAGTTTGAACAGTTTTTCTATGCGTCTGGCGTCATGCGTCATCTTAGAAATGTAAATCGTTAGTTAGCCGTTGCGAAATCATTGCTGCTATGTAGGGGCATACCTATGTGTATGCCCTTTAAAAAAATAAAATTTAAAAGATAGGAAAAACATGAAATTATTTGATACACATTTTCATTTTTATGAAAAGAATGGAAAACCGGAAGAGTTTTGGGAGACAATTAAGATTCCGGAACTGGAATATGTAATGGCAGTAGGTGCCGATTACGAAGAGAGCAAAATTGCAAGACAATTTGCACATGCAATTGATAACAGCTGGTATGCAGCAGGTGTGCATCCGCATAGTGCTGATGAAATCGATGGCATTGGCTGCTTTGATGAGTTTGCGGGCGATGAAAAATTGGTTGCAATAGGGGAGATAGGTCTGGATTATTTTTATGAAAACTCAGAACGAGATATTCAAAAGAAAGTAATGCAGCAGTTTCTTGAAAAGGCATTGGAGTTAGATTTGCCAGCTATTGTTCACTGCAGAGATCAAAATGATAAAGATCAGGCTTATGTGGATGCTTATGGTATGCTTGACGATTTTTCCAAATCAGGTGGACGCTTTGAACTACATTGTTTTGCAGGAACTCCATTCTGGGCAGAAAAGTTTTTGGATATTGGTGCATATCTTGGTGTAACAGGTATTGTAACTTTTCCAGCAGCTCAAAATATTAGAGATTCAGTTAGTGTAATACCAGTCGAAAAGCTTTTAATTGAAACAGATTCACCATATCTTGCACCAGTGCCTCATAGAGGTAAACCTAATAATCCGGGGTATGTTATTGAAGTTGCAAAAAAAGTGGCTGATTTAAAAAATATTTCTGTTGAAGAGTGTGCTGAAATCACAACATCAAATGCATTTAAGTTTTTTGGAATTGAGGGTAAATCGGCATGCTAGGGAGGAACGACTTAAATGGATTGCACTTCAATCCAAATGTGGCAGAAATTGGTGAACATAAACAGATTCTCTTTCTTTTTGATGAAGACTATCAGATATATCTTTCAAAAGATGACAATGAAAATCTTAGTATTCCTACTTGCAGTGATTTTAATTCGTTAGAGTTGGAAGATGAAATATCAATTGGCTACCTAGGTGATTATCGCTGCACGGCTGCAATTGTTAAAAAAATGAGTGATTCAAGGCTTGAGCCTTGTAACCTTCGAGAACCATTAGAATTTTTTAATAATCTGTATTCTATGTTTTCAAGAGCAAAAATTCTGCTGCATTGGCACCATAAATCTAAGTTTTGTAGTAAGTGTGGTTCAACAACTAGAATGTCAACAGCTGAAATATGCAAAATATGTGATAGTTGTGGAGAGCTTTATTTTCCGGTTATTGCTCCAGCAACAATTACTATCATAAGAAAAGGTGATAAGATTCTGCTTGCTCATAACAATAAATTCAAAGAAGGACTTTATAGTATTATTGCTGGCTTTACAGAAGCTGGTGAAAGTTTTGAAGAGTGTGTTGAACGGGAAATCTTTGAAGAAGTTGGTATTAAGGTAAAGAATGTTAAGTACTTTGGTAGTCAGTCCTGGCCTTTTCACAACTCACATATGGTTGGTTTCATTGCCGAATATGAATCGGGCAAAATCACACCAGATGGTCATGAGATTGTTGAAGCTGACTGGTTCTCTATTGATGAATTACCTGACTTGCCATCAAAACTCTCCATTTCCAGAAAACTCATGGATTTTGTAATTGATGAAATAAGAAACAACAAATAATGGTTTGCCACTGCGCTTTGCTTGTTGCTTTAGCCTGCCTAAAGCAACGAGCGTAGGAGTGGCCATCGCATTCAACCATAGTTCCCCAACTTTCAATTATTAATTATTGAGTTTCTACTTTAAGTTTGTAATATTTGTTTTTTAGGGAATCATTTGTATCAATCATACTATCGTCACTTCCGACACCTGGTCGAGTGGATAGGATTTGAATCCACTGTTGTTCAACACTGAGGTTTGTACATCTCAACAGAGAGTAATCTCTTTGAATGGATGATTTGAACATGATTGTTTGGTTTGTAAAATTTGCAACCCTGAACCAGTCATTTGAGTCCTGCGGATTTGTGTCTGCAATATATTCATGAAGGTTGTTGCATGGATCACCATCGGGATTTTCAAGCTGATCTTTTATTTCAGGATTAAGGCCATGTGGAGTCTCCCAACTATCAAGCATAAAATCGCCATCCATATCATTAGTGCTGACAACTGTCAGTTTAATTGATGTTGAACTCTGTTGAACTCTCCATATGTTTTCACTACTAAGAGTTGGCAGGTTTGTTGATGTAAATGCTCCTGTGATTGATGAACCGCTGAGAATTGTGTATTCCTCTCCATGAGGGGGGATATAACCATCAGCAAGATCAACGGTTATAGCATCGTCGGCAATTATTGCTGTAGTTGTCTGAACTCTTCCATATGCATTGCTGTTCAAAGAAATCTCCAGACCACCGCCAGTGAAATCAAGATCTTTGTTGAACTTCAAAGTTCCGATCTCAGAACCTATGATTCCTCCTTGGTTGTAGAATCTTGCATTTATATCTGTTATGCCTGTTCCTCCCGTCTTTTTGATTGTACCACTGTTGTAGAAGTATCCATCTCCATTTGTGTTGTCATACAGAAGAGTGCCGTCCGAACCAAGTGAATACGTACAACCAGACTGTACTCGCATTGAGGAATGCTGAATATAAATTCTTCCACTTTGATGGTCAACGTCTTTATTTATCACCCAGTTAGCACTGGCAAGCCAGCGAGTTGCCGTGCCGGTGATAGTTGTTGGAACATTATTGGTGAAGTTGCCGTCATATATTGAGCCACCAGACCAGAGGAAGTGTCCTTCGGCTCCATCAATGCTTCCGTTAAAGTAAAGTCTGCCGGTGTAATGTTGAAGTGTTACAGGTCCGTTTAATGTTACACTGGTGTTAATCGATTGGTTATTTCCGTTGCCGCCCGTCTGAATGGTTGCAGGTTCTGTTGCTGTAACGGTTAGATTTGATGTAACTTTTCCTGCCATTCTGAAAGTGGTATTAGATGCCAGTTTGACCTGTGTGTCGTAGAACTCATTATCCGGGTCTACAAGTTCCAGCCTTCCCTCATCTACTATAAGAGTTCCCGCTTTATCAATGAATCTGGATGCGGATGATGCATAGTCGGGGCCAATTTTACGAATAGTGCCGTAATTTCTGAATGTTCCATCTCCCATGAAAAATACATCATTTGGATTGAGAGTATATTCAGAGTCAGCAAGGTTGTTTAGTGTTGAGGAACTATCAATGTTAATTGAATAGCCTGTATGATTTGCACCACCAGCAAAAGATAAAGTTGAGCTAGACAGGTATTTAGAACCACTTCCGGCAATAACGCATGGAAAGAAATTTGTTACCTCGCTATGGTCAAAACCTCTTGAAGACCATCTTAGTGTACCTTCAGATCCTACAAAGTTTCCTGTCATTTTCAGCACACTTTCATAAATATAAAAAGAGACAGGTCCAGTAGCTGTTATATCTGTATTAACTGTCTGAACATAATTTTCTCCAAGCCATACACTAGCAGGAGCAAGCGCTGTCACATTTAAGTTGCTAGTTATTGTTGATGACATTTTGAAAGTTGAGTTTGATGCAAGTTGTATGCTTGTGTTGTGAAACTGGTTGTAATCATCTGTAAGTTCCAGCGTGCCGCTATCCACAATTATTGTTCCTGACTTGTCAATAAAGGTTCCGCCATATGAACTTTTTCCCGTTCCTGCAGTTTTCTGAAGCGTTCCCATATTATAATATGTTCCAGCAGAACTGTTGAAGAGACCTTCATCTACGTGAATGCGATGAACTGCACCAGTATGGTTGTACCATTTTGATCCTGATAGGTATGGACCATTTTTATAAAAATCGGCAGTTGCAAAATTGTGAAAAGTACAATCTATAATGTAGCGATTTCCACCATTTGCCGGAGCAACAAAATTTATTAGATTGGTTATGACTCCTTCTCTAATACTTCCCTTGTGTATACTGAAAACAGAGTTGCTACCGGCTAGAGTCAAAGACGGGGAGACATAGAGCTTGTAAGAGTCTAGATAACCTGTTTTTGTTATTGTTGTATTGGTTACATTCCATATTCCACATGCATTGGAATCATCTCCATCGTATACTATTCCACCCGAAATATCTGAATATATTACAGCATTACTCATTATCCCACTTGGATAAAAACTTGAGTTCTGGGCAAGGTCAATGTCCGGATTATCCAGGCATCCTCCTTGACTGAATTGAAGTCTGCCGGTATCAACTTGTATTCGTGTATCATTCCCATAAATGGGGACATTACAAATAGACAATCCAGTACCGCCGGTTTTTGAGAGGATACCATTTAGCTGTATGTGTCCGGATGTGTAATAGCTCAATTTTGTTCCGTCACTTTGAATTTCATATGTTTTGCCTGATGGTATGGTGAGGGTCGATCTTTGTATATTTAAACCACCTGTATCAGACTGTACAATTCCACCATTTGCATTCAATTCGCAGTCGGTTAGCCATCGAGTATTTCCACCTGTCAGTCTAATCTGTGAGGCAGTTGTAAGTTCATTGTTTCTGATGTAACCGCCTGTCCAGAAAAAAGCAAGGTTTCCCAAATTTAGATTGCAACTGTTAGTTGGATAAAAATTGCCTCCCGAAAAAACTAAGTTACCGTTATTTAATCCTGTCAAAGTTCCTTTAAGAGTTGCATCTCCATTTATATAAGCTGATTTTCCAGCGGCAAGATTAAAAGTCGTATTGGAGAACATATGTCCACCAGCTACACTTCGAAAATTTGCATAACCATCATCAATCTTAACGGTACCCCCTAAGTCTGTAAAAGAGACTGAAACATAGGTGTGGTTTGATGATGTTTTATTAAAAACACCACTATTAATAAATTTTCCGGAATCTCTGAAAGGATCTGGGTTTTCACCAACCTGCCATGTTCCAGAATTGTTTATTAAAGAGCTGGTTCCTTTTATGTATATAACAGAATCATCACCTTGTGTAAATGTTCCGTTAACAGACATTGTGCTATTATTAAGATCTCTATTCCCATCATAACTGAAATATCCGTCAGCAGTTTCAATTGTTGAGTCGAGAAAATTACCATTTACCCATGCAAAATTACCAACGTCTAAAGACACACCATTACAGGTTCCATTATACCAGTTAAAGGTTGGGGAAATATAGTGACCGTTACTGATAGTGCTGTATATATTTGCAACACCATCAAGCTGGAGAGTATTGCCTCCGGCATTTATAGATCCGTAGGAACCCACAGTTAGGTCATTTATATGTTCATGTTGGCTCATGCTGATAGCATTTGATATATATGCACTGTCAGCTGTTTGTGGATATCCCCAAATTCCCCATGTATATGGCTCGTCTCGCCATTCTCCATCCTGGTTGCTTACGTAATCTGTTGCTTGAAGCTGAAAGGACAAAGCAAAAAATGCAAAAAGAAAAGTTGTTACGTGTTTCATTTGAATCTCCTTATGTATTGTGTTGCAAGGAAGAAATATATAGTACATAGTGTACAGTATACGGTTCTTCATACTGTTTATGACAATAGTTTTTAATACAAATAATATGTTTGAATCTTAAACCTTTTATTCAAAAAATCAAGAGTTTTATTGTTTTTTTATTTATTATTCGCATTTGGTTGTACAATCCTAATGTATTACTTTTGGATTAAAAAAGAAGTTTAAGGGTGAAGTGTGAAGTGAGAAATACAAATATTTTACCCTTCACCCTTTACAATTTTAACTTTAATTTGTATATTACGACCTAATAGACCAATTGAAGTGTGAATATGAATGCTCTTCTTGATTATGTGGAATATATTGAAGAAAAAATGCTACGAAATATAAGGATGTGTAAGAATGAAAAAGCGATCAGCCCCCAAAGCAGTAATATTAATCATGCTTCTTATGGCATCCATACTTGGAATAATTTCTACAACTGGATGCAAAACATCGGATCCAGAAAAGATACCAATACCAGTGCCGTATGACATAGAAGGAAATATTCCAAAATGATAATCGAATACACAGAAATACTGGCAATTTTGAGAGCTAGTCCCAACTTTGAACGGTTGCTTATGTTTGATCGAGTCTTTAGAGGCGATGATACTTTTTTCGTTCCATCAAAAAGATGGTATGAAACAGAGTTTTTTCAATGGTATGAATTACAATTGAAACATTACCATGTCAGAGACTATGAGGACTCATGGGATTGTGATAAATTTGCAAATGCCTTTCAAGTTTTTGCGAATATATGTCATGCATATACCGAACCAAAGGCTAGCGAAGGAATTGCCGTTGCAGAAATTCATTACCTGCCTGATGACAGCGATTCAAGGCATGCCATAAACGCAGTAATAGTTGATCATAATCAACTCAAATTCATAGAACCACAAAAACCATCATTCATAGATTTGTCCACATCAGAACAGAAGTCAATAACATTTATGAAATGGTAAATAGGGAAAGAGTACTTGCAAGCTAGAAGCGTGCGTTACGTCTTTTCTGCGCTGGAGCGAAGCGGCTACAGAAGATGGACGGAATGAACATCCAACACCCAATACTCAATATCCAATGATGAATGGAAGATACCTCTCCGTCCTCGTACCTCGGACACCTCCCCTAAACAGGGGGAGGAGCGCTTGCAACTGGAAGCGTGCATTACATAAATGCCTGCGGAGCTTTTCCTCAATTTTCGTATTTTGGGATTTTCATCTTGAAAGATTTGTTTGTATTGTGTATGGTATGAAATTGAAATTTTGCAAAATTTAGATACAAAAGGATTTTTAAGATGAGAGAGATTGGTGTTGGATTATTAGGATTTGGTACGATTGGTGCTGGTGTGGTTGAAGGATTGCAAAAAAATGCTGATCTGATTGCAGATAGGCTTGGTGCAAAACTGGTTGTAAAAGGTATTGCTGATTTGGATATAACAACAGATCGTGGTGTGGAGATTGAACCTGGTATTTTGAGTACCGATGCATCTGCTGTGATTGCTAATCCTGAAGTTGAAATTGTTATTGAACTAGTTGGTGGAATTAATATTGCCAAGAAGTTTGTGTTGGAAGCTTTGGAATTGGGCAAACCTGTGGTAACTGCTAATAAGGCTTTATTGGCAGAAGAGGGTAAAGATATCTTTGCTAAGGCAGCAGAAAAGAATATAGATGTATATTTTGGTGCTAGCGTTGGTGGTGGTATTCCCATTATCAGAGGCCTGAGAGAAGGTCTTTCCGGCAACAGAATTGAAAGCATTTATGGTATTTTGAATGGTACTTGTAATTATATCCTGACTAAAATGGAAAAAGAGGGATTACCTTTTGATGTTGTTCTTAAAGAGGCAATGGAAAAAGGATATGCGGAAGCTGATCCATCTTTGGATATTGATGGATATGATACAGCACATAAGGCTGTAATTCTTGCATCTCTTGCATATGGCTTTATTATGCCATGGGATCAGGTGCAGGTTTCTGGTATTAGAAATTTGTCTCAGAAAGACGTTCAATATGCTGAATCTCTTGGATATAAGATTAAGTTACTTGCTGTTATTAAAAATCTTGATGATACAGATGTTGAAGTTCAAGTTCATCCTGCATTAGTTTCAAATGATCATCTTCTTGCATCTGTTAATGATGTCTTTAATGCTGTAATGGTTCGCGGTGACTTGGTTGGAGATACTCTGTTTTATGGTAGGGGAGCAGGCAAGTTGCCAACCGCAAGTACTGTTATTGGTGATTTGGTTGATATTGCTAGAAACCTGATGGTTGGAACGCCTAGAATCTCTCCTGCAGTTGCTGTTTCATCAAAACCTGTTACGCTTAAGAAACAGTCTGAAATCGAAGTTAGATATTATATTAGGATGGCTTTGAATGATGTTCCTGGTTCTTTGGCTACCATCACTAAAATTTTAGGTGATAATAAAATAAGTATTGCATCTGTATTACAGAAGGAAAATGATGAAAATCACTACACTCAAGTTGTGGTTGTTACTCATGCATCAAAAGAAAAGAATTTTGGAAAAGCATTTGATTTATTGGGAGAATTAGGTTGTGTTAATGGTGAAATAATTAGAATTAAAATTGAAGATTAGATAATGAAAATATGTAAATTTGGTGGTTCTTCTCTGGCAGATTCAGGGCAGATAAAAAAAATTATTGATATTGTAAAGAGCGATGAGTTACGCAAGATTGTTGTGGTTTCTGCTCCTGGCAAAAGGTTTGATGATGACATAAAAGTTACCGACCTTCTGATTGAATGTGCAGAGTTTGCTTTAAGAAATGACTCCTATGAAGATGGTCTTAAGGCAATTGTTGACCGTTTCGTTGAGATTGAATCAGGGCTGGGTATTACTGAAAATATTTCAGAGGATATTTGCAAAGATTTAAGATTAAGACTGCTTGCCGACAAGTCACATAAAGGTAGATTTATGGACTCTATTAAAGCTGCTGGAGAAGATAGTAATGCAAAAATTATTGCTGCAGGAATGAGAGTTGCAGGCCTTAACGCCAAGTATGTTAACCCTAAAGATGCCGGAATGATTCTAAGTGATGAATTTGGAAATGCTCAACTTCTTAATGAGTCTTATAAAGAGTTGGCAAAACTTGCTGATATTGAAGAAATTATTGTTTTTCCAGGATTTTTTGGATATACAAAAGCGGGAGAAGTTGCAACATTTCCGCGTGGTGGGTCTGACATTACGGGTGCAATTCTTTCGGCTGCTGTAAAAGCTGAAGAGTATGAAAACTTTACAGATGTCGATTGTGTAGTGGTTGTTGATCCCCGTATCGTTCCTGATGCAGTTCCTATTTATGAGATGACTTATAGAGAAATGCGTGAACTTTCATATACAGGTTTTAATGTGTTGCATGATGAAGCAATTATTCCGGCGGTGAAAGCTGGAATTCCAATTCATATTAAAAACACAAATTGTCCAAGTTCTAAGGGAACTAGAATTGTTCCGGATAGAGATGCCCAACACGGTCAAGTTGCTGCAATCTCAAGCTCGGATGGTTTCTGTACAATTTTCTTAAGCAAATATCTTATGAACAGAGAAATTGGTTTTGGTAGAAAAGTTTTACAAATTTTGGAGGAAGAAGGATTATCTTTTGAACATATTCCATCAGGTATTGATAATATGTCAATAATTTTGAAAGAAGAGTTTTTGGATGATAGTATTGCTTCAAAGGTTATGGAACGAATCAAAAATGAACTTGATATTGATAATATTTATATTGAGAGAGGTCTTTCAGTTGTTATGATTGTTGGTGAGGGAATGCATCTCACTATAGGTCTTTCAGCTCTTGCTGCTCAAGCCTTTGCTGAAGCAAATGTTAATGTTGAGATGATTAATCAGGGGTCATCTGAGATAAGCATCATGTATGGTGTTAAATCTGAAGATCGAATTAAAGCTGTAAAATCACTTTATAATAAGTTTTTCGGAGATAAATAATTATGCCCACTTATGAGTATGAATGCAAAAGTTGTAAGCATAGTTTTGAAAAGTTTCAGAGTATGAGTGATGAACCTATAAAGGTTTGCCCAAAATGTGGAAAAGAGGTTAGAAAACTTTTTGGAAGCGGTTCTGGAGTTATCTTTAAAGGCACAGGTTTTTACGAAACTGATTATAAACGCCCTGCAAAACAAGAAACAAAAAAATAATTTATCTTTTTATTCGTTAAACTTGCATAGTTAACAATAAAATAAAATGGAGAAATATAAATGGCAAAGATAGCATTACAAGGAAACGAAATTGAAACATGTGGTACTCTACCAGATGCTGGTTCTAAAGCTGCAAATTTTACATTAGTGGCAGGTGATCTTTCTGAAGTTTCACTAAGTGATTACAATGGTAAAAAAGTTATTCTTAACATTTTTCCAAGTATTGATACTGATGTATGTGCTGCTTCTGTAAGAAAATTTAACGAGACTGCTTCTAACTTAGGTGTTATAGTTCTATGTATCTCTGCAGACTTGCCATTTGCTCAGCAGAGATTCTGTGGTGCAGAAGGTCTTGAGAATGTTGTATCTCTTTCAACTTTTAGATCAACTTTTGGAAAAGACTATGGTGTTGAAATTGTAGATCCACCTTTGGCTGGGTTACTATCAAGAGCTGTTGTTATTGTGGGGGAAGATGGGAATGTTGGTTATACTGAACAGGTTCCTGAGATTACACAAGAGCCTGATTACGATGCTGCAGTTGAAGCTCTATAAAAAAATCGGGTACGAGACTTTGTAGACATGTGAAGAAAAGATAGAGTTTTATTACTCTATCTTTTTTTTGTCATTTTTCGACGATGAACCATCGCCGCTACAAAGATGGTGACGCATGATGCATGACGGAGATATTCCTCAAGGACGCTCTAAGTTCTATGGTCTAAGTTTCAGATGGACAGAGTGGACTATATGAACATCCAACACTCAGCATCCAAGGATGAATCAAAGACACTCCGTGAGTAGGTAAGAACGAATGAACCACTAACCATTATTTGTCATGCCTGGGAGCTTTTCCGCCACTAACCATTAATCACTAACCGTTAACAATTATTTACAGCGGTCCTCTTTTGAATATATTAAGCAGTGGGGATTGTGTCATTGTTATTGCCTGTTTGGGGCATACTTCATGACAACAGCAACACCCTATACAAGCTTTTCCATTTAGTATTGGAAGAACTCCTTTTTCGACCTTAATTGCATTTTCAGGACATGCCTTTTCGCATAGTCCACATGAGATACATTTTTCATCGAAGCTTGGTCGTATCCATACCCATTTGCCAACAATTGGAATAATTGGCTTTAGTATGGGGAGTATCAGTTTTGCTTTTGTTGTATTTGGTACTTTAAATTGAGTTTTAACCTTTTCAATTGATGTGCCTGCAAGCTCAATATCTTTAAAATCACTATTTTGTTTTGCATACTCTTTTAGATAGGGAACAGTTTTGTAGTTGACACCAATTATTTGTGCTATGATGAAGTCAAGAGCGTATGTTGATGTTGATGCAGCAATAAGATTTGCCTGTTTAGGTACTCCTGAAGATCCTGGACCATCTCCTTCAAGACCAAGTATTCCATCTGCAATTGACAGGTTTGCCGGTACAGCCTCGTTAATAGCCATAAGCAGTTTGCCAAAGTCACCCACATTTGAATGGTTTTTATGCAGG
>Ga0307987_1001070_pt1 | contig 15521 bp, 15 predicted proteins | sample EllFjometagen181_FD_203157 | JGI IMG/M metagenome (GOLD analysis project Ga0307987, IMG submission 203157) | Marine microbial communities from Ellis Fjord, Antarctic Ocean - #181 | ecosystem: Environmental > Aquatic > Marine > Unclassified | place: Southern Ocean | collected 2014-10-08
CCCTTAAATAAAGGTAAATATTCGGCCAGCACCCCATATTCGCCTATTTTGGCCTGCTCACATAGCATTAGTATGCTACGCAGTCCCAAATAGGCGAATATGGGGCACTGACCAAACATTTACACGACAGCGACACTTATTATATCCACACAAAAAACGTAGATTATTTTGCCTATGATTAAGTCTGATTAATTTTATGAACAATTCATTGGCATACGTTTTAAGTCAAAATGTCGCTGTAGTGCTAACCCGAATATTTACAAATAAAGAGAACCATCCAGCCAGGAGAGAGTCATTAAATTCTTCGGGTTGGATCATCCGGGGAAAAGAGGCTTTTTTGAACTCCCTTCTTGAATATATCCATACCATTGTCACAGACGCCGAAATCCGGCTCACCCCCCAGGCGCTCATCAAACAAACCACCCAGGCCCGGGGTGTTTCAACCAGGTGTGTAAAATCTGCCATTCGAACGCTCCTAGACAATGGCAGCTTAAGTTACACCTACGTATTCGGTGCCTCCTGCATTGAACCCTCTTTTGCAAAACCAGTTAAAATAACAGATCATTTCACCCTGTTTCCTCCGGGAATCAGCCCTGACAAGGATAAAGAGACCATTGAAATTTGCATTCAGCAGGGGATTTCCTTTGGATCTGGCCGTCATCCCACCACCCGATTGTGTCTCCGGGCCATGGAATATGCCCTCATTGACAGGCAGTTGCTTCAAGCGTGTGAAACACCGCACAATGCCGTGGATGTGGGCACCGGCTCCGGGGTTTTGGCCATTGCCGCCGTTAAGGCAGGTGTTTCCCACTGCCTTGCCCTGGACAATGATCCCGTTGCCGCTGCCGAAGCCGAAAAAAATGTTGCACTGAACCACTTAAGTCATCGCATAACGGTATCCCATCGGGAGCTCAACAACGCATCCGCCACCCCACTTGCCATGGTATGTGCCAATCTGCGGTACCCCACCCTGAAATCATTGGCACCCCTTTTCACCCACATCACCGGCAACAATGCATTGCTGATTTTTTCCGGCATCAGGCCCGAAGAATTGCTCCCGCTGATGACAGTGTATGGTTCCAGGGGATTTCACACAATGTGGCAGGCAGAGGAAAAAAACTGGTCCGGGATAGCCATGGTGAAATCCTGATAGAAGTGAATAAAGAGGAGGCACCGTCCTTAATCTCTACCGCTCCCCTCGCTTGTAGGGTTCCCCTAACTGGGCCGGGGCACTGAGCTTTCGCTGGTCCCCCAGGCCGATGAGGATCAAAATAAACAGCGTGGCCCCATAGGGCAGCATGGCCAAAAAATTAGGCGAAATACCAAGGGGTTGCAGCAGATACTGGAGCACAAAAATACCGCCGAACAAAAAAGCGCCCCCAATGGCCTTGCCCGGATTCCACAGGGCAAAAATGGTCAGGGCAATGACAATCCAGCCCCGGCCCGCCGTCATCCCCTCAATCCATGATTTACTGTAAGAAGTAGACAAATGGGCCCCGGCCATGGCCGAAAACCCACCCCCAATCATCACACAGGCATATCGAACAAAGGTGACATTAACCCCCTGGGTTTCTGCAGCTCGGGGATGTTCCCCCGTGGCTCGTACCTTGATGCCCAACCGGGTCCGTTCAAGGAAAAACCATGCCACCAAGGCCAGGAGAATGGCCATATAAAAAAAAGGCGTCTGCCTGAAAAAAACCGCTCCCACAACGGGGATATCACACAACCAGGGAATGGCCACATCGTTCATTTTCACTGCAAGCGGTTTACCCACATAGGGTTTACCCAACATACCAGAAAGTCCCAGCCCAATCATGGTCAGGGCAAGGCCAGACACCACCTGATTGGCCTGGAGGGTCACCGAAGCAAAGGCATGGATAAGGGAAATAACCATCCCCGCCGCAATGGCAGCCAAGAGTCCAAACCAGGGGTTCCCCGTGGTGTAGGTCACGATAAAGGCCACCACCGCTCCCAGGGACATCACGCCTTCCACCCCCAGATTTAATATCCCCGACCGTTCACAGATCACCTCTCCCACCGTTCCCAGAAGCAAGGGCGTACCCGCCACCATAGTGCGTTGGAGCACTGAAATAATTACGTCATCCATACAATATATTCCTCAAGAGTCAACGACAGCAGAGCGCTGAATCGTCACTTTATTTTTTATGAAAAAATCCCCCATGATCAAAAAAACCAGAAGGGTGCCGTTGACAATCTGCACCGTGGCTGCAGGAAGCCCCAGGGACATCTGAATGGCATCTCCCCCCACCAGGATACCTGCAAAAAACACCCCCGAAACAATGGCATAGATGGGATTGAGCTTGGCAAGCCAGGCCACGATGATGGCAGTGAATCCATATCCTGAAGAGATGGACGCCGGATATCCAAGGTAGTGATGGATGCCTGCCACCTCCCCCACGCCAGCAAAACCGGCAAGGCCGCCACTGATGAGCATAATCACCATACTGGTTTTAAAGAAATCAATACCTGCATAGCGCCCGGCCTCAGGATTTTCTCCGATCACCCGGACCTCATAACCAAAACGGCTTCTGTAGACAATAATGGTGAGGATCACAACGGAAATAAGGGCCAGCACCAGAGTGGCATAATGAATCCTTGATCCCGAAATCACCCCCAATATGGCACCATCGGGCAGGTTATCCGTACCGGGGAATCCAAACCGGGTCTTTCCCTTCCAGGGGCCCACAATGAGAAGCGTGAGGAATTCAGCACAGATATAGTTAAGCATCAGGGTGGAAATCACCTCATTGATGGCAAATTTTATTTTCAGAAAGGCCGGTACCAGACCACACAGCGCCCCCCCCAGGAAACCCGCGGCAAACATCAATGGCACAATCACAAAGGAGGGCAAAGAGTCCCCCCAGGTAAGCCCCACCCATGCACCGAAAATTGCCCCCATAAGAAGCTGCCCTTCAGCACCAATGTTCCAGAATTTCGCCCTGAAGGCCAGGGTGAGCCCCCCGCCAATGAGCACCAGGGGGATGGCCTTGGTAATGGTCTCCTTAAACCCATACATGGATCCAAAGGAGCCCATAAAAATCTTTGAAATGGCAAAAAATGGATTAACCCCGCACACCATAAATATGACACCAACGGCCACAAGGGCTGCTAAAAGGGAAAGCAGATTGGTCACAAGGGACTGAATCGGTGTAACCCGATCCCGATCACTGACTTTTATTCTAAACATATTATCTTCATCCAGGACCGTCCAATGGAATCATCAATACAGGGTCTGAATCCATTGGAACGGTGTTAAAATCGTAAGGAACCCGCCATCATCAAGCCGATGTCCGAGGCCCGTTTATCATCTGCCGAATTCAGAATGCCGGTGAATTCCCCCTGGAAAATCACGGCGATACGGTCACATAACTCAAAAATTTCTTCCAGATCCTCTGAAAACAGCAACACTGCCCCCCCCTCTTTACGCCGTTTGAGCAACTGCTCTCTTAAATATTCCGTGGCTCCCACATCCAGCCCATAGGTGGGATGGGAGGCCACCAAAAGGGGGGGACCTTCACAGATTTCCCGACCCACTATCAATTTTTGAATATTGCCACCAGAAAGATTTTTGATCTCCACATCAATGGAGGGGGTGGCCACCCGGTAATCCGCCACTAAATCGTTGGTGTGTTTTTTAATGCGATCATATTCCAGAAACATCTTTTTGGAGAATTTCTTCAGGTGGTGCTGCTTTAAAATAGCATTGTCGTAAAGATACAGCCCCGGTGCAATGCCAAATTTTATCCGCTCCTCGGGCACGTGGCTCACGCCGCTGTCATAGATACGCCGGGGGGACAGGTTGGTAATGTCCACGCCCTGGGAAAAAACCCTTCCCGATGACACCCGTCGTATGCCGGTGATGGCTTCGGCCAGTTCCCGCTGTCCATTGCCAGCCACACCGGCCACCCCGAAAATTTCATTGGCATGGATATCAAAGGAGATATCCTTTACACAGGAAAGCCCCTTATCTCCCAGCACATTGAGTTTTTCAACACCGAGTACCTTTTTCCCCCGGGGAATCTTTTCCCGGTGCACCTTAAAAAGCACATCCCTGCCAATCATCATGCGGGCCAGGGATTGTTTGTTCATACCTTTGGTGTCTGCATGGCCCACAATTTTTCCCTTCTGGAGCACCGTTACCCGGTCGCACACGTCCATGATCTCATCGAGTTTATGGCTGATGAGGATGACCATGTGGCCCTGGGCCTTCATATCTTTGAGGATACGAAACAACTCCTCAATTTCCTGGGGGGTCAATACCGAGGTGGGTTCATCCAATATCAACAGGTCCGCCCCATTTAAAAGGGCCTTGATGATCTCAACCCGCTGCTGTTCACCCGCAGAAAGCTGCCACACTTTTTTTGTAGGATCTATGCTGAAATTAAATTTTTCTGAAAAGGCCACCACCTGATCCCGGATGCGTATCTTCGGAAAAAAAAAGGGGGTGTGCTTGTATCCCAAAGCAATATTTTCAATGACGGAATGATTTTCAATCAGCATGAAGTGTTGATGCACCATGCCGATACCATGGGTAATGGATTCCGTGGGAGAGGTGATTTTCACCGGCTTTCCGTTAATTAAAATTTCACCGCCATCGGGCTGATACAGTCCATAAAGGATATTCATCAGCGTGGTTTTTCCGGCACCATTTTCCCCCAGAAGCCCCAGTATTTCACCGGATTTTATCTGGAGGTTAATTCCCTGGTTTGCAAAAACCCCTTGAAATGATTTTGAAATATCCTTCATTTCAAGTGTATCAATTTTTCTCATATTGCTCCTGAAAAAACAGGACCGGATGGCCTGACGCCTGGGATGATTCCGGGCATATTACACACCCCTTTGTCTTCACCCGGCACATGCCATCCGGTCCTTCTTTTTTTGGGGACGGCCCCCTCCCCATTAATCATTAAATTTTAGAATCGCTCAGATTATGCCTATTTGGGAACAGATCCTTTTACATTGTCAACATAGTACATGATGCTCAACAGGTCTTCCTTGGACGCCCGCTCCCCGGCCTTTACCTTGAGGATTCCGGCATTATCCTTGATGGGACCATCAAAGGGGTCAAATATATCCACGCCTTCCTTCATCTGGGCGTAGCGTTTGAACACAAGGTCATACACGGAAATTTTACCCAAATCCGGGGTACTAACTTCAACTTTTTTGAGATCTTCCACAAATTTTGGATTAATCATCTCATCTTCACTGCCACCCAAAAGTGCGGACCCTTCTGCGGCAAGCCACCAGATATCTTCATTGGTCCAGGTGCCATTGTGCATATCTTCAAGAATTTTAGCATACATACCACCCCAGTTCATGAGCTGGCCGGAAACAACAGAGTCCTTTCCATAGGGTTGCATGGGGCTGTAATGGCTGAAGGTATAAATCTGCTGGCCTTTTTCACAGTGGTCCTGACCCACTTCAATGACGGCCGGGGTATCTTCGGTGAACGCAATGGCATCACAACCCGATGCAATAAGGGATTCAGTGGCTTCCTTGGCCTTGTCCGGTCCATACCAGGCATATATCCATCGCACATCCACTGTTACGGCAGGATTTACGGCCTTGGCTCCCAAGGCAAAGGCATTTATGTGGCGCACCACCTCGGGAATGGGAAAAGCCCCCACATAACCTATTTTCCCGGTCTTGGAAAGCGCCCCGGCCATGAGCCCGTTAAGATAATACATCTGATACAAATCTCCAAAATAGGTTCCCACATTGTCTCCCCGCTTAAAACCAGAGCAATGCATGAATTTCTTTTCAGGATATTTTTTACCTGCGGCCACAGTGTCATTCATGTAACCAAAACTGGTGGTGAACACCACATCACATTTTTGTTCCTGGATGAACCGATCTATGATTCTTGCCGAATCAGATTCCGGAACAGATTCAATAAAAACGGTTTCAAGCCATGGATATTTTTTTTGTACAAATTGTCGTCCCTGGTCGTGACCATAGGAAAACCCATAATCACCCACCGGCCCCACATAGATAAAACCGGCTTTAATCTTCTTATCAGCGGCAAAGGCGCTTCCCACCGCAAAAACCAGGCAAAGGCTAAATAACAGTATCCGTCGGGTCAAATTCATGTCATACTCCTGTTGTTTAAGTGTTATTCACATGGAATGCTCTGGACCGGATGTCCCCATGAGATTCCATATGTTGTTGTGCAAATGCCGATTTGCCATGGCCAGCTCACATGAAAGTCCCTGCCAAAATTAATAATTTCAGAGAACGCTTCAATCTTCAGGTTTGGCAAATCCATGTGCCTTTTCAACGTTTTTAAAATAAATTTGCGCATTTTACGATAGTTTCCCCAATGTCGTCAACCATTATGATCCTCCAAAGCCCCTTCTTAAACACACTCAACTTTCAGACTTTAATTTTAGCGCACGGGGGCACACCTCAAATTTGTCCCCCCCCCCTTCAGTTGGCCCTCCCCTGGAGGTATAAGTTAAAAAGTGGCTCTACCCAGATTTGTAGGGTTAGTGTTGTTGGCAGGTCATCCATAGTCAGAATCTGAAATCGATGATTTTCAGAAATAAGTATAAGATATATGCATTATCCGATTTCCAAGAAGAGTCTTTCCCATAGCTTTTCCCACAAATCTGGGTAGAGCCTAAAAAGTTAACCATCCAGGTCAATATTCTTATGCATCAGAAAAAATTATATCGACAGATGGTGGATTTTATGATTATCTAACTATTTTATATTAAATCAATTCCCCCACAAGATTGAATGAGGTGGTTTGATCATAAATTTAAAACCGTTGGGTCATAAACTTGGCCTTAATGGCTAATATTCTGATCAACCCCGAATGAGGAGAGAATGAAAAGAGCAATCAACATCCTTAAAAAAAGCGAACTCTTCAAAAGCATTGAAGAAAAAGACCTTGGGGCAATGGGACAGGTCCTGGAACAAAGATCGGTGCAAGAAGGTGAAATCCTGGCAACCCAGGGGGACACAGCCACCTTCTTTTTTGTACTGAAAACAGGAACCATCCTGGTTGCACTAAACGATGGGAAATCTGCTTTGGTCAACACAACAGGTGATTTCATCGGCCTGGAACTATTATCATCAAAAGGAATATACATTTCCACCCTGACAGCGCTGACCCCCTGCGAAATTGTGGTCATCCCAAGGGATACCTTCCTGGAATTCATCCAAGATAATTCCTCCGCAGCGGCGACCTTTATGCAGGCCTGGAGCAGCTATCGTTCCCGCACCTTCCCCTTCTTAACGGAACAGGATACCCCGAACATGGATTATCACTATTAAATAGGGTGTTCCACTTCTTTTTAAACCCATGAAATAAGCCATTGAATTTTTGATAATCTGAAAAATATGGAGGCAAATGTGTACGGTTTAGATGCAATCAATGCATACAACGGATGGGCAATCTCTGTTGTGGGCGTAACCATTGTATTCACTGGCCTTGTGATGTTATCCTTGGCCATATCCCAGCTTCATAAAGTGCTGGATCTATGGGAAAACAGAAAAGAACTCTCTCTTTTTAAAAAAAAGGCCCCTGCAACGGACCGAATCCCGGTTGAACTCACCCCGGGACAAAAGGAAAGCGCAAGGCAATTTAAACTTCTGGCAGAAACCTTGAGTGACCATTTCTCCCTGCCAAAACTTTTAAAACTGGCCAGAATCAGTGGTATTGATCATCCCCATGCAACCCTTGCAAGGCTTCTTGAGGCAGATATCATCGTATCAGATACCCAAGGGTACCATGTCTTGAACATGACACAATTCAAAACATTGGTTTCCTAAAAAATATCAATCATCCACGCAGAGGCATACGCTATGGAGCACCTATTTGTAGATTTTTTTCAAAACACCGGTTTTTTTCTATGTGACTACCGCAACATCGTCATGATCCTTGTGGGACTGACCTTTATATACCTTGGCATTGCCAAGGATTACGAACCCCTTTTGCTGGTTCCCATCGGTTTTGGTATGCTCATGGGAAACATTCCCGTATTCCAGGGACTTGGTCTTGGTATCTACGAGAATAACAGTGTTCTTCACTATCTATATCTGGGCGTTACCCAGGGAGTTTATCCCCCGTTGATCTTTCTTGGCATCGGTGCCATGACCGATTTTTCCACCCTGCTGGCACGACCGGTGCTCATGCTCCTGGGAGCCGCAGCCCAGGCAGGTATATTTTTCACATTTCTGGGAGCTCTGGCCCTGGGCTTTGCCCCCAATGAAGCCGCTTCCATCGGCATCATCGGCGGTGCCGACGGTCCTACTGCCATCTTTCTTACGGCCAAACTGGCTCCCAAACTCATTGGGCCCATTGCCGTGGCTGCTTATTCCTACATGGCCCTGGTACCGGTGATCCAACCCCCCATCATGAGACTTCTTACCACCCGAAAAGAACGCCTGATTCGCATGGAAGAGCCCCGGGAAGTTAGTAAGAGAGAAAAAATGCTCTTTCCCATTGTCGCTTTTCTTCTGTGTTGTTTTCTGGCACCGGCGGCCCTACCCCTGCTTGGCATGCTCTGCTTTGGTAACCTTTTAAAAGAAGCCGTGGTAACGGAACGACTGGCCGTGGCCGCAAGAACTTCCATCATTGATTCTGTCACCATCCTCCTTGGGGTCACCGTGGGGGCGAGTACCCAGGGTGATGTATTTCTCACCAGCCAGTCTGTGGGAATCTTTTTTTTAGGAGCCTTTTCCTTCTGTATCGCAACGGCGTGCGGTCTGCTGTTTGCCAAATTCATGAATCTCTTTTTAAAGAGCAAAATAAACCCCCTGCTGGGGGCTGCCGGCGTTTCTGCCGTTCCAGATTCAGCAAGGGTAGTGCAGGTGGTGGGGCAACAGGAAGATCCCACAAACTTTCTACTCATGCATGCCATGGCGCCTAATATATCCGGGGTTATTGGCTCAGCAGTGGCGGCCGGTGTGCTCTGGAGTTTCATGTCATAACCGTCATCCCCTGGGCTAAAGATCCAGGGGATCTTACCTGTTTTCTATAACGATCATGGCAAGATCCCTTGCCACAACGAAGATTGAAAATGCTATTATGCTGCCGGGGGCTCTGTTGTGGGCGCTCCAGTGCCACATTTTCATATAAAAAAAATTCAAGGAAATGTATCCATGCTTGAAACACACATTGAAGACCAAATTCTCATTGCAAAACTGGTTGGTGGGAACACCAGCGCCATGGATCGTCAGACCCTGGAGCACCTCCAGAAAGCCGTGGACCAGGTAAATGTTGAAGAAGATATCAAAGGAATGGTTCTCACCGGGAACAATCGTTTTTTCTCCACCGGGTTTAATTTAAATACGTTCATGGCCTTTGAAACCCTGGAACAGGCAGGTGATTTTATTGCCTTTGCCGACCGGGTATTTCTTAACATTTTCACATGCACGAAACCCGTTGTCTGCGCCATGAACGGGCATACCATTGCCGGTGGACTGATCCTATCCATGGCAGCGGACTACCGTCTTCTCTCCAACCACCCCAAAACCAAGGTTGGCATGTCGGAAATCAATATAGGTGTTCCCCTGTCCGCCGTGGAGACCGGCATCATGAGGTTTGGCCTTGACTCCGATAGAGTCTATCGAAATCTGCTCTATTTTGGGAAGCTAATCAACAGCACAGATGCCTTACAACAAAACATTGTGGATGAAATCCTTGACCTGGAAGCACTCATGGACCGGGCAAAAGCTCTTATCTCCTCATGGATAGACACCCCTGGAAAGCCCTTCATACGCTTAAAAAAGGAATTAAAAAGGGATGCCGCAGCAATCATGGAGACGAGGATGTCAGAAAAAAAACTATATCAAAATCTAGATTTTTTCCTGGACAAAGACGTCAAGGATTCCCTGGCACGGGTCCAGGCCTCCATGGCATAAAGCCAACGGGGGCCAGACTTGGCTCATGGACATTATTTCTGGAAGTTTCTGGACTACATAGATCTGGGCCAATAACGCCCATAAGCGGAGTGGGGCATAACATCGGCCACTCTGGGGAAGGGCCAGGCTTGTATCATTGACACTTTTACTTAAATTTCCCGTTAAATACGAACCCTTGCCAAAACCATAATAATGCAAACCTATCCCCGTTTTTCCACAAAAAACGCCGATCCATTAAAATGGAAACGGCGTTTTATATTTTTGGGGCACTGACTCGAGTCTTGCAAAACTGGGTCCTACCAGGCTGGTCCTTAAAATTTTAGGATCAAGGGTCAGTCCACCGGAAGGATGTAGGTGGCACAGGCATCGGCAGACTCCCATGCAGACACCCGGGAGATCCATACGGTCTCATCCAGTTTTTCTTCACCCAGGCAGGTTTTCAACCGATTAGCAATATAAATGGCAATTTGTTCGGATGAGGGCTGGATCTCCTTAAAGGCCTCCAGCTCATTTAAGAACTTATGGTCAAGCTCTTTCATGATGGCCCGCACATGTTTCTTGATATCTCCAAAATCCACCAGTACACCGGCGGCATTGAGATGTTCTCCTGTGACATAAACCTCCACATTCCAATTGTGGCCATGGAGGTTCTCACATTTTTCCCCCACCATGGTCAGCTGGTGGGCAGCGGCAAAATCCGTCTTTACCTTTAATTCAAACATAGGTTTCTCCCCTGGATGATCACATCCCCCTGAAAAGTCGTTTCAGCTTATTTGAAATTTTATCCGAATCCAGCTTATCAAATTCCCGCAACAGTTTTTCCTGTTTTTTGGACAGTCGTGTGGGAGTTTTGATATCCACCTGGATAATCTGATCTCCGCGCCTGCCAGATCTCAGGGAGGGAATCCCCTCACCCTTGAACCGAAAGGTATCTCCATACTGGGTCCCTTTGGGAATTTTAAGCTCTTTTTCACTTTCAAGGGTGGGAATGCTGATTTCATCCCCCATGGCCGCCTGGACAAAGGAAATATCCACCAAACAGATGATATTGGTTTCATCGCGTTTAAACAGCTTGTGGGGCTTTACATTGATAAAAACATAAAGATCACCGGCAGGTCCCCCGGAGGTACTGCCTTCTCCCTCACCGGTCAGACGCAGCTTAGAACCAGTGTCCACACCAGCAGGCACCTTGACGGACACTTTTTTTAAAACCTCCATCCTGCCGTTGCCCACACATTTGGGGCAGGGATGAGGAATGGATTTTCCCTTGCCCCGGCAATAAGGACAGGTGGTTTTTACCTTGAAAAATCCCTGGCTCTGGATAAATTGACCTGTGCCATTACAATGGGAGCATGTTTCAGGGGAGGTTCCCTCTTTACATCCACTTCCCCCGCACATATCACAATTATCCAGTTTCTTGACATCAATAACGTTTTCAACACCAAAGGCAGCCTCCATAAAGTCAAGGGTCATGTCATAACGAAGATCTGATCCCCGCTGCACACGGGTCCCCCCCCGCCCTCCCCTGGAGCCGCCACCAAAACCAAAAAAGTCCTCAAAGATATCCCCAAAACTGGATTCAAAGCCACCACCAGATGTCCCGCCCCCTTCAAGTCCCTGGTGCCCGAATTGATCATAAACCTGACGTTTCTGATCATCGGAAAGAACGCCATAGGCTTCTGAGGCTTCTTTGAACTTCTCCTCAGCGGCACTATTTCCAGGATTTTTATCCGGATGAAATTTAATGGCAAGCTTGCGGTACTTAGACTTTAACTCATCCTTTGAGGCCTCCCTGGAAGCCCCCAGGATTTCATAGTAATCACGTTTATCTGACATATATTCCCTGTCTCAGCTGCTGAAATTAACGGGCTTGATCACGATGCAGTCACGCATCATAATTGTTTGAGCAAAAATGATTCACATCATGCCTGCAAAGGTTCTCATAATGATTGATAAATTAAATAGATTGTGTTACCCAATGCCCACCATTGTGGACACAACAGGCAAAACTTACATCTTTTTTAACCCCTGTTATCATCGTGACCTATCACGTATAAGACACACAAGGTCCATGAAAAATCAACGGGTTAAAAAACAATTGGGGCCTGGCGTGAAACGTTTCCAGATCTATCCCCAATAAACGTTTAAAACTAAAACATAAATCAGGAATGTCAATATGAACATGGAACTTGATTTTATTAAAGAGATGTTTGACAGCATTGCGCCAAAATATGATTTCCTGAACCGTTTTCTGAGTCTTCGGCAGGATGTGGTGTGGAGACGGCAAATGGTGAAGGCAGGGAGCATACCCGATGGAGGGGAGGTGCTGGATGTTGCCTGTGGCACCTGTGATGTGGCCCTGGAAATCAAAAAGCAAAAAGGGAATCAGGTCGCGGTAACCGGTACAGATTTTTCCCCAGGAATGCTGTTTCTAGGCAAACAGAAGATTCTCTCCCATTGCGGCACCATGGGCATCGGTCTTGCCGCTGGCAATGCCCTGGCCCTGCCCTTTAAAGACAATTGTTTTGAGGCCCTGTTTATTGCCTTTGGCATTCGAAATATCATGGATCGAGAAGGCGCCCTTGTGGACTTTCACCGAACCCTGAGAAAAAATGGGAAAGTGGTGATCCTTGAACTTTCCGCCCCGCGCCAGGGGGGCTTTCAAAGACTATACATGACCTATTTTCAAAAGATATTGCCATTGATTGGCAGCATTTTTTCAAAAAATAAAAATGCCTACCATTATTTACCAGCTTCTGTATTGAAATTTCCCGGAGCGCCATCCTTTGCCAGCACCATGAAAAAAGCAGGATTCCATGACATTCAATGGAAAAAAATGACCCTGGGCATTGTCACCCTGTTTGTGGGAACCAAGTAAGTTTCGCCACCCCTCGGCGCATTGGGAACTCAAGGGGCGGCATTCTGCCATGTAAAGTGTAAAGTGTTTTTGAACGATGCCAAGAATTACATTAAATCACAGAAGGAAGCGCTGCTTTTTTTTTCGGGTACTCACCCCCAGAATAATTCCCACAACGAGGACACCGGCCCCACTTAAGAACCACTTGATATCCTCCTTGCTCAAACTACTCTCAAGGGTGAGGATACGATCCTTTTGCTGGTTAAACGCCTGGGTCATCTCTTCATGGGCCGCCTCAAGGGCAAGGAAGTCTGCGGATTTTTTCTTCAAGCGATTATAGGCATCCTCAATCACTGCAAATTTTTTCTGGGTGGCTTCAACGTCTCGATTTTCCGCTCTGATTTTTTCTAACAAAACGGTCAAATCTTTATTTTTTTTATCCAGTACGCCCACCTGGCGTTTCATGGGCACATCCCGGGTGATGAAACGGGTCAAGACCCACCCCTCTTTGCCTTCAGCATTACGAACCCGGGTCCAAGCCCTGCCATTTTCAACGATTTCCAGACTGTCTCCGGTGACCAACATGGAAAGGACCTTATGTTTGGTGCCAGGCCCTTTCCGCATGGTAATTTTCATCACCCCCCCCACATAAACAGTTTCTGCAAAGGAGATCCCCACAAAAAAAATCAAACAGAGCAGCAGGGCGATGAAACCACTTTTTACAAACTTCGTCATCCTTACCTCCATTTTAAAGGGTGGTCACAGCGCCTTCCCCCAGACGAAAGGCTTTCAGATTCATCTCAACAAAGGCTTTTTTGGCGCGCAGAATAATAGATTTTTCCACACTTTCCCGGGTGAGTCCCAGGGATCCAGAGGCAATCAATGCGCCAAGCAGCACAATATTCATGGTCATGGGGCTACCCGCCTGCCGTGCCAGGGCCAGGGCATCAATGGCAATCAAATCTGCAACCCGTTCCCGCACCAGGGACATCATCTCATCCACATCGGGGTAAACCCCCTGGCCGATGGCCACGGTAAAAGGGCGCAGGGGTGCAGTATTAGTGATCACCCGGGTCCGGGAATTACACCGCCCCATGGCCCGCACCACTTCCGAGGGCTCAAATCCCAGAAGGATATCCGCCTCACCATCTGAAATAATGGTGCTCCCCGCATCCCCAAACACGATGGCAGACTCAACAACGCCCCCCCGCTGGGCCATGCCGTGTATTTCACTCATGCGCACCGGCACACCATCAAGGAGTGCAGCCTCCCCCAACACCTTTGAGGCCAGCAGATTTCCCTGGCCACCAACGGCAACAACAATTAATCTTGTGGTTTCCATATTGTGTCAATCCTATTTTTTCTTCAACGGCATAATGGCATTTTCAGGACAAATCTGGGCGCATACAGCACACCCCACACAGGTGTCTGCATCAATGTGTACCCGCCCACCCTCCAGATAAAATGAGGGGCAAGCAATCTCGTTAATACAATCCCGGTGATTCAGACATTTATCTGTCACAGTAAAGGCCCTGGGTTTTAAGAGCTTCAGAGCTTTGGCGTGCAGGGCACAGGGCTCCTGGGAAATAATCACGGACACCCCTTCAAAGGCCAGGGCTTCCTCAATGGCAGCAATGCTTTTTTTCACCTTAAAGGGTTTGATCAGGGTCACATGACCAACGCCCAGGGCTCTCACCACTTTTTCAATGGAAATGGGGTTATATCCCGGTAAATTCATCTGATCCATATCCACCCCGGGATTGGGTTGATGCCCGGTCATGGCGGTGATGCCGTTGTCCAGGATCACAAGGGTAAAATTATGGTTATTAAACACCGCATTCACAAGGCCGGTGATACCGGAATGAAAAAAAGTAGAATCCCCGATAAAGGCCACCACCTTTTTGTTTGTGGCCCGGGAAAACCCACAGGCACTGCTCACCGAGGCCCCCATGCACAAAACAAAATCCCCCATGGAAAGGGGGGGCAAAAAGCCCAATGTGTAGCACCCAATATCAGAAGGGAACATCGCATCCATGCCCTTTGCCGCCTTTTTGATTTCGTAAAAGGTGGCCCTGTGGGAACAGCCGGAACACAGATTAGGGGGACGCTGGGGAATTTCCGGCAACCCTTCTGTTTCCACCGAGGGTGCGGGGGTATATTCCACATCAAAAAAATGGGCCATATTTTCCCGAACCATGGCCGGATCAAATTCAGAGAGCCTTGAAAAAAGATCATCTGCCTTTCCCTTTATGGGAAGGGTTTCACAGGCTTCCTGGGCAAAGGCCTTGACAGCCTCCTCCATGACAGGTTCTCCCTCTTCAATGACCAGAACCTTTTGGCAGCCATTGATAAAGTCTTTGATCATCCATTCCGGCATGGGGTTGGAAAAACCAATGCGCAAGATTTTCACCTGGCCTTCAAGCCCAAGGTCTTGAACGGCGTCCCTGGCATAAAAATAGCTCACACCATTGCAGATCACCCCCAGGGTCCCGTCCCCGGTGGTAAAATTCAGGTCAGAGACATCGGACAGCGCTGATGCCTTTGCCAGGTTATCCAGAAGTTTGACATGAAGTTTTCTGGAAACCGCTGGCACCGTCACATACCCCATGGGATTTGGCACAAAGTTTCCGGTGGGGATTGGCTTTTTCATCCCCTTTAAAGTGACAAAGGCGCTGGAGTGATTAATGCGTGTGGTGGTACGAAGGAGCACGGGCTCTCCAAGGGTTTCAGACAGTTCAAAGGCCACCCGGGTCATCTCCTTTGCACTGTCTGA
>Ga0307987_1001071_pt1 | contig 15510 bp, 10 predicted proteins | sample EllFjometagen181_FD_203157 | JGI IMG/M metagenome (GOLD analysis project Ga0307987, IMG submission 203157) | Marine microbial communities from Ellis Fjord, Antarctic Ocean - #181 | ecosystem: Environmental > Aquatic > Marine > Unclassified | place: Southern Ocean | collected 2014-10-08
GAGAGTTGGGCACCGTCTCATCGACGGTGCCCAGGTTGGCGAAGAGCGGCATGTTCATGCCGCCTGTCCCCGCTGCCGGGGTGCGGATGCGCCGCCGAGGAAGTCGATGAGATGGGAAGCGCCTTCGCGGCTGAGCTTGTCGATGGTATCGACCCGGCACTGGACAACGGCCTGGTCGTCGAGTTCGCGCAGCGTCATGCCGCGTCGGGCGGCGATGTCGCGTAGGTAGGCGAGTTGCTTGGCGGATGCGGGCTGCGCCTTGCGCTGGGGAGCCGGGCGGAAGTCCTGGCCGCCAGTCGGGGCGCCCTGGGAGCTGCTCGGGCGCGGGCCGCTGGTCAGCTCCGCCTCGACGCTGCCCCGGACGAGATCGAAGGTGTCGTGGATGCGGCGGTCCAGTTCCTCGGGGGCAAGGCCGTCGGGGATCTCGACCTCGACCGATGCGTGGTAGCTCTGCGAGCTGAAGTCCATGCCCTCAACGGGCAGTTTCTTGCCAAAGGATGCGGTGAGCTTGAGCATGGGATGGTTCTCCCTTGTTTGCTGTTGTGGGGAAGCAGAACGGGACGGGGCAACACGCCCCGTCCCGTTGGTGTGGATGCTTGGGTGGTTCGACTAGGCGGCGATGGTCTCCTGGAGGCGTTGGATCAGAGCCAGGCTCTTCTCCATCTCCTTCTCGCGGGAACCGATCTGCTTCTCGCGGTCGCGGAAGTGGGTCTTGACTGCGCGGACCTGCTTCTTGAGTTCGCGGACACTGGCGTTGGCCTGCTTGATCGACGCCTGGCTCTCGGCAACAAGCTCGTCCAATCGGGCGACCGGGTCTTGAGCCTCGACCAGTTCCAGGTTGCGGCCCGGAACGGTCGTGCGGGGAGTGGTAGTGCCAGGTTTGTCAGCTCCGGGAATCGTGGTCTCGGGCTTGGGCATGGGGTTGTTCTCCGGGGGAGTGGGTTGGGTAGGTGTCTGCGCAGTGGGTTCAGGTTGGGTGTCTGCCGCTTCCTTCGGTGCGGGGGATTCGTCTGGCTTGAGGGGCATGAGCAGGTGCAGTGCCCCTTTGCCGTTGTCGAACGCAAGCGGCGTATAGCCGTCGCGGATCCGCATGGTCAGGAAACCGTGCTCCAGTGCTTCCGCCAGCATCTTGCCGTTGGCAGCAACGTCGATGTCTTCGCCTTCCAGGCGGCACTCGGGCAGGACGACGGCCGTCTTGCCGTCATCCTCCTCGCTGATCCCGATGGTCACCCCATCTGCGCGGGCAGTGAAGGACAGACCGTATTGCTGTTGCTGGTTCAGGAACGGTAGCAGAGGCTTGATCGCCTCCAGGTCGGCAGAACCAAAGTGGAGCTTGTTCGCGAAGCCGCCCATGTCCGGGACGACCTGCTCGTAGTTGGGGAACGTGCCCTCGGGGCAACGGCAGGAGTAGGTCAGTTCGTCGGTGGCGAGCACCAGCGTCTGGATCTCGTTCTTCTCGTGCAGCCCGATGCGCCCCTGCGCCGATTCGGGGAAGTGCTTCAGAAGCACCTTGTTCAGCGGCAGGATCGCGTTGGTCTCGAAGGGGAACGTCAGCAGGGGATGGCGCGTCAGGCGGTGCCCATCCGTGCCCACCAGAACCTGCTTCTCCTGGTCGGCAAAAACCGCATGCAGGACGAGCCTCCCGGGATCGGAGTGCGCCGCGAATGCTGCCTGTCGATACGCGCGCAGGAACGCTCCCAAGTCGTACTCGGCAAGTTCTGCCAGCACGGTGATCTCCGGGAACTCCTCCACCGGCATGGTAGCCACGGTCCGCGACACCGGCTGGCCGTTCGCGTCCATCGTGCAGACGACGCTGTCCTCCGATACCGGTTGCAGCCTCACCGTCCCGCCTCTCGGCATCGACTTCCCGAGCGTCTTCAACTCTGTCATCGGGAACAGGAAGCGGGCAGTAGCACCTTCCAGCTTCTCAGGACCCACCCGCTTTGTCAGCGTCTGCTCCAGATCCGTCGCCGTCACCTGGACACAACCATCCTCGCCCGGCTCGAACAGCACATACCCCAGAACTGGGACCTTCATCTTCCGGGACATCACCTGCCCGAGGCCCTTCGCGATCTCGTTCACCTGCTTCTTCGTCAATGTGACAACCATCTGGCGTCTCCTTGCTGTGGGTTGAGTCTCATTCACTTGGTCGATTTGGGCCGCTCGCCGCCTCCGGGACCTCCCCCAAAGACACAACAAGCCCCCGTCCCACCCAAGTGGCGAGACGAGGGCCATGTCAGCCATCAGTTCAGTAAGGCCAGAAACGGAGCAGACGCCACTTCGCGGCAAAATCGTGCCCGTACAGCAGGCATTCTGTCACAGGGACTGGCCGATTCGGACTGCCACTGGGGTACTACCTGAGCCCCCGATTCAGGAGCCACCCAGGGGAGTTCATTCCCTGTATCAAGATGGTGATATATACCTGAGAATTGACGAACTGCACTACAGGGCAAACGCCACCTTGGCTTGGGTCTCCTCACTGGACGACCGACGGACTCGTCTGGACATGGGGAGCCCTCTTTCGGGCTCCCTTTCCACCTCAGATCCCCTTCTTTCCTGCCCGCCACCTCGCTGGCCGAGGGCTGGGCATACGTGGACTTCCGCTCGTGGAAGCGAATCCATCGGCCCACTGGAGGCGCGAACCGATCATCGCGAGTCTTGAAATTGCTCTCACCTAGGCGTATGCTCATATTCCTAGGAATGGCCTGCTTCGGGCGGGTGGGCGAACACCGAGGCCAACGTGCTGGTTCAGGGCCTCTGCCCCCGTGATGCCCTATGTTGCAGTGACTTCGCTGGGGCTAGGCAGGCAATGCAGAGCAGCATGAGCGAATACAACGCAACCGGAGGAAGCGATGATGCGAACGGAAAGCGAGATTATTAGTGAACCAAGAGGGAAGTTCATACCGCAACAGCTCACGAAACGCTTCCTCATGGCACTGCCGGAAGGCGTGTATCTGGTCAGTTCGGTCGCTGACGACGAGTTCCGCCCGCTTTTTGAGCAGTACATCACCAAGGCCGGTCCGGCAAGGGAGATGCAGTGGGAAGCGGTCAAGAAAGCAGGAGCGGACCAGCGCAGGTGTCTCGTGTTCCGGACGAAGCATGACTGGATTGAGTTCTACCCGCGCATCGGTTCTCCTCGTCTGTAGCCCCGCGCATCTCCGGGGGCGAGTCTGGCCCGGTATTCCGGCATGCTCTCCATGCGCCGAGCCACTTGGTGTTGGTGTAGGAGCGCTGGTCGTGGCGCAGGGCTTGACAGTCAGGGAAAGCTCCGACTACGCTTGAGAGGCAGTGACTGGGAACTCCACATCGGGATGTTGCATCCTCCCTCTCTGGTAGAGGCGGGTTGAGGCAGAAGGATTGTTTGCATGGGTTGGAAAATATGCATTGTAGCGGCCCGCCTGCTTGGCCTTGCCATGGCTGTTCCGGCGTGGGCACTGACCTGTTCGGCAGCGGACCCAGTGGCGTCGAACGTGACCGTCGCCCAGCGTCCGGGTACAAAGCTGGTGGACATTGGCTACGACCTGGCCGCAGACGGCGACGTCGATATCTCGGTCACCATCTCCGCTGACGGGGGGACGACCTGGACCCTGCCCGCAACGAGCCTGACCGGTGCCATGGGGACTGGCGTCGTGGCGGGCACAGGCAAAGTCATTGTGTGGGATGGTGGTGCCGACTGGCCGTGGGGACACACCGCCCAGGGCCGCGTTCAAATCACCGCCAGTGTGCCTGAGTTCGTGCTCATCCCGGCCGGAACGAACAGCGGGACCAATCTGCTAGCGCCAGAGGAGTCCTGGAATATCCATTACTCGCAGAACTACTCGCTGACGGTTGGCTCCTTCTACATGGGGCGCACGGAGGTGACCAAGGAGAAGTGGGACACGGTGCGGGTCTGGGGCTTGGAGAACGGCTACACTGACTTGCCGGCGGGTGGGAGCAAGGGGCAGAGCCACCCGGTGCATTCCGTGAACTGGTACGACTGCGTGAAATGGTGCAATGCTCACAGCGAGATGGAGGAGCGGACGCCTTGCTACACGGTGTCGGACAGCGTCTACAAGACCGGCGAGAGCGACAGCGTGGCATGCGCTGCCTCGGCCTCTGGCTACCGGCTTCCGACGGACACGGAGTGGGAGTATGCGGCGCGCGGTGGTCTCTCGGGTAGACGCTTTCCCTGGAACAACAACATCACCCATAGCCAAGCAAACTACAGGAGCACTTCGGCGTGTTCCTACGACCTCAGCCCCACGCGTGACTACCATCCGGATTGCGACGACGGTGAGAAGCCCTACACGAGCCCGGTGGGTTCGTTTGCCGCCAACAACTACGGCCTGCACGACATGGCGGGCAATGTGGACGAATGGAACTGGGACTGGAAGCCAGGCTACGTGGGCTCGGGCCGCGAGACGCACGGCGGCTCTTGGGCCAGCTACGCAGACTGGTGCCGCTCCGCGAACAGCCCTGGGTACGCCCCGCGCGCCTGCACTAACTACAGGGGCTTCCGGGTCTGTTCCCCAGCCCTAGGTCGGGTGGCTGGACTGGCACAGAGACAGATGCATTCGGCCCAGTCGGGCGTCGTGTCGCTCGACTTCCGCGACTACACACTAACCGTGGCCAGCGCGCACGCGACGCCCACCCCTGCGGTCGGGCCGCATACCTATGCCTGGCACGCAACGGTCACTTGCACCGTGGCAGACGATTCGGCAACGCACGACCCAACAGGGTGGACCGGTGCCGGTAGCGTCCCAGCGACCGGCCCGGCGCTGACGACCGGGGCTTTGCTGCTGGATGAGGTGGGCGGCAGCACCGCATCCTCGATCACCTGGGACTGGCAGGAGACTACCTATGCCCTGATCGTCGAGAACGGCACGGGCGACGGCGAATACCCGCCCGGGACCGAGGTCGATACCGTGGCAGACGCCGCAGCCCCCGGCAAGAGGTTCGCCGGTTGGACTGCGAACCCGCCCGAGCACGGGGTGGAACTGGCCGAGGCCGCCGAGGAATCGACTGCCTTCACCATGCCCGCCGCCGCTGTGACCCTGACCGCGAACTATGCCGCGAAGACCTACACGGTCACCTTCGACCTCGGCGCTCACGGCACGCGCGCTGGCGGCGGAGCCCTGACGCAGAGCATCATCCATGGCTCACAGGCATGGGCTCCGGAATTCACCGTGGAGGTGGGCTGGAGGTCTGCAGGTTGGGACGTGGCTTTCGAGAGCGTGACCACCGACCTGACAGTCACCGCGCAGTACGCAGAGGAAGATGCGCCTTATCTGGTCATCGACCTTTCCCCTGGACCTTCTGCCGGGAGTTACCCATTCTCCTACCTGGACACGATCCCGGGTGGCGGCTGGACGGAAGAGCACAAGACGACCAAGCTGGTGCTCCGGCGCGTCCCGGCGGGGACCTTCGTCATGGGCTCGCCGGTTAGCGAGCTGGGTCGGAACACGAACGAGACTCTGCATCAGGTCACGATCAGTCAGAGCTTCTACATTGGTGTATTCGAGGTAACGCAGCGGCAGTGGGGGCTTGTGATGGACAGCTGGCCAAGCTACTTCGCTAACGAAGCGTTCCGCGACCTGCGACCAGTCGAACAGGTGAGCTTCGACGACATCCGGGGGGATCTATCAGGTTCGGACTGGCCTGCCAGCACTGCCGTGGATGCGTCTTCATTCATGGGAAGGCTGCGGCAAAGGACGGGCTTGGAAGCCTTGGATCTTCCTACGGAGTCACAGTGGGAGTACGCTTGCCGCGCGGGCACGGGCACGGCGTTCAACAACGGCAAGGGCATCACGGACATCGACACGTGTCCGAACCTGGCCGAGGTAGGGAGATACCGGTACAACACTGGCTTCGTATTTAGTAGCGATAGCGACTTCGGGGCTGGCACGGCAGCCGCTGGCTCCTATCTGCCAAACGCCTGGGGGCTCTACGACATGCACGGCAACGCGTGGGAGTGGTGTCTGGATTGGTATGGGCTGTACCCAGGCACCACCACGACGGACCCACGAGGCCCCACATCGGCCATTGGCCGGACGACCCGGGGGGGATGTTGGTATTTCGCTGCGCGGACGTGTAGAGCCGGACACCGGGGCAGCGACATCCCGACCTCGGAGCAACACAACTACCTTGGCTTTCGTCTGACAAGCGGCTTGTCTGAACCTTTGGCCATAGCTCACACGGTCACCTTCGACCTCGGCGCTCACGGCACGCGCGCTGGCGGCGGAGCCCTGACGCAGAGCATCATCCATGGCTCACAGGCATGGGCTCCGGAATTCACCGTGGAGGTGGGCTGGAGGTCTGCAGGTTGGGACGTGGCTTTCGAGAGCGTGACCACCGACCTGACAGTCACCGCGCAGTACGCAGAGGAAGATGCGCCTTATCTGGTCATCGACCTTTCCCCTGGACCTTCTGCCGGGAGTTACCCATTCTCCTACCTGGACACGATCCCGGGTGGCGGCTGGACGGAAGAGCACAAGACGACCAAGCTGGTGCTCCGGCGCGTCCCGGCGGGGACCTTCGTCATGGGCTCGCCGGTTAGCGAGCTGGGTCGGAACACGAACGAGACTCTGCATCAGGTCACGATCAGTCAGAGCTTCTACATTGGTGTATTCGAGGTAACGCAGCGGCAGTGGGGGCTTGTGATGGACAGCTGGCCAAGCTACTTCGCTAACGAAGCGTTCCGCGACCTGCGACCAGTCGAACAGGTGAGCTTCGACGACATCCGGGGGGATCTATCAGGTTCGGACTGGCCTGCCAGCACTGCCGTGGATGCGTCTTCATTCATGGGAAGGCTGCGGCAGAAAACGGGCGTGGACTTCGACCTGCCCACGGAGTCGCAGTGGGAATACGCTTGCCGGGCCAAGACCACCACCGCCCTGGACTCGGGCAAGAACCTGACGGATACCACCACCTGCCCGAACATGGCCGAGGTGGGACGGTATTGGTACAATGGCGGTTCCGGCTTTACACAGGGAGGCGACCTCTCGGTCGGCACGGCGGTGGTTGGTTCTTACCTGCCCAACGCCTGGGGTCTGTATGACATGCACGGGAATGTCTGGGAATGGTGCCTGGACCGGTATGGGAGCTATCCTGGCACGGTGACGGACCCAGGTGGCGATGTCGGCGGATCCCTCCGCGTGGCACGCGGAGGCAGCTGGTTCAGTTGGTCCTGGTACTGCCGCTCGGCGAATCGCGACGGGTACTCGCCGTCGTTCAGGTACGACTCCTTGTGCTTCCGCCTCGTGGGTCCCCTATCCCTTCCCCCTGCCGTAACCCACGTGGTCACTTTCGATCTCGGCTTCCACAGCACGCGCATTGGGGGGGGAGATCCGGTACAGAGCGTCGTGCACGGCTCAAGCGCTTGGGCTCCCACGTTTGCCGCAGGTGACGGTTGGGCGTTTACCGGCTGGGATGCCCCCTTCGAGAGCGTATCCGCCGACTTGACAGTCACTGCGCAGTACAACGCAACGCCGGAAGCCGTGGAGGACAGCTACAGCACACCCGAGGACACCGCTCTTGCCGTCATTGCGCCAGGCGTTCTGACTAATGACACCGATGCCGAGGAGGACGACCTCATTGCCGTCAAACTCACCGACCCCGTTCATGGTGTGGTTACACTCCAGGCCGATGGCTCCTTTGTCTACACACCAGCTGAGGACTACTCCGGCTCAGACAGCTTCACCTACAAGGCGAACGACGGGGACGGCGATTCGGCACCCGCGACGGTCACGCTCACCGTGAGCCCGACGAATGACCCGCCGGTAAACACGGTCTTGCCAACAGTCACGGGCACGACAACGGTAGGCTCGGTCCTCACTGCCGACAAGGGTACCTGGAACGACGCAATCGACACTACCCCTGGCACGCTCTCCTATGCCTATCAATGGCGCCGCGCCGACGACGGCGCAGGCACCAACGCCGCGGATATCGCAGGCGCGACCAGCGCCACCTACACACTGCAGAGCGACGACGCGGGGACTTATGTCGCCGTCCGCATCACGGCCAAGGACGATGGCGAGGGAACTCCAGCCAGCCAAAGCCTGGCTGCCGACAGCACCTGTATGGCGGTCACCCACTGGTCCTTCTCCCCCGGGAACACCGCAGAAGCCGTCTGGAACATCTGCCTGGAGTCCGCCACACTCGATGGCGCAGCCCTGACCGAGAAGGACGAGATCGCCGTCTACCAGGCGGATCGCCTGGTGGGCTGGACGGTCCTGACCGGGCCGTTGGTCGGTGGAATGGACGTCCATGTGAAGGCCTACGCGGAACTGGCCGACGGCAGCACCGGCTACGTCTCGGGCCAGCCCTACGAGTTGCGTTGCTGGAACGCCTCCGCAGGAACGGAGAGCACGGGCTTCTATGTGGCCTATCCGTTCCCCGGCGGCGGCTACGAAGGCACCACGTTCCCCGTCGGGACCTCCGTGGATAGCGTCATGGACCTCATTTTCTCCAGCGTGGGACCGGGCCTCATGCTGACCGAGAGCGACGGCATCACCGCCGTCACCGAGGGGGGAACCGCCGACAGCGTCACGATCCGATTGGCGGCACCGCCCACGGACACGATGACCGTCACCGTCGCCTTCAGCCCAGATACCGAGTTCGCGACAGAACGTTCAGGCACGACCACGCTCACGTTCACGGCCGCTAACTGGGCAGCCTATCAGTCACTGTCGATCCGCGCGGTGGACGACGGCATCATCGAAGGACCGGAGACCACGACGATCCAACTGGTCGCCGGCGGCGGTGGCTACGACGACATCAGCGCCACGGTGGACGTGACGGTGACGGATAACGACGAAGCAACCGTCGCCTTCTCGGTCTTGACCGCACGTGCAGGGGAGAATGCGGAGCACGAGATCGTGGCCGTCCTGGCGCTTCCCGCCGGCAAGACGCTGGGCATCGACCTGACCGCGGATCTCGTCCGCACGGGGGGAACGGCTGCCGCCGGCATCGACTACGTGGACTGGATCGGGCAGATCCAGACACTCGCCTTCCCGGCGGGCAGCGTCTCCGGCGACACGGCGTCCGCCGCCCTGAACATCCTCGCCGACTTGGTCCTAGAACCGGATGAAACGGTTGTATTCGCCCTCGCAAATCCCTCAGCAGCCCTCGCGATCATCGAGCCTGCCACGCATACGGTGATGATCGACGAGTACGCCGGGGCGGATGCCTGGCTATGGGTTCTGAACGGCGTGTCGTGCGAGTTTTCCAGCTACTCCTTCGGCATGCACCCGGATGCCCTTGATGGCGACCTGCTCGACGATTTGGATCTCCCCCACCCCTTCGGCCTGCCGGAGGAGAAAAACGCCATCTGCTGCTTCGTTGAGGACTTCGCCAATCCCACGGCCGGCACCCGGCAACGCGATGTGCGAGCCGCCAAGCGAACCGGCGATGTCTGGCAACTGACCGTGTTGCCGCCTCTTACCGGAGCCGCCAGTCTGAACTGGACCGTGCCCGCCGGGTTCTCCATGGATTGGACCATATCCCTGGTCGAAGTGGAGGCTGATGGCACACCCGTGGTGGATGGCGTCTCGCTCGACATGCGCGTGGCGAACGAACTTCCCATTGCCGCCGATCCGGTCGGCACAGACCGGCTCTTCCAAATTGTCGCCGTTGGGCCGCCGGATGTCTTCGACCTGACCCTCGAACCCGGATGGAACCTGGTCTCCCTGCCCATCGAGCCATACGATCCTGACACCGCCAGCATCTTCAACGACGACCGCATTTTTGTGCGCAGGAGCGGCACCTCGCTCCGCGACAGTCTGAGCCGCACGATGGTCCACAGCGGCACCGTCTGGATCTGGGGCGACAGCGAGGAGGACGGCGTCTACCGCTACGAAGCCACGACCCAACTGCATGCTGGTCAGGGAGCCTGGGTGTTCCTGGACGAGACGGAACCCGTCACCCTCCGCGTCGGCGGTAACCGAGTAGCCAACCCCGAGGTGCTTCTGCACTACGGCTGGAACCTGGTAGGGACGGGAACCGCAGAGAGTTCCGTGCCTGGGGATGCGCCGGTGCGGGATGCAGTGTTTCTTTGGATCCCGCAGACCTTGCGCTACCTGATTGTGGATCTGCTGTCCCCCGGCTATGGCCATTGGCTGTGTTGCACGGCGGCGAGCTACACCTTGCCGTTGGCCAACGAGTAGGAGCCGTACTCCCCGCCCGCAGACTCTTGCGGTCGGGGGGCACACGCCTATTGCGGTTCATCCGGTAAGCGCGTATTTCTTGCTGTGCAGCGTTCTGAGCTTGAGCATGAAGAAGTGCATGTTCCTGTATCCGTAGGCCTGCCTTTTCATGCTCTGCGCTTTGTTGTTGACCCTTCGAGTGGCCCGGTTGAGATGGGGTGGGTATGCCAGTTGGTAAGACGGGCAGGACTAGTGTCAGCTGCCCAGGAATGGCACAGCCAGGCAGGACTGCGCGGGAATCACGGTGATTCCTGAGGTACTTCCTTGATGGCAGGTGTTGAGGGAGCGGTCTGGCTGGTGGTCGGGTGGTGGTTTTCCAGGCACTCCTCTCCAATTCCAAGACCGTATGACAGTACCCCGAAGATCGCGGCACCCAGGCCCATGATCGCCGCCGTGAAACTCAGGGGACTCTTGTTCTCGTGGCCCTCGCCGAAGAACCATGCCACGGGCGTAAGGATGGCTTTGCCGAGCCAAGCAACGGAAATGACAGCGAGGTAAAGGAGGGTCGGGATGAAGGTGGTGTGCATGGCCCAAAAGTACGGCCCGAACTCGTATCCGTCACTGGTCGGGGATCTGCCCACGAGCACGCTGGCCACTTGGGGGAGGGTTAGTGCGTACGTGGTGAACACCAGCGAGAGATAGATCGAGAGAATGGCCAAGATAGCGGCGACGGTGATGTCGCAAAAGACGGCAATCGGCAACCGGAGAAGCGTCTTCCGTCGCACACCCCAGGCAAGAATCGAGATGGTGGCCGAGATGGTAAGTACATCACAAACGGCATTCGATACGAGCACCCAGTAGGTCAGGTGGACATGCGTTGATGGGTGTGCTAGGCGACCGGCCAGGAAGGAGAGCTGAGTCACACAGAAGCTCAATAGCATGATGGCCGCCACCGTGAATCCCTGCGCAATGGTCTTCTCGCTGATGGACTTGGTCTCTTTGAGGTATGCGAGTAGGCCAAGTGCGCTAAAGAGGATCGCAGAACAGAAAAGGACCCAGACAAGGGATACCACGATAAGAATGTAGATCGGGTCGTCGGCGACAGCAACGTAAATCGGACAGTAGCAAAATAAGACAAGAACAGCGGCGGTGCCAAGAATTGCGAAGATTCTCTTCCTTATGCCATCTCCGCTCCAACATTTCGTCATGCATGCATAGCTCACAGGCCATGCGCATAGAAGCAGGGCCGCGTAACCCCAGGTCTCCCAATTGAGTTGGGTGCAAACCAAGCATGCAATTGTGCACAAGCCGAGAATGAACGACCAGAACCGACTGCCCACGACGAATTCTCCCAACCTTTTGGAGAGGGTCCACTGGATGCGGAGAAACCATTGAACACAGGCTTCGGGCATCTGGCGCCAGCGGCTTTTCTGGAGGCGTTCCCACTTGGCTCGGAACCATTCCCGGATGGGTTCATGGTCGTCGTTTCGTCTGGTCTCCAAATAGGCAAAGAAGGCGGCCAGGAAACCGAGGAAACACGCTACCAGCCCGCACAGTACCTTCGGGAGCCAGAGATCGCCTGCTGTCATGACGTTGCTCCGTGTCCTGGCATGATGCCTATTTCTAGTGGTTGCTGCGCGCGTGTTGCTGTTGTCCGCGGAAGCTACCGGTCCGCGCGCCGTTTTCAACTCCCGACACAGTCGGCTGATGCGTTCGTCGGAGACACTCCGCTACCAGTCGACCAACCATTTCCGGCGTGGACGTAGGCATTGGATGAGTGTCGGCGAAGACGCCATCGTCCCTCTTGAGGACGAAAGATAGGCGCGACCCCAGACTGCCGCCCAATCAGCCATTACCACTTCGGGGGAGAGTCACTCGCAGAGGGATTGCAGAGACCAAGCAGCATCAGTCTCGCACGATCCTCTCGATCTCCTGCAACTCGAGGGACTTCTCTTTGATGCTGTCGAGATACTGTAGCAGGGCCCCGTGGCGCTGCTACATCGACATGCCGTTACCACTGATGAGCTGGATCGCCTGTTCCTGGGCATCCTCGCCGATGTGGGTGTAATACTGGTCGGTGATGTCGGAGTCGGCATCCGAGGATGGCGACGGCGACGGCTTTGGGGATGTTGTGGTCAATGCAGAAGGAGACGAAGCTGTGGCGGAGGCCGTGGGAACCATAGACGGTGACGGCCCTGCGACGGCCGGCGACCTTGACGCTGGGCTCCAGGCCGCTCCAGCCGATGACGCGGATGACATCGTGGTTGACGAAACTGGGGCCGGTGCCCTTGCCGTTCTTGTCCTTCTTCAGGTGACGTTCGGCGGTGCTGGGCAGGACGCAGCTGTTTTCTTGCCATTCCTGGGCTGCCCGCAGAACTTCCAGCAACCTTGGTGCGACGGGGGATGCTGACTTCCTTGCCCGTCTTGAATTGGGCGACGTTGGTGCGCTGGCGAGGCAGATTGATGTTCTGCTACTGGAGTAGGGCGCAGTCCTTGAGGCGTTGCCCAGTGAAGGCACCGAAATAGAACAAGGACGCGCAGCTCAGCTTTGCCCTTGGAACAGCGTCCCGCATCTCAGGCCGCATCGGGTTTGGTGGCAGCTGGGGTTTGGCCGGCCAAGGCCCGCCGCATGGTCCGCTCGATGATCGGCGGCGCGTAATCGCTGAACTCGCAGTCGGCGGCGGCACTGTGGCTCTCGACCGCCTCGACCAACCCCACGCCGCCATGGGCCGTGAGAGCCAGGTGCGACAGGCCTCGGCCCTGGAGCTTCAAGGCGATCCGGTCCACCATGTCGAGGGCTCCGCGCACATGGTCGGCCAACTCCTGGCTACCGCAGAAGGCGACCAGGTCGATCGGGTTGGGAGTGTTCTCTTTGGCGTCGGTGTTCACAATATGGATCTCCTGTTGGTTCTCTGGTTGGTGGACCGTGATGGGGTTGCTTCAGGAGAGGAGTCGCCAAGTGCGACCCTCGTGGGAACAGCCAAGGTGGGGGACATGGCAGAGGCGCACTGCAACTGCCTTTCACGTCTTCGGGAACATGTGAGCGAATACAGCGCGAGCCCCCAATCCCCGTCCCAAACGCCCAGCAGTGCCGGCCTTTCCCTGCCGTAGTCGCCTCGAATCCAGGGGGGTGCAGTACTGGTCGAAGACCCCCCAACCGGGGGAGTCTCCCGGATGCCTGGGCAACTATCCTGGGAGGCCATCTGCGGCCCCGACCGCTCAGATCCTCGACGAACCGAAGCTGTTCGCGTCGGTCGCCATGGTCTTGGTGTCGGACCGCGCAAGGCGGGAGGCGATCTCGTAGCACTGGGCGGATGCCATCTCCCAGCCCGGTTGGTCCCGACAGATGACGATGCCATCGCCCGCGAAGGGCGTGACCAACTCCGCGTTGCCCGCGACCCCCAGTGTGTGACCGTGCCAAAGGGCCTCGGCCAAGTTGAGGCAGCCCGGAGTTGGCTGCATCGGATTCTGTTGAACAAGCACCACGAAGCCATACCGCTGTCGGGTGTCCTCCCTGCCCTGGTCCCGAGACCAGGCGTAGACCAGATCGGACCCGCTGCTTCGGAGTACCCCGGCGAAGCGTTGCAGGAAGTACAGAAACAGGCAGTTGCCCGGAGGACACACGACATTGCGGGGGAAGCTCACGTCGCAGCCGAAGAACAGGGACTCGTGGTGGCGATCCACCATGCAACGGAACAGAAGACCGAGTCGGTCGAGGATGTCCACTCGTAGTGGGACGTCGGAGTTGGCGATGGTGGGGAGGCCCTTGTAGAGGCGCTCATAGGTGAGAGTGTGGAAGCAGTTCATGGCGAGGGGCTCCTGTTGCGGGATCATGATTGTGGGAGGAACAACGTTGGAGACTGAAGGGACGAGTTGTCCATGCTACCAGGCGGCGACTCCATCCGGCGGAACGGAAGCTCCATGCGCTCCTCGAACCGGCGCACGAACCGTTTCACCGATTCGTAGCCGGGCGCGGTCTCCGACTCCTCGCTCAGATCCTGCCAGATTCGCTGCGCCGAGAGCCCTATCTCGAGCTTCGCCGCGATCGCCTCCCGGAACGGTTCGCAGTCGCTCCGCCGACCGGCCCGGCGGCCGGAATGGCCTCCTTCGCGCCTTCCCCGACACAGGCTGACCCGGCGGTCGGAAGTGGCTCAGTTTGAAGTGACCGAAGATAGCTCAGTTTGGGTGACCGCTGTCACTCAGCACCAAGGAGGTAGGGCAAGAAAGAAGCCCGCCGTGAACGGTGGGCTGGTACCAGAGGGGGGATCTGAGTAGCTATCCCTGGTCCCTCACGAACCACCTGCTGAGCTTGGGTTGCCTGTGCCACCTCTTGTAGCACTACGCCAAGAAGCTAGCATGCGGATGCCTGCCTTGCAATGGGTTTGTATCGCTATTCTGCGGATCTACCTTGCCACCCTCATCACCCCTGAGGCAGACGCCACGGGGACACTGGTACCCGCTGAGGGTACCGCACTGGACCACCCAAGGAGACCACCCGAAGTGAGAACACTGCTCAAGGTAGACGTGACCATCCTCGGCAAGCGCATCGAACTGGAGGCCTACACCTGCGGGGCGCTGTATGTCAGACTCGGCAAGCGGGACTGGTTCATTGGTGAGGGGAGAGCGATGAGAGCGAGCGATGGGGGCAGCAGCTTGGCGAGGAAGACGGCAGGCGTCGGGATGGTCCTGGGGGTGTTCCTGGCCACTCAGGGGACCGCCCATGCAGCCGGGGGCAGGCTGAGCCCGAACCGTCGCGCATCACCTTGCGATGGGCCTGCTGTGCGGTGCGGTTGCCTTGGTGTGGGGCTGTGTGAGAGGGAAGGGGACGTGAATGCTGTAGCTGTGGCAACAGTCGGCTTGGGACCAGACACAAGGACGCCCCGCCGGGAAGGGCGACGAGGCGTCATGTGTGGTGAAGCTATGAAGTGTGTAGGGAACTAGGCAGCTGGTCCCTTGCGCCGCCGCTTGTGGCGCATCACGCCTGCCGCGCCGAGGGCCAGGAGTCCAAGGCCAGCAGCCGCTGGTTCCGGGGTGCCTGCTGCACCACCAGGGCCACCACCACCAGGGCTGCCGCCTCCCCCAGTGCCGCTACCGGCAGCGATGGCCACGCCGGGGCTGTCCTCATAGGCCCAGTCAACTACGGTGAGAGAGATATTGCTTCCGTCCCACTGAACGTTCGAAACCTGAACCCATGCGTAATGTGTGCCGTCACCCGGATCGAAGGAGAGACCGAGAAAGCCGCCGCCGGCCCCAATCAGGTAGTTGGTGTAGGTGGTGAGTGTGTTGTTGACCACTGCCACGATGGCAAGAGATCCAAGGTTACCCCAGGCGGCAAAAGGCGGGACTGGGCCAATGTTGCTGCCAGCCGCAAGAGCAGCCGCAGGATAGA
>Ga0307987_1001072_pt1 | contig 15508 bp, 15 predicted proteins | sample EllFjometagen181_FD_203157 | JGI IMG/M metagenome (GOLD analysis project Ga0307987, IMG submission 203157) | Marine microbial communities from Ellis Fjord, Antarctic Ocean - #181 | ecosystem: Environmental > Aquatic > Marine > Unclassified | place: Southern Ocean | collected 2014-10-08
CATGACATCATTTAAATACTGATTAATGACGGTCGCTTGCCGGTTGGATTGAGGAACGAAACCCAACCTGTCTTTACTTTTTACGAGTTTATCAAAATGGGCGACTCATTCTTCAGCGAACCCGAAAACGGCCACACGTCGTCATCAAATTATAATAACACGCTGAAAAAAATATCTTGCGGGATAAACACTCTAAAACAATTTCAAATCAATCAAACAAAAAAGGCGTTTTCCTGAAACAGCCAGAAAAACGCCTTTTTTTATCTCGTTGAATAAACCTTCAAAAATACGACTTAGAAGGGATACTCAATCTTTCCTGAGGTTGTCCATGCTTCATACTCTTCACCGACGGTAAAATCAGCGTCGATGTCCAGCACAATTCCATTCATGAATCCGTACTTAAGACCAAGGCTGAACAGCCCTTTGTCGCGTCCGGGATCCAGACCTTTCACATTGACAAAGGATGACTGGGTTCCATATCGCACCTCTGTGACAGGCTCATTGTCACTGGAGTATTCATGCATCCAGAGCGCTTTCGCCTTCAATGTCCCGGTGGGGCTAAAGAGCCAGTCTCCTTTTACTCCAATTCTGGAGCTAAAAAACTTGGTTTTGCTGTCGGCGTATTCTTCTGTCTTGTATGTGCCGGTCACACTCGTTTTATACCCCTCAACATCAGACAGACTCAGAACGAATCCGGCCACAGGAGTGACAATAAACGAATTTTTAAGCAGGAACTTATGCCCATACTCGCCAACAACCACCCAACCGTTGGCATCTGTGTCTCCTGACATGCTCCCAAGACCGGAGATGGTATTGCTTGAATCTATATTGCTTCTGGCGTATGAAAACACAAAATTCAGATAATCCACATCTGAAAAGAGATAAGAGCCATACACACCGCCCATATACGAGTTCACATCCACTTCCGCTCCGCCGTCGGCTTCAACCTCTGTTCTGGAATATCCGAACAGACCTCCGACTAAAAAGCGGTCGGTTATGAATTTGTCATACCCAAATACCGGGCCATGAGACACAAAGTCATATCCACCATTGCCATTTATGCTGTTTTGATCTCCCCAGGTGGAGGTGTAACGTCCCCATGCCTTTTGGAGTTTATCAATCCGAACCTGCGCCCCGGAACCGGCGGGACCCACAGGCTGTGTCATTGATTTTTGAGCGATATATTCTTTTCTCTGCTGATAAATCGCCATCATTGTGGACAGATGATCGTCAATTCGAGACCCTATCGCGTTGGTAGCCGCCCCTGTGGATCCACCGCTTGGAGAACTCACGGCTCCTGCCACAGCGGATGAAGTTGCGGCGCTAGCACCCACAACCGCTTCTTTCTGGGTAACCGTTGCACCTGAATAAGCCGCGTTTATTGCCGTGTTAGTCCCTGAATTCTGATTCGAAGTGTTGTTGGTGCCCTGCACACAGAACGCCGTCTGGCCTCCCATCAGCAAGAGCGCGGCGGCAAAAACGCCGCTCATTATTTTTTTAATTTTCATTCCTCCTCCTTAAAAATTTATAATGTACAGTAATGTGTATATTGAAAAGAGAATGGTTGGGCCTGTCATAATTAGCCTTGGCATAATTACGTATAGCTAAGCATAATCATGACAGATTATGAACAGGTTTATTATTGAAAAAAACGCAACAAATGGGACAAGAGTTTTTCTCTGAATCACCCGGGAAAACCCCCAGGAAAAAACCCCCAGGAAAAAACCCCCAGGAAAAAACCCCCAGGAAAAAACCCCCAGGAAAAAACCCCCAGGAAAAAACCCATAGCCCCATTCGCTTTTAATCTTGAAATAAACTGTTCCGCATTAAAACATTAGAAGGGGTATTCAACCTTTCCAGCGGTTGTCCAGGATGAGTATTCTTCGCCAACTGTAAAATCGCCGTCGAGGTCCAGAACAATGCCATTGGCCAATCCATATTTAACGCCTATTCCGAACTGTCCTTTGTCGCGTCCCGGGTCTATCCCTTTGACTGTTGTGGCGTCCACCACCGCGGCAGTCTCGGTGTCATCGGAATATTCATGCAACCAGAGGGCTTTCACCTTCAATGTTCCAGTGGGGGCAAAGAGCCAATCCCCTTTTACGCCCAGTTTTGAGGTGATAAACATATCTCGGCTATCGGAATACTTGTTCGCGCCGGTTGTGGTGTATCCGTCAACATCAACCATATTCAAAACAAATCCAGCGATCGGCGTGACAATGAACTCATTTTTCATCAAAATTTTATGCCCATACTCGCCAGCGAGAATCCAGCCATTGGCATCCGTGTCTCCAGACAATGTGCCGGCGTCGATGTCTATATTGCTTCTTCCATATGAAAACAGAACATTCACATAATCAACATCTGAGAAGATATAGGAACCATATGCCCCGCCAAAGTAGGAGTTGATGTCCACTTCTCTGGAGGTTCCGTCCACATCAACATCTGTTCTCGCATATCCGAGGAGTCCGCCGACCATGAACCGCTCAGTGATATATCGGTCATACCCGAACACCGGGCCATGGGATGAAAAATCATACCCGGTCATGGAGCTGATGCTGTCCTGATCTCCCCATGCCGCCAAGTAGCGGCCCCACGCCTTTTGAACTTTCTGACCGCCGACAAAAGATCCAGGACCTGCGGGACCCGCTGGCTGAGACATTGATTTTCGGGCGAGATGCTCTCTTCTTTGATTGTGAACCGCCATCATTGTGGAGAGGCCTTCGTCCATGCGGCCAAAAGCGGCGGTGGCTCCGAAAGCGGCGCCGGCGCCGCTGCTGGCGATGTTCCCAATAACTGCGGCCATCCCGCCGGTCACGGCGCTGGCGCTGTCACTTGTAGAGTCTCCCGCCAAAGCGGACTGCGCGCCCATCATAACCAACGCGGCAAATAAAAGACCAACCAATACCTTGTAACCTTTCATATTTCCTCCTTTTCCCTTTTCTCTCTGAATCTTTCTCGTTTTATAACCTGATTTTACACATAAAAAAAATCCTCTGAAACCTTATCCAATCGCGCTTTTTTCAAAGTAGCGCCTCCCTTAATTCATTGTCAACCTGTTTTTAATATTTTACTCTGCTTTTTTCAACCGACTCCCTGAAAACTTAAATTTTATAACACAGAGCCCTGTTTTTTGTCAATCTCCTGTTTGATAAAAATGCCATTTGACTGATTGGGGGCCGGTCTCTTCGCCCCTTATTGATTCGTCTGGAATCCCGGGCGCCTCCTCATTGAAAAATTTCAAAACCGCCGCCTGGGACAAATGTAAAATATGCTTGGTTTCATAAAGGGTTTTACGAGTTTTGTCCCCCTTTGCAATGGACAAAAATAGGAAAACAGATAAAAAAATAGAAAAAAACAGAAAAAAGCGCTATGTTCAGACCATCAACATAGAGGGGCAAACGACCCGAAACCAAACGGCGAACGATGGCAGGGCAAGCGAAAAAATAATTATTTAAGAGGGTTGGCCGGGCGTGGGTAAAAACGGCTATGGCCAAACCGCTCTGAATAAAAGAGAATGAATGGATGGGCCATAGCCGTTATGGATCAGGCCGCCATCCATCCCCCCCGAAATAAGGCGCGGGGCCAAATAAATACAAACCAGGTAAACACAAACCGGATAAACATAAAAAAAGACAAACCAAAACTAAACCACTCGTAAAAAATCGAATTCCCAGGCAGACACGCCATTGCATCATTTAGACGCTGATTAATGGCGGTCAGCCGCCGGTTGGATTGAGGAACGAAACCCAACCGGTCAAGCGGTTTTCGAACGGTTCAAAAATAAAGACAAAGGGATATTAAAGATGGAGCGTCTCAACTATTTTATACGCCGGACTCTTCTTGTGATACCCACCTTTGCGGGGATAACCATCGTCTGTTTCGGGCTGACGCAGTTTGTGCCCGGAGGTCCGGTGGAGCAGGCCGTCTTGCGAATGAAAGGCGCGGGGTCTGGCGAGATAAGCGGCGGCATGGCTTCGGGCGCGTCCATTTCCCATGACCAGAGAAAGGCCATTGAAAAACACTTCGGTTTTGACCAGCCCTTTTATAAAAGGTATATCAAATGGCTGGTCACGGACCGCATGGGCATGAGAATGGAATCCTGGCGATTTCCCAACAAAACCGTCTGGCAGGCCATCAAAGATCGATTTGGAGTCTCTTTGATCTTCGGTTTGACCGGGTTCATACTCTCATATTTGGTGTGCGTTCCCCTGGGAATATTAAAGGCCCTTCGCCATGAAAAAATATTCGACCTTGTTTCCAGCGTCATGGTCTTTGCCGCCTACGCCATCCCTCCCCTGGCCCTGGGAATGGTTTTGAAAATGGCGTTTTCCGGAACCATAGACGGCCTCTGGGATATTTTCCCGTCCTCCGGCTTCCATTCGGACCATTTTTCCAGCCTGACATTCATGGAAAAAACCGCCGATATATTCATGCATATGCTCCTGCCGACCCTTTGCCATGTCGCGGGAAATTTCGCGGCCTTAACCCTGCTTATGAAAAACTCCCTCATGGAACAAATCGGCAAAGACTATATCCGAACGGCCCTTGCAAAGGGCCAGGGCTTTTCAAGGGCCATATGGGGGCACGCTCTGAGAAATTCCCTGATTCCCATCGCCACGGGTTTCGGCTCCATACTCACCGTCATGTTCGCCGGTTCTGTGATTATTGAGCAGGTCTTTGAAATACCGGGGATGGGAAGACTCGGTCTGGAAGCCATCGTCGGAAGGGATTACCCGGTTTTCATGGGGATACTCTCCCTGACGTCCCTGCTGGGTCTTGCGGGCAACATTCTCTCGGATTTCGCGTATGTCCTCATCGACCCGAGAATCAATTTCCAGGAAAATTAAATCCATGGCCAGACTGGCAAAATTCATTAAAAATCCCATGGCGAAAAAAAGATTCACCCGCTTCATGGGGGCGAAGCGGGCCCGGTTTTCATTTTTTCTTCTGTTTATTCTTTATTTCATCAGCCTTTTTTCGGAGTTGATCTGCAACGATGTTCCGGTCTATGTCAGGTTCAACGACCGCTCTTATTTCCCGGCCCTGTTTTTTTACCCGGAACAGGAGTTCACCGGCTCGAAAAAGCAGACCCGACCCGATTACGCGCGCATCAACGAAACCCCGATTTTTACGGGGAGCCGACGCCATTTTATGATCTTTCCCCCGTTCCGCTTCGGCCCGTATGAAAGCGCGAAAATCGACTCTCTGGAAACGTCCGGAAATGTGACGGTGTCGGCCAAACCCTGGCCCGCCATGGGAATCGTCAATATAAAAAGGGACTATCGGATCGCCAGCTCCCGATCCTTTGGATATTTTGTCGGCGAAAGTGAAAAACAGATCAAAAACAGATCCCTGACCCAATGGCATGACCTCCCCGATGAAATAAAAAAAGGGATTTCACAACGCTTTGAAAACCGTGGCGCGCCAGTGACATCGGCCATTATTGAAACCAAAGGAGGGAAAAAAACAAGGGTCTCCCTCTCCACATTTTCTCCCCGAAGCCATCCCCCAAAGACCGTGCGCCTGACATTCAGGGAGATGGCGCCGGAAAACCGGCCTGTGGAAAAAATGGTTTTTGACCACTCGATTAAGCTGATGTCCCAAACCGGAGACATATGGGACCAGAGCCCTCCGGGGGCCCGGGAAAAAATACGGAGCCATGTCCGGAGCCGTTTCCATGGGCATGTGGAGCCCGTGAAACTGTCCATTGGCGGATTGACGCGCCGGCTCTCATTTGAAAAAGAGGACGCCCGGTTTCCGTTTCCCCCGGTCGCCGGTCATCCCATGGGAATAGACGGGGCCGGAAGGGATGTTTTCGCGCGAATGCTGTACGGATTAAGGACATCCGTCACATTCGGCCTTCTGCTGGTGGTCTGCTCCATGTCCCTGGGAATCGCCGCCGGAGCATTCCAGGGCTATTACGGGGGAATCGCCGATATGACGGCTCAAAGAATGATCGAAATCTGGAGCGCCCTGCCTTTTTTATATGTGATGATACTCATGGGGTCTGTGTTTGGACGGGGATTTTTTCTGCTCCTTTTTTGTTACGGCATTTTCAACTGGATCGGAATATCCTATTATGTCCGGGCGGAGTTTCTCCGCCTGCGGCGGCAACCCTTTGTGGAGGCGGCCAAATCAATGGGAACGCCGCCGTTGAAAATCATTTTCAGGCATATCCTCCCCAATGCCCTGACCCCGGTGGTCACCTTTTTCCCCTTTTCCCTGGTCGGGGCCATCGGCGCCCTGGCGGCCCTTGATTACCTGGGGTTTGGTCTGCCGCCCCCCACCCCCAGCTGGGGAGAGCTTCTGTTTCAGGCCCATCAGTTCCGCTGGGCCTGGTGGCTGATACTCTATCCGTCCCTGGCGCTGTTTGTCGTCATGCTCTGCGCTGTTTTTGTGGGCGAGGGCGTCAGAAACGCCTATGATCCAAAAAAATACGTCCGCCTGCAATAATGGGACCCAAAAACCAAAACCAGCCAAACAGAACCAAAAAACCAGGATAAAACAAGCGGCCTGAAACTTTGGCCTTTAACCCTGTTAAGGATAATCAGTGATGCTTGGAATCAAACAGATGCTTGGAATCAAACAGATGCTTGGAATCAAACAGACGCTTGGAATCAAACAGACGCTTGGAATCAAATAGATGCTTGAAATCAAACAGCTGACCGTCTCCTTTGAAACCGACCGGGGATCCTTCCTTGCGGTGGATCGCGTCTCGTTGCGGATAAAAAAAGGAGAGACCGTGGGCCTGGCCGGGGAATCCGGGTGCGGGAAATCCGCCACAGCCCTAAGCATCCTCCGATTGATTCCGTCTCCCCCAGGCCAAATTGAAACGGGCCATATCTATTTTGACGAAATGGACCTTCTGGCCATTGACATCAAAAAAATGAGACAGATTCGGGGCCATGAGATCAGCATGATTTTTCAGGATCCCGGAAGCGCGTTGTCGCCCCTTCATCGAATCGGCCGCCAGCTTGTGGAGGCGATCATGTGTCACCGGGACGAAAAAAAAAAAGACGCCTGGCTCATGGCTGAAAACTGGCTGAAAAAGGTCGGGGTTCCAGGACCCAAAGAAAAGATGTTCGCCTATCCCCACCAGCTTTCAGGGGGGATGAGGCAGCGCGTCATGATCGCCATGGCCATGATGATGGACCCCAAATTGATCATTGCGGACGAGCCGACCACGGCGCTGGACGTCACCACCCAGGCCCAGATTTTCGATCTGGTTCGCCAGATGCGCCAGCGCCAGACCTCCATGCTTCTGATCAGCCATGACATGGGGGTGATCCGGGAAATGTGCGACCAGGCCGCCATCATGTACGCCTCTAAAATCGTTGAGCGGGGAAAGACGGACGATCTGTTTTCCAACCCGGCGCATCCCTACACACGCGCCCTGATCAAAGCCATCCCAAGGCTTTCCACCCGACCGGGACGATTAAACGCCATCCCCGGAAGGGTTCCGTCTCCCTTCGACTATCCGCCGGGGTGCCATTTCCATGACCGGTGCCCCCATGCGTTAAAAAAATGCAAAACCATAGCGCCGCCTTTTTTCGATCTGGGAAACGACCATGAGGCGGCCTGTTTTCTTCTGGAAACGGCTTAAATATGACAAACAGACCCAATGCCGATGACCCAACGCCGGTTCTTGAGGCCCGGGATATTCACACCTGGTTTCCCGTCAAACGGGGGTTCTTTTCAAAAACCAGCGGATATGTCCGCGCCGTCAACGGCGTCTCTTTCACTATATATAAAGGCATGACCCTGGGCCTTGTGGGCGAATCCGGATGCGGAAAGACCACACTGGGACGAACCCTCATGGGACTGGAAACCCTCCAATCCGGCGATATCCGCTTTTTAAATCGCTCCCTGACCCGATCCACCCGATCCGAAACCCGAGCGCTGCGGCAAAGAATGCAGATGATCTTTCAAGACCCTTTGGGCTCCTTGAACCCCCGGATGAACGTCCTTGACATCGTGACAGAACCCCTTGAAGCATTTAAAATGAAGGCTGGCGACAGAAAAAAGCGGGCCGGGGAATTATTGGCCGAGGTGGGGCTGGATCAAAGCGACATGTATCGCTACCCCCATGAGTTTTCCGGAGGGCAGAGCCAACGCATCAACATCGCCCGCGCCATATCGGCAAAGCCCGATTTTATCGTGTGCGATGAAATGGTCAGCGCCCTGGACGTCTCTGTGCAGGCCCGGATCATCAATTTGATGATGGATCTGTCTGAAAACCACGACCTGTCATACCTTTTTATTTCCCATGATTTAAGCGTGGTCAGCGCCCTGGCCCGACACATCGCCGTGATGTACCTGGGGAAAATTGTGGAATACGGCCCCTCCGCAAAGATCATCGGCGCCCCCATGCACCCGTACACCCAGGCCTTGATATCGGCGGTTCTGTCCCCCGACGGACACGACGCCCATGAGCATAAAACCCATGAATATAAAACCAATGAACATAAAACCAATGAACATAAAACCGGCGGACGCAAAAAAGAGCGAATCATTCTGAAAGGGGAGCTCCCGTCACCCACCTCCCCGCCGTCGGGCTGCGGGTTCCACACCCGTTGTCCGAAGGTCATGGACATCTGCAAATCGACCCCTCCCCGGCCATGGCTCCGGGGGGAGCAAACGGCGCGGTGTCATCTGTATGCGGGGTGAAAAAACAACCGGCAAAGGCAACCGATCCATCATGAAACCAAAAAACATAAAACCAGAAAATCTGAAACCAGAAACCCTGAATGAAAAAAAAAAACAGCTCGCCAAATGCCTTAAACCATTCGGCTCCCTTCTGGTGGCTTTTTCCGGCGGGGCGGACAGCTCCTTTCTTCTGGCCGCGGCCAAAGAGGCTTTGGGGGACAACGTCATGGCCGTCACCATGGATTCCGCCATTCACCCCGCCGCTGAAAAAAAAGAGGCCGCCGAATTCGCGAAAAAAATCGGGGCCGCGCATGAGATCATATCCTCAAACGAAATGGCCGATCCGGATTTTATAGCCAACAGAGCCGACCGATGCTACATCTGCAAAAAAAACCGGTTCAAACAGATTCGCGCGTTGGCCGACGCGTTCAACATCCCCCACATCGCCCACGGCGAAAACATGGATGATCTCAACGATTTTCGCCCCGGATTCAAAGCCTCCCTGGAATTGAACATCGCGGCGCCGTTGATCGACGCGGGGATGCGAAAAGACGACATCCGACGGCTGTCCAGACAGATGGGATTAACGACATGGAACAAGCCCGCCACCGGATGCCTGGCCACCCGGCTTCCATGCAACACTCCCATCACCCCGGCCGCCCTGTCCATGGTGGAGCAAGGGGAAGCCATCCTGCGCGCCGCCGGCTTCCCGGCCTGCCGGGTCCGTCATCATGGGCAAATGGCCCGGATAGAGATGGCTCCCGATGAATTTGGAAAAATGATTGAGCCGGAAACAGCGAAAAAAACAGCCGCCGCCTTTAAAAAAATCGGATATGTGTATATTTCCCTTGATCTGGAGGGGTATGCCCGCGGCCGCATGAACCGCCCCGGCCCACAACGCCCATAAAACTCTCTCCCCATAGACTTCCCTCCCATAAACCTCCCTCCCCATAAACCTCAGGGAGGCAAAGATATTGACAAGTCGCGCCGTTTTAATCTATTTATTAAAATTAAAAAACTCGTAAAAAAGTACGGATGGCTAAGTCAAAAAATTCGATAACCAAGGCGTAGTGGTTTTTCGGGAGTGAGGCCATACATTTAGTATGCCGAACGAGTGAAAAACCACTACAACGCAGTAGATCGGATTTTTTACGACGCCATCAAAATTAAAAAAAAACGGCTCGCACACATGCCAAACCGGAAGCGAACATGAATGATCCAACGGCGAAAAATTCTTTGGCTCCCATTCCCTTAAAAAGGAGCGACGTTTTTTTACCGGCGCGTCATTCATTTTAAATCACACACATAAAAACCAGGAAACCGTGTTATGCCAAAACTTGTCTCTGTCATTTCAAAAGATGAAATAGCCAAACGAATATCGGAGATCGCCCATGATATTTCATCGGACCACGCCGGTGGGGAGATTGTTCTGATCGGCGTTTTAAAAGGGGCGTTCATGTTTTTGTCTGATCTGGCCCGCCTTATTTCAATCCCTGTTTTCATAGACTTCATCCGTGTTTCAAGCTACGGCGACGAAGAACAATCGTCCGGAAAAATAACCATCACGCAAGATATCGGAATGGATCTCAAGGACAAAGATGTGATTCTGGTGGAGGATATCATCGACACCGGAATCACCCTCTCTTTTCTGGTGGAACACATCAAATCGTTTCAGGCCAGATCTGTGAAAACCTGCGCGTTGATTAACAAAACCGAACGAAGAGAAACGGACGCCAAGGCGGATTACTGGTGCCACCATGTCGAAAAAGGCTTTTTGGTGGGATATGGCCTTGATTATGTGGAACGTTACCGGAATCTCCCGGAAATATACTGTGTTAAATAACGGCGTCAGCCGGGTGAGGAAGCCTTATGATTATTCGATGCGATCAATGCGACACAAAGTACAGGCTTGACGAAAGTCTCCTTGAAAAAGAAGGCTCAAAGGTGCGTTGCTCAAACTGCAAATATATTTTCACCGCGCATCCCGATCCGGCCCCAAACGGAGGTGAGGCGGAAAAAACAGATGGGCCGGTTGATTCCCCATACAGCTTGCCGGATGAAGATTCCGGTACGCCGCCCCTTCCCCCCGGTGAAGAGCCGGTGGGCGCTTTTTCGGAGGATGATCACTTTGACATTGACGACTCCGTCTGGGAAACCCCCGACGAAAACGGCATGGAAATCAGAGAGACGGCCTCCTCCGGCGATTTTAATAGACAGACCCATGAGCCGAATTTTGATTCCCCGAATTCCGATGATCCGGCTTTTGGCCAGTCGAATATGGGTAAACCGGATTTTGATCAACCGGATTTTGATGAGCCAGGCGTTGATACACCGGACGTTGATCAACGGGATTTTGATGAGCCGGACTTTGATCAAGCAAATTTTGATGAGCCAGATTTTGATGAAACGGATTTTGATAAACCAGAGTTCGATAAACCAGAGTTCGATAAACCAGAATTCGATGAACCAGAATTCGATCAAATAGACCCATTCATCGCCGAGGACGAAAAATCCAGCGGAATCCGTCTCTTTTTTCTCATGCTCCTGATGCTGGGAATTTTCATCGGAGCGCTATCCGGGGGATTTTTTATTCTAAACCGGATGGGGGTCCATATTCCATATGTCGGAAAATTCTTAAAAACCGCTGATCGCCTCCCCATCAGCCAAAAAATAGAGACCTTTGATCTTAAAAGCAGAACCCTTGCCGTAGCCGGGGGAGAAAAACGGCTGGTGATCACCGGACAGGTGAAAAACAACACCGCCGTTCCCCGTCGATTCATCGAAGCCACCGCCACGTTATACACAGGAAAAAAAGATCTTTTGAAAACGAAAAAAGTGATTTGCGGGAATGTTTTATCGGATTTGGAGCTGACGACCCTGGATATGTCCGTCATCGACGAAACGCTTCAACGCCTCCCGGAAATAACCGAGCCAAATAAAAGTCGCATGTTCGTAGAAACGCTCCCCTTTATGGCGGTCTTCGACGGTTTTACGGATCAGGTTGAAATGTTTGTCGTGGACGCCGCGATTTTCGTGGAGACGCCCGCCGCCGCCGACGCCGCGCAGTAGATGAAATTTTTTACGACGCCATGACACAAGATTCGGCCCATCCAACGTTTAATATGGGACGCGGCGTTTTTTTACGAGTCTGGCAAATATTCAACTTGACTAAACTCCAAGAAGTTGCTAATAGTCCTTTTTTGGCCAGTCCCTTTTTTGTTTTGGATAGCCCCTTTTTTGGGAAAATGAAACGATTTTTGAAAAAAATCAAATGGCGATGTAGCTCAGATGGTTAGAGCATGCGGCTCATATCCGCAGTGTCCGGGGTTCAATTCCCTGCATCGCCACCATACACGCCGCCGCGATGATCTTTAAATCCCCTTTTTTTTTAAAAAACACCGATCCATCCCGCCACGGCGCGAAGGATGTCACGATCAAGGCATAATTGAAAAATGCTTGCTGGCTTTGAAAAAATAGTCGAAGAACGAATCAAACAGGCGTTGAAAAAGGGCGAATTTGACGACCTCCCTGGAAGCGGAAAGCCTCTCAAAGAGGATGACGCGTCTATCCCGGAACATCTTCGCATGGCCTGGAAAATTCTGAAAAACGCCGATTGCCTTCCCCCTGAAATCGAATTAAAAAAAAACATCGCCGAAACCCGCGATCTCATGGCGGGAATGGGGGAGAGTCCTGAAAAATATCGCCTGCTGAAAAAATTGAACTTTTTCATCATGAAGTTCAACTCCATGCGAAACGGTCCGGCGAATCTTGAAATCCCCCAGGAATACCTGGAAAAAATGTCAGACAGGCTCTGATCTAACCCCACGATTTCCGAAAGGTTTTTGGCCGCCATGAAAAAACGTGTGATCGCTCTTATTTCTGGAGGAATCTCCCCGGAGCGGGATGTCTCCCTCAACAGCGGCGCCCAGATATTTGAGGCTCTGGACAAAGAAAAATACACGGTTCTAAGATACGATCCCATGACCGATCTGACAAGACTGGTCGCTGACGCAAAAAAGATCGACGCCGCTTTCATCGCCCTCCATGGCAAATATGGGGAAGATGGAACCATGCAGGGGATGCTTGATCTTCTGAATATTCCCTACCAGGGATCAGGGGTTTTGGGAAGCGCCGTGGCCATGAATAAAATACTCTCCAAGCGCCTTTATGAAAAACATGGCATTCCGGTTCCCTCTCATGTGGAGCTGAGACGCGCCGACGCCATTGATCCGGGTGCCCTTGAAGAAAAACTCGGATTTCCCCTTGTGATCAAACCCGCGGAAACAGGCTCCAGCGTCGGCATATCCGTGGCCATGTCCCGGGATGACATTAAAAACGCCGCGGACCTGGCGTTTGCCCATGACGAGACGATTTTGGCGGAAGAATATATCGACGGCGTGGAAATCACCGCCGGCGTCATGGGAAACGACACCCTTGAGGCGTTGCCCCTCATCGAAATCATTCCGGAAAAAAATTACGTTTTTTTCGATTACAAGGCAAAATACACCGAGGGGGCGACCCGTGAAATATGCCCGGCTCGCATCGACGACGCCCATGCCAGACAGGCTCAAACATACGCCAAACAGGCCCACAGGGCTCTTTTTTGCTCCGGTTACAGCCGCACCGACATGATTCTTAAAAACGGAAATCTGTTTGCTCTGGAAACAAACACCATACCCGGCATGACCCGAACCAGCCTGATGCCCCAGGCGGCGGAGAAAGCCGGAATCCCGTTTGGCGAGCTTCTCGACCGGCTGATATCCCTGGGCATGGAGGCCCGCCCCAAAAGATAATGGAACCCAAAAATAAAACCAGACCGCGCAAAGAGTCAAAACCATGCCCCTTCACTTTAACCCGTTGCCGAGTGATATACGGCGACACCGACAAGATGGGGGTCGCCTACTATGCCAATTACCTTCGGTGGTTTGAAATCGGCCGATCTGAAATGTTTCGCTTTTTGAAACTCTCATATAAAGAGATTGAAAAAAAAGGGATATTCCTGCCGGTGGCGGACGTGGCCTGCAAATTCATATCCCCGGCCCGATACGACGACGTTCTGTCCATCGAGACGCGGGTGGACCCGACGTTCAAAGCGGGCATAAAATTCAACTACCGCATCTGGCTCGACGACGACCGAGGGCTTTCCGCCAAAGGCCACACCACCCATGCCTGCGTGAATTCCCGTGGAAAAGTGACGAGGCCCCCTGAGTTCATCAAAGAGATGGTCAAGATGGCGGCAAAGTGATCCTTATAAAAAAAACACGACGGCCATGAATAAAATAACAGAAAAATTTGACGACACAAAAATACTGGTGGCCGGGGATCTGATGATCGACGAGTATCTCTGGGGACGGGTGGACCGAATATCCCCGGAAGCGCCGGTCCCGGTGGTCTCTGTGGAAAAAACAGATTATATGCTGGGAGGCGCCGGAAATGTCATGAGCAATCTGGCGGCCCTTGGGGGCCATGTCCACGCCGCGGGTTTGACCGGCCATGACACAGACGCGGATATGCTCATAAAAAAAATCGAGGAGATGAACATCGACTCCTCTGGAATTATCCGGGATCCCCAGCGGCCCACAACCAAGAAAACCCGGATCATCGCCGTCAATCAGCATGTCTTGCGAATCGACCGGGAGATCAAAAAAAACATCTCTGAAAAAGACTCTCAATCCATTAAATCGTATCTGGAAGAGGTCATCCCAAACGTCGATATGATCATCGTCTCGGACTATGACAAGGGGTTTGTGACCCATGAGTTGATGAGACATCTCATACAGACGGCGAAAAAAAGTTCAACGCCCGTGATGGTGGACCCGAAAGGACTTGATTTTTCAAAATATTCAGGCGCCTCCATCATCACCCCCAACCAGAAGGAAGCCGCGGCCGCCACCCGGATCGAAATCACAGACGAGTCCCGCCTCTTTAAAGCGGGGAAAAAACTCCTTGAAGACCTCGGCCTTGAAAAAGTCATCATCACATGCGGCAAAGACGGGATGGCCCTTTTTGAACACGGCCGCAAACCACTGAAAATTCCATCCAGGCCCAGACAGGTGTTTGATGTGTCAGGGGCCGGAGACACGGCCATCGCGACCCTGGCCATCGCCATGGCGTCCGGGGTCGAATTTGCGCGCGCCTCGACAATGGCCAACGCCGCCGCGGGAATCGTGGTGGGGAAAATGGGGGCCGCCTCCATTTCCAGGGAGGAGCTGACCTTGGCCATGGAGACCGCCAATGGCCCGAACAAATACCCGGACGCATACCCGGACGAATGCCCAAACACATGATCAACGAGCTGTCTCTCCGTGAAACCCCCGAAGGAATCCGGCTGAAAATTTTTGTCCAACCCAAATCATCCAAAAACGGGTTTGCCGGACTTTACAAAGACGCCCTGAAAATAAAGATCGCGGCGCCCCCGGTGGATGGCGCGGCCAACAAAATGTGCGCCAAATTTCTGGCAAAGCGCCTGAATGTACCAAAAACATCCATTGAAATTCTCTCTGGAGAGACCGGACGAAACAAAACCATACGAGTGAGGCCAAAACCCGGAAAAGATTTTAAAGCGGAATGCGCCCGGATTTCCAGGATGATCCGGGCTCTTTTATAGTCGGGGTTTGCAGTCGGGTTTGTGGTCAGGTTTTCAGTCGGGTTTGTGGTCAGGCCCTTTTGGTCAGGCCCTTTTGGTCAGGCCCTTTTGGTCAGGCCCTTTTGGTCAGGCCCTTTTGGTCAGGCCAGGGCGGGCGAGCCGCCCGGACCATTTTGATGGATTTTCTGGATGGTTTGTCGGGTCACTTGCTGGAATACGACCGGTCGTCAAAAATAACCCTGCTTCCGCTTTCCGCAAACATGAACGGAAGCT
>Ga0307987_1001073_pt1 | contig 15504 bp, 6 predicted proteins | sample EllFjometagen181_FD_203157 | JGI IMG/M metagenome (GOLD analysis project Ga0307987, IMG submission 203157) | Marine microbial communities from Ellis Fjord, Antarctic Ocean - #181 | ecosystem: Environmental > Aquatic > Marine > Unclassified | place: Southern Ocean | collected 2014-10-08
AATATACGAGGAGTTGGGTATTGGAACTCTAGTTTATAAATTATTGATAATTATACATTTAGAGAAGTGCTTAAAAATAATCGATCAAAAAAAACAAGAAAATGAAGGGTTGTAGTACGAATCTACACGAATAAGAAAAGAGAAACGCAAGAGTCGCAAATGGCGCAAGGGATGCAAAGAAGAAAGATTAAGAAAGAGCTACCTAGCTTTGCTAGTCCCGCAAGGCGGGAACATGAATCTTTTTTTATTGCAGTATTTCTATTTTGTTCCAAAAGAGAAATTCTGCAATAAGGTTGTCATTTCTTTAATCTCAAATCGGTCGAAGATTATTATAAAGTTTATGGAACAATGCATGTTGGTAAAATACAATTAGTTAGTTCGATAGTTAGATAGGCAGACATGCTCTGACGGAGCATTTGATTATAGCCTAGGGTGAACGACCAACGGGAGTGTAACCCTAGGTAAAATAACAAAAACAAAGTTTTTCCTGCCCACGGCAGTGTCAGTCGTAGCCTTTGGCGAAGACGGAAACATTAACTAAACACTAAGAACTAACAACTATTACTGTGTACTGTACACTGTTTACTATACACTTTTTCGTAGAAAAGAAATATAAAAGAAATGAGAAAAAAATGAAAGAAAAGATTTTTCTGGGTATTGGAGCTGGACCTATTCAAACGGGTATTTTTGTAAGTGGTGCAAGCAATAGTGGATTTGATAGAATTGTTCTTGCCGATGTTGATAAGGAACTGGTTGAAGCTATCAAGTTATCTCAATCCATAACAGTAAATACTGCTGAATATAATGAAATTGTAGCAAACACCTATTCAAATATAGAAATTTATAATTCAAGTGTTCCAGAGGATTTGGAAGAGCTGAAAAAAGTAGCAGCACAAGCAAACGTTATATGCACAGCTTTGCCGGCAACATCATTTTACAAATTCTTGATTCCATGGTTAAAAGATGCATTTGCAGCAACCCCCGATTTTCAAAGATTCGTATATGCTGCGGAAAACAGCACCACAGCCGCTAAAGATTTGAAAGAAACAATTGGTGATTTTCCTTCAACATATTATCTCGACACCGTAATTGGAAAAATGAGTAAAGTGTTTGATACCTCCGATACGAATCAAGCACCATTGACCCCTCGTATGACAAGAGGTCATTTGGTGGAGGCTTTTAATACTATTTACACCGAGACAGCTCCAGGAATTGAAGAACTGGAGTTTCAAGGACTTTATCCAAAAACGAACCTAAAATCTTTTGAATATGCCAAGCTCTATGGTCATAATGCAGCTCATTTCTTAATGGCGATTTTGGCATCCGAACAAGGTTGTACAAATATGGATCAAGTTCAGAACTTACCTGATATTATGGAAACTGTTAGTTTTGCATTGAAAAACGAATGTGGAGCTGCTTTGTGTCAAAAATTCAAAGGTGATGATGAACTTTTTACAAAAAATGGTTTTGATCAATATGCGAACGAACTGATTTATCGAATGACTTCAAAAACACTAAGCGATAGCATTGATCGAGTTATTCGTGATTTAGATAGAAAATTGGGTTGGGAAGATAGAGTCATAGGGTCAATACGCTTATGCCTAGAACAAGGTGTAATGCCTGAAAAACTCATAAGCGGTGCATTGATTGCTACAAAAAGATACTTTGGAAACGGTTCAGACAAAATGATTAATGGTTTGAAAAATCTTTGGCAAGACGCCCCTGATGAAGAAGTAGAAAACCTAATCCGAATAATGTTTCCATAAAACTCAGTTATAACAAAATTCTTTAGACACACAAATTGGGACGGTCTCCATCGGGCGAAGACTGACCTTGTTAGGCGAAGCTCGTAGAGCAAAGACTGAAGCAACTTAACTTAGAACGTAGCACTTAGCACTTTTTCAAGCAATGCAATCTTAGAGCAAAGCGATTTTCGTGTATTGTAGGCCATTCGCGATGCTTCCCGCAGACCGGGACTAGCAAGGCTAGCTCCTCTATGGTTTATCTTTAATGGTTAAAGCCCCTCTCGTAAGCTCGAGTGTGCCTTTTCGTGGCTAAACCTCTTTTTCAACGTTCAAATCTTTCAAGGGATCGTCTTCCTCGCAAGAAAGTCCTAAATGAAGATGTCGGCACCATCCTTCTGCATAATTATATTCCCCCGACATATCCCCCATCGCTTTACACTGCTCTGACATAGTAGTCAGATATGAATCAATTCCCTGACTGACATCAAGCCACTCCTTCTGGCTTTTGTGACAACTCAACATCTCTGCCTTTTTATCCATACAATCTGTTGCATCAATATAAATATCAGCATTTACCGGCATGCGTAACGGTGTTTTTAACCCATAAGGAAGACAATGATAAATTGTAAGAGGTTTTGTTATCGGCGCAGTTTCAGGAATGGTCTTGAAGTTTTTCATTCCACGTGAAAAAGCCGCAGATACAGCTAGTCTACAGGTATTAGAATGATCCTCCATATATTCAGTTGGCGAATGAGTTAAAATAATATCAGGTGAAACTTCTCTAATAACTGCACCCATTCTAAATAACAATTCGCTTTCATAAAAGACTTCTAGATCATTTGAAATACTTTCATGATAAACTGCACCAATAAGCTCCGCAGCAGCTATTGACTCTTCTCGTCGAATAGCAACTGTTGCATCCCTATCAAGAATATCAGAACCACAAGAACCATTAGCAACATTCATGTAATGGATCTCATAACCGGCATTTTTAAGCCGCATCAATGTACCTGACATCATAAATTCAATGTCATCCGGGTGACATCCAATGGCAAATGCAATCTTTTTCATTTTATTTTTCCTTTAAACCTTAATAGGTTGCAGGCTGAGCCTGCACCCAATTCTTTATAAATCAAGCAGGCTGAGCCTGCACCCATATAAATTCGCGTAACCCACCTGCATTCCTACGGCGTGGTGAGACATAAAAGAACGTCCAACATTAATCGTTGATCGTTATTCGTTGATCGTTGATCGTTAAGACACTCTCGTCTTTGCTCTTCGAGCTACGACTGACACTGCCGTGGGCTGGTACGAGCTTTGCTCGTGTTATTTTTCCACGGGTTTACACCCATGGCTACATTCTTTCGGGCTGTCAGCCCTTTTCCGCGCCGAGGCGACGCGGCTACAGTTGACTCAATGACTTCGTGACTCAGTGACCAAGTAAGTAAAAACTAAAACTTTTCGACCACCAACCAGTGGCTCTTTAGTCCATCATGTCCATTCCGTCCATTCTCTTAATTTTTTCTCTGTGATCTCTGTGCCTCCGTACGAAAACATTTAAATAAATACCACCGGCGGCATTCCTAAATTCAGCATTCATCATTCAGAATTCATAATTGTTTTTTTTGCTAGTGCATTTCAACATCACAAACCCCGAAGAAACTGCGCAGAAAGTTAAACTGCACATTTGGATGATTTGCCAATAACGACATTGGGACTGCAGCATCAGGCATACCTTTAGAAATCATTAGCGTTGTTAGACGCATACCGAAAGGATTATCATGCTGCCCCGGATGCCAGATAGAGACTTTTTCTGACTTCCAGGTCTCTTGCGGGCCTACGGTAACTGCTTGACATGGCACATTATGAACCGTGCCACCGCCGGATGTTCTCGCATTCTGAATTAATGTCATTGGATGAAGCTCCACCACCCGTGCTCCCAATTGACAATACTCTTCAGGTGTAGGTGGAACATCTTTATATGCGCCTTCCCGTTTAAGGGGATCATTAAATGCCCAGTGCTTAGTTTCCCCCTGTCCACCCTGCATCAGAACACACCTAAACTCATCATAGCTATTGCTGTATGCGGTGGTATCAACGCCCGGAAAATGCATATTTTCCATTGGCATACGTAGTTCCGGCTTAATATGATTAAAACACAAATCCATATCTGCTTTAGCAAAACTAAGAGGAAAATCTATACTGGCCTCTTTACCATCAATGACCCACTCATCCATTCCCCAAAAGTGACAATGCTTAAGGTCAAGATTCAGTGCATTAACCATCTGCGCAACAATCGGCAACTGTTCAGTTGGCCCTATCGGCCCACAAATACCTGCAGGCGATTCTTCTGTTGCCTGTTGCCAGGCATTAATATATTCTAAAGCTTCTGCACAATACAATTCCTGCACAGTATCATAAATATTTATTTTAAAACCATCTCGCTCAAAACTTTGTAGATTATCAATATTTATTTTTGCCGCATCCTCAAGAATTTCACGGTCAAGTGTTGTATAATCCCACCATTCAGGCGCTACTTTACTTATTGCTCTCATATAATACCTTTCTTTCATTTATCACTATACCCCATAGAGGTTTTAAAAAGTACCTGTTTTTTTATTTGCATTATTATGAATAACAAAAAACAGCTAAGACAAATATTAGCATCTTACATCAGGTAATGCAACTAATTCCAAAAGGGTTACCTAATAAAATTGTTTTTCTGGTTGAGACCTTATAGTGTTCGGCGATGAGCCATCGCCGCTACAGCAGAAATGTGCAGTTTTAGGGTTGTTTTTCAAATTGGCATCTGTAGCGGCGGGCGTTGACCGCCTGAAAAGGGCATTCAACCAGAAAAACAGGGGTTAGATAGCTATAGTGTTTATTTTCCTTGATTTTGGTCTATATTTCAATTAGAGTATGAAACATTCTTAAATATTTTATATATCAAATCATTTAAAACAGGAGATTTTGATAATGACACCTAGAGAAAGATATCTGGAGACTCTACTTTTTGGAAAACCTGATAAAATTCCTTTTAAGCCGGGTGGACCAAGAGAAAAGACCCTTAAACGTTGGCATCAGGAGGGATTGCCAGAAGATATATATTGGTTCGACCACCTCTGCGATACAATTGGTATACAACAAGATAAACCTTCAAAAAAAGTGGCATCACCAAATGTGAATTTTAGAATGATACCAACATTTGAAGAGAAAGTGCTGGAACACAAAGATGGTCATTATATTGTTCAGGACTGGATGGGTAACATCACGGAAATTTCTGATGAATATGATCTTACCTATCTTCGGAATGCAAAAGATTTTGTTACCCGCAAATGGCATGATTTTCCAGTCAAAACACGTTCTGACTTTGAAGAGATGAAGAAACGATATAATCCAGATGATCCCAACAGATATCCTGCGGACTTTGATGAACGTGTGGAAATCATGAAAGATCGCGACTATATTGTATCTATCAGCTTTTCAGGTGTATTTTGGCAATTAAGAGAGTGGTGTGGTTTTGAGCCATTATGTATGATGCTGATTGACGACCCTGAATTTTTTATGGAAATGGCTGAGTTCTGGAAGGACTTTATATCCAAAACAATGAAAAGATTATTAGATGCCAAGGTTGTTGATCATATATTGATCAGTGAAGATATGGCGTATAAAGGCAACAGCATGATTAGTCCGGCTATGACAAAGGAGTTTCTATTTCCAGCATGGTGTCAATGGGTCTCTGAAGCAAAAGCTGCGGGAGTGCAGCTATTTGACATGGACTCAGATGGTGGTGTTGATGAATTAATTCCTTTATGGATAGATGCAGGAATTCATGTATGCGATCCAATTGAAGTTGCAGCCGGATGCGATATTGTTGAATATAGAAAACAATTTGGTCACAAAATGGCTTATCGTCAAGGTATTGACAAGCGTTGCATTGCCAAAGGTGGCAAGTCCATCGAAGATGAAATTAGGAGAATTACCCCTGTTGTCAAAGATGGTGGATATATACCAGGGTGCGACCACGGAGTACCTTTTGATATCTCATGGGACAATTTTGTCTATTATGGCAAACTGCTTGCGGAACTTACCGGCTGGTTGTAACAGAAACAGAAGAGATTGTTTGCAGAATGATTTACAATAATTGTTAATGGTTAATGGTTAATGTTGGATCCGCCTTCACCGTTCCGGACTACGGCTCGACAAGATGGCAGGCAGGCAAGAAGATGATGGGTAGTAACACAACTTTATACCGCAACTGCGGAGCAGTTGAACTGCTCTTACTAGGTTTATCGAGACTTTATTATCGTGTCCGTACCATCGTGCCTATACCCGTAGGCGGTATTACCAAAGGGTCCGACCGTTCAATCCAGAATTCATCATAAGTTGATGTATTGCCTGCAGCATCAGTTCTCACCACTTTGAACGTTGTGTGCCACTTACTGTTGGCACTGTTCCATGCAACATTAACATCCAGAAAACTGGCGTAACTATCATTACCTGCCCAGCTGTAAAAATACGCAGTATAATACGGCGCCGCATTGTTATCGGTAATATCCATCCAATTTTCCCAGCCGACATCAGCAATGCGCGATGCCTGGCCACTGTTTCCTACTGTAAAATAATTCAGGTTATCCTCGTCACGCCAGGTTAGCGCATTTGTCAAACCACCGGTATATTCATTCTGATATCCTGACGCCCCGGTAACACAACGCTCCGACATGTGGTCATGCGAAACCATTAGACCATCCACGCCATACTGCCTGAAAACCGAATCAAGCGTACGTAATTGATATCCGCGTTGAGTATCGCTTGGATCACCGTGCACTCCGCGGGAAAACGGAGAAGGATGAAGTACCACAAATGTCATCGCCGCATTATCTTGCGCATAAGCAAGCTGATTAGTCATCCATATATACTGCTCACTTCCAGGCTCCCAGTCAGGAGTAGTACCATCAGCGAGATAGTCATGATTGTCCAAAACATTGTCTGATGTGTTGTTAGCGTCAAGATAAATAAAATAACATGGTCCATAAGAAAATGAATAATAGCGTTCCTTCCAATCGGCAGTGACACTTCCATTATCAGGATTATCACAAACGGCCTTGAACCGGGCCATGGACGTGGTTAGACCTCCCGTATAACCTGGACCACTTTCGTATATTTCATGATTACCCACGGCCATATATACAGGAATCTTATTACCAATACCGCTACCGGTTTGGCTACCACCGTTGCACATAATTTCCGTCAGGTATTGTTTCCAATCCTCATCCAGAGATGGTGTTGTCGAACTGCCATAGCGAACCATGTCACCACCGTAAACAATAAAATCAGCGCCATATACAAGTGCCTTGGTAAATACCATCTTATGTCTGGCTATAATATCTGAACTATCATTACGACCGTCACCCATAACGGCAAAATGAATATTTTCATTTCGTCCCGACGCAATACTGAAGGTATTGGTAGAACTGGAACTATTGTCACTTACAACCTTATAGTTATACTCCATCCCCGTCGTAAGCCCTGTAATTACGGCCTGCTGTTTGTAACGGTAGGAATATGCGGAAAAAGAACTTTCCTCGGTCTGTACTGCGTTACAGAAGCTACTGAGACCGGCACCGTATTCTACACGCGTTGTCTTTCCAGCCGTTGAGAAATCAGTCCACCATATTACTGTAACTGCATTGGTCGTGACATTTTGGAGATAAGGACCGATAACTATACTTTGTCCGTAAGATGTCAATAATGTTACACCGAGCCAGATTACAGCTGACACAGTTATACGTAACCGTCTTAAATCAACTGATAAATAATTTAATAATTTAATTTGTTTCTTTTTTATCATTATATTGTCCTTTTGTATTAGTTGGTTCTGTCAAAAGGTTGCAGGCTGAGCCTGCACCCAATTCTTTATAAATCAATCCCGCTTGCAAACATTAAATTTCTTTTCCCGCATGCGGGACTAGCAAAGCTAGCTAAATTCTTTTAAAATGATTCTGTCAAAAGTTTGCAGCTCTTTTCAGACCTATTTTGTTTTCTAAGACATTCGTTGTTTCCCGCTTTGCGGGACTAGCAAAGCTAGCACTGCTGTGAGCAGGTACGAGCGTTGCTCGTGTTATGTTTCCTAGGGTTACTCCCGCAAGGCGGGATCACCCTAGGCTATAATCAAATGCTCCTTCAGAGCATGTCTACCTATCTAACCATCTAACGAACTAAGTAGGGCTTCCTGTTCAATTCATAACCTGCATACTGACAGTTTATGAATTGAACAGGAAGCCCTAAGTAGAAAAACAGCCAAAACGTGTAGTGTTCGTTCTCAGAACGAATAGTTTTGCAAGATACTCATTGAAAAAAATATAAACCAGCTGTCAGGAAGTATAATACTCTAGTAACTGCTTAGGTTGCTTATACTGTAAAATTGAATTCTTTAAAAAAAATGGTCCGGCCTAAACCGGACCACTCACCCTTTTTTGTTATTTAGGGCTTCCTGTTCAACAGGACGCCCTATTTAACAACTATCACATAATAAACCATGTACCGTTTGCTGGCGGTGTGCTGTTTGGATTAGTAGGGTCAGTACCATATTCCAGCTCTCTCGCATTGGAAGCACCGTCACCATCAGGATCATCACTTCCAGAATAAGCTGTTATACTGTTAAAATACTGAACTTCCCACACATCTATCAGACCATCGTTGTCCTGATCATCCGTGAGGTTCGGAGTTGTCGCACTGATCGTCAGATCATCAAATTCCGCCTCACCATTAACCGAGAACCTTGTATAGCTATCGACAGATAAATTAGCAAAGTCAATCTGCTCTGCAATAAGTATGCCATCCAAGCATATCGCCCATGTATGGTTACGATAATTGTTGAACATTGTAGCTCTTGCTGCACCTGATTCGTATGGCGTAATAGCATCGCCTGCCGGCGTTGTGGTTTTTGTCACCCAAGTTGAACCATCAGCCACAACCGGATAACCGTTAGAATTCACATAGAATTGTGCGGTAGCACTTGTATCAAGTGTCGGCGCAGTCGCAGAAGTCCACATGGTAATAACCACATTCATATCAGTCCATACACGATCCAATGATCCGTCCAGAAACTCATTGGTTATGCCACTATCACTCGGAATATAACCGCCTAGTGTTCCGGTAATAGCTGCTGAAGACGTTGCAATACAAGTACTTTCACCTGTCCAGCCATGGTAGTCACTGATGGCGTCACCGTCAGTATAGTCAGACTCGAAGTCCTCCGCAAATGGTAGAGTACGGCTTGATCCAAGTTCAGCAATAGCTGTGCCCTCTCTGCCCCATATAATGGTACTACCACTATCAGCCACGTCAGAACCATAGCAATGAGTTGCCGTCCCTGCCACATCAACAAGCTGTGCGTGCGTGTGGTGAGTATACAGCGTACCAAGAGTAGTCGCATCAGTCATGTCGTACACATAGATACCGTCAGTTGTCGTCTGGATATACATGTACCCTTCGACTTCCTTACACTGCCATACCCCGGCGTACCCAAGTGTGACAGAGACGCTTCCTATACTGGTTATAGCTCCGGTAGCCAAATCCACTGCGTAGATGGTTGGATTGACAACAAGGCTGTCAGCAAAGTAGGCATATCCATTGTACCAATCGCCAACACGGATGTTTCGGATGCGAATACCGGCAACGGCATCAACGTACCCATTGGTATTCCAGCTCGTATTAAGCGTAGTGCTGAACGGATCGGCCACGACGTCGAACAGATAGAGACGATTTCTGATTTGATAGCTAGCGCTGATAATAGTGTCACTGTCCACCCAATCGAATGAGTTAGGTTCGAGATCCCCCACGTCATTCGTAGCAATTGTCTGATTCGCCATAGTAGCATAATCAAATCGTTTGAAATAATCGTTACCGCCCGCCGAGCCTCCTGAGCCGATTACCCAGTTCGTGCTGTTGCCGCCCATCGGGCTCAGCATCCGTGATGGCATAGAACCGATATCCTTCGAAGCATCAGGTGTCGTTGAACCGGGCTCGAACCGATTGACCGAACCGGGCGCAGAAATATCTACACCATATACCTCACCACCAAAAATGCGTGGATTGTAAACGCTCCCAGCATTCATTGTCATAGTTCTCTTAAGGCCAAGCTCTCCGCTCAGCAATGGTAGCGCACGAGATGCTGCATCAAAAATACGTGTGTTACCGCCTGCGCCTCCAATAAACAGACGTCCATCATCGTAGCTCACGCTGTACATACTCGCTCCTAGCATCTGAGCGCTAGTATAAGTATCTATGGATGCAGGGTTAGCAGCAGTCGGACTAGTTAGGTCCCATACATAAATATTACCTACCGTAACTGCAATCAGTAAGTTTTCGCTACGGATAGTTCCATAACCTGTATCTGTTCCCGGCACGTCAACACCAGTATCTGTAACAGTTTGATCTGCCACGTTAATCGCATAGATACTACGATCGCCGCTCGTACCGAATCCACAGGCGTAGAGATATCCGTTTGCATAACTGAAACCACGGATACGGCCAGCAGTGGGTATTGAAGCTGTCCACTGGAAATCTGCCGTAAAATTAGTCGCCCCATTACTAATAACCCATGCATGAATGTTGGTCTGGTCATTATCGTCATTTCCGAAAACCAGCGTTCCGTCTGTACAGATGGCTTCACATTTTGAGCCAACGCCAGCCGCATTTGTTGGATTAACTAAAGCCGTTGCATTGTCCCACGCAGCGTCAAGGCGTGCAATACCAGCGCCGTCATGATGCGTATAGAAGATATAAGTTCCCATTTGGATAGCAGATTTTGCATTATGTGTACCTGGAAGGTAGCTATTGACTACTGAAGCATCAGTAGCACTGACCTCGTAAGCTCCGCCGGGGTTTACTCCAACTAAAAAATTTCCTTCAGCACTCAGATTATTATCGGAATAATAAACACTATTTGCGCCAGCAGTTCCCGAATCGTAAGAATCAAGATCGATGTAGAAATCGGCACCTTGAGTTATTCCTACGGCAATCATAGTAACTGCCAATATCATTGACCATACTACATTTCTCATTTTTATACTCCTTAACATTGCGCATATCTTAATATGATATGCATTTTAATAATACCAACAGCACTTATGACATGCATTTTAACAATACCAACAGCACTCCAATTTTGACTTCGAATATTCATCGATCATTCCTTCCTGCAAAGAAATGGAATAACCGTTTTCGATACTTATGTACCCTCCTTATATGTTCACTCTATTTTATTTTTTTATGTTCACACTCAAACCATCGATTTAATGAATTTAAATGCGTTCCTTCAAAACCTCATATATTTCATCTGCCCGTGGTGCAACTCCAATTGCATGGCACATGCATAACAAAATAATTGTTTAATATTAAAAACTATTTGACTATACCACTTCAGATCAAATCCGTCAATACTTTTTTTTCGCTTAATTTTACGGTTGAATGCCGTTTCCGGTCAGCGAGGACGCTGACCCTCCCAATTCGCAAATCAATATTGTATTACAAAACGGGAGCCCAGCCATCAAGAAAACAATTCACTCTGCAATTATCATCGCCCCTGCATGTTGGTGGCTGGGTCGGCGTCCGCAAAACTAATTTTCTAATTTATCACCCAACGGGTAATAAATTTGTATTTTTAATGGTAATTCCATTGATCTAAATGCATGTTTTTCCTCCCAACCGAAAAACCAAGGTTTCTTCGCTTTTTCTTTCGTAATTTTTTTTATACTGTAAACTTAAATTCTAATATAAAAAGTGGTCCGGCCAGCACAGCCGGACCACAGTTCAGAATTAACTTATTATAAGCAATGTATTTTGTACTGGCGGTGTGCTGTTTGGATTAGTAGGGTCAGTACCATATTCCAGCTCTCTCGCATTGGAAGCACCGTCACCATCAGGATCATCACTTCCAGAATAAGCTGTTATACTGTTAAAATACTGAACTTCCCACACATCTATCAGACCATCGTTGTCCTGATCATCCGTGAGGTTCGGAGTTGTCGCACTGATCGTCAGATCATCAAATTCCGCCTCACCATTAACCGAGAACCTTGTATAGCTATCGACAGATAAATTAGCAAAGTCAATCTGCTCTGCAATAAGTATGCCATCCAAGCATATCGCCCATGTATGGTTACGATAATTGTTGAACATTGTAGCTCTTGCTGCACCTGATTCGTATGGCGTAATAGCATCGCCTGCCGGCGTTGTGGTTTTTGTCACCCAAGTTGAACCATCAGCCACAACCGGATAACCGTTAGAATTCACATAGAATTGTGCGGTAGCACTTGTATCAAGTGTCGGCGCAGTCGCAGAAGTCCACATGGTAATAACCACATTCATATCAGTCCATACACGATCCAATGATCCGTCCAGAAACTCATTGGTTATGCCACTATCACTCGGAATATAACCGCCTAGTGTTCCGGTAATAGCTGCTGAAGACGTTGCAATACAAGTACTTTCACCTGTCCAGCCATGGTAGTCACTGATGGCGTCACCGTCAGTATAGTCAGACTCGAAGTCCTCCGCAAATGGTAGAGTACGGCTTGATCCAAGTTCAGCAATAGCTGTGCCCTCTCTGCCCCATATAATGGTACTACCACTATCAGCCACGTCAGAACCATAGCAATGAGTTGCCGTCCCTGCCACATCAACAAGCTGTGCGTGCGTGTGGTGAGTATACAGCGTACCAAGAGTAGTCGCATCAGTCATGTCGTACACATAGATACCGTCAGTTGTCGTCTGGATATACATGTACCCTTCGACTTCCTTACACTGCCATACCCCGGCGTACCCAAGTGTGACAGAGACGCTTCCTATACTGGTTATAGCTCCGGTAGCCAAATCCACTGCGTAGATGGTTGGATTGACAACAAGGCTGTCAGCAAAGTAGGCATATCCATTGTACCAATCGCCAACACGGATGTTTCGGATGCGAATACCGGCAACGGCATCAACGTACCCATTGGTATTCCAGCTCGTATTAAGCGTAGTGCTGAACGGATCGGCCACGACGTCGAACAGATAGAGACGATTTCTGATTTGATAGCTAGCGCTGATAATAGTGTCACTGTCCACCCAATCGAATGAGTTAGGTTCGAGATCCCCCACGTCATTCGTAGCAATTGTCTGATTCGCCATAGTAGCATAATCAAATCGTTTGAAATAATCGTTACCGCCCGCCGAGCCTCCTGAGCCGATTACCCAGTTCGTGCTGTTGCCGCCCATCGGGCTCAGCATCCGTGATGGCATAGAACCGATATCCTTCGAAGCATCAGGTGTCGTTGAACCGGGCTCGAACCGATTGACCGAACCGGGCGCAGAAATATCTACACCATATACCTCACCACCAAAAATGCGTGGATTGTAAACGCTCCCAGCATTCATTGTCATAGTTCTCTTAAGGCCAAGCTCTCCGCTCAGCAATGGTAGCGCACGAGATGCTGCATCAAAAATACGTGTGTTACCGCCTGCGCCTCCAATAAACAGACGTCCATCATCGTAGCTCACGCTGTACATACTCGCTCCTAGCATCTGAGCGCTAGTATAAGTATCTATGGATGCAGGGTTAGCAGCAGTCGGACTAGTTAGGTCCCATACATAAATATTACCTACCGTAACTGCAATCAGTAAGTTTTCGCTACGGATAGTTCCATAACCTGTATCTGTTCCCGGCACGTCAACACCAGTATCTGTAACAGTTTGATCTGCCACGTTAATCGCATAGATACTACGATCGCCGCTCGTACCGAATCCACAGGCGTAGAGATATCCGTTTGCATAACTGAAACCACGGATACGGCCAGCAGTGGGTATTGAAGCTGTCCACTGGAAATCTGCCGTAAAATTAGTCGCCCCATTACTAATAACCCATGCATGAATGTTGGTCTGGTCATTATCGTCATTTCCGAAAACCAGCGTTCCGTCTGTACAGATGGCTTCACATTTTGAGCCAACGCCAGCCGCATTTGTTGGATTAACTAAAGCCGTTGCATTGTCCCACGCAGCGTCAAGGCGTGCAATACCAGCGCCGTCATGATGCGTATAGAAGATATAAGTTCCCATTTGGATAGCAGATTTTGCATTATGTGTACCTGGAAGGTAGCTATTGACTACTGAAGCATCAGTAGCACTGACCTCGTAAGCTCCGCCGGGGTTTACTCCAACTAAAAAATTTCCTTCAGCACTCAGATTATTATCGGAATAATAAACACTATTTGCGCCAGCAGTTCCCGAATCGTAAGAATCAAGATCGATGTAGAAATCGGCACCTTGAGTTATTCCTACGGCAATCATAGTAACTGCCAATATCATTGACCATACTACATTTCTCATTTTTATACTCCTTAACATTGCGCATATCTTAATATGATATGCATTTTAATAATACCAACAGCACTTATGACATGCATTTTAACAATACCAACAGCACTCCAATTTTGACTTCGAATATTCATCGATCATTCCTTCCTGCAAAGAAATGGAATAACCGTTTTCGATACTTATGTACCCTCCTTATATGTTCACTCTATTTTATTTTTTTATGTTCACACTCAAACCATCGATTTAATGAATTTAAATGCGTTCCTTCAAAACCTCATATATTTCATTTGCCCGTAATGCAACTCCAACTGCATGACTTAACATAACAAATTCATTGTTCAATTTAAAACTTATTCAACTATACCGTTTCAGATCAAATCCGTCAATACTTTTTTTCTCCATGGTCCCTGTTTTTCTGGGTGAATGCAGTTTCGGTCAGCGAGGACATAAAAAAACGGTAAAGGGAAAACTGTAAATGGTAAACGTTTGAAAAGCTCCGCAAGTCTTATTAGGGCTTCCTGTTTAATTCATAACTAACGTATTAGTAACAATTAATATGCTAGTTTTTAGGATAAAGTGCAAGGTTTTTTGCACATTTAAGCCAAAAAGCTTGCAGATGAACTTTTGTATAAAGTTAATGTTTTTTATGAATATTTAATGCGATATCACGCAACCTCTTACTTTGCAGCACTTTACCTTTAGCGAACTAAAGGCGAAAATGCTTTAAAGCAAGATCTTACGCAATCTCACATTAAACAGTAAGCCCTTATTATGAAAAGGAAGAACTTGCAGATTAATATTGTCTTGTAAAACGGGAGGAGGAACCCCTCCGTCCTCGCATCTCGGACACCTCCCCTAAACAGGGCAGGAGCTAATACGTCCTCGGCGTCCGCTAAAACTAATTTTCTGATTTATCACCCAACGGGTGATAAAAGCATAATTTAAATCCTAATTTTATTGATTAAGTAGTGAGCTTTTGGTTTTTGTCTTTTTGGGTGATCCCGCAAGGCGGGATGGAAAAATATTTTCGACGATCATCAGCCTTAGGCACTACGACTCGACAAAGACGACCGACGCTACAGTAAGGTGTAAGGGTTACAGAAGCTAAGCTGTAGCGGCGAGTCACCTGCGTGACAGCAAGTAATTATCGCCGAACATTACAAGTGCTCAACCAGAAAAACAGGGGGTAAATGCGAAAGATAAATTTGTATTATTAATGCTAATTTTGTTAATTCAAGTGCATGTTTTTTCTATCTAGGGTTTACTGTTTAATGTGAGAATGCCTGAGATTTTGCTATAAGACACTTTCGCCTTTAGCTTGCTAAAGGTACAGTGTTGCATAGTAAAAGGTTAGGTATTATCGCATTATAGATTCATAAATCACATGAACTTTATATTAAAG
>Ga0307987_1001074_pt1 | contig 15501 bp, 13 predicted proteins | sample EllFjometagen181_FD_203157 | JGI IMG/M metagenome (GOLD analysis project Ga0307987, IMG submission 203157) | Marine microbial communities from Ellis Fjord, Antarctic Ocean - #181 | ecosystem: Environmental > Aquatic > Marine > Unclassified | place: Southern Ocean | collected 2014-10-08
TGAAAGTTGTAGGTGAAGAGGGTACTTCAATTGATGACTTTGTGATTTATCTTAAGGCTGAATATCTTGATGCTGTTTTCTTGCAGCAGAATGCTTTTAATGATGTTGATGCAGCGACTTCTGCAGAACGTCAGGCTTTTGTTTTTGATATCATAAGTAACATTTTACACAATTCACTATACTTTAAGGACAAAGCTGATGCACGAAGATTTTTTCATCAGTTGACACAAACTACAAAAGATTGGAACATTACATCTTTTGATTCAGAAGAATTTAAGTCGCTAGGCGGTAAGATTAAAGACATGGTCAGCGAAGTGGAGGCTAAATAATGCATAAAGTATATCATAAAGTAGAAAATATTGCCGGCAACGTTATTACAGTTAAGGCTGCCGGAGTTAAGTATAATGAATTAGCAAAAGTTTCCTCACGTCTTGGAACATCTTTAGCACAGGTTATTAAACTGGATAAAGATTTGGTGTCATTACAAGTATTTGCCGGTGCAACTGGTATTGCTACAGATGCAAAAGTTCGTTTTATGGGAAGGGCAATGCAAGTTCCTTTTTCAGATGCTTTGCTTGGTAGAATTTTTACAGGTAGTGGAGAACCTAGAGATAATGGACCTGTTTTAGAAGATAACATGATTCCAATTGGTGGACCTTCTGTTAATCCTGCGAATCGTGTTATTCCTAAAAACATGGTTCGAACAGGTATTCCTATGATTGATGTTTTCAATACTCTTGTTGAATCTCAAAAACTACCAATTTTCTCAATTGCTGGTGAACCATATAATGAATTGCTTTCACGTATTGCTTTACAGGCGGAAGTTGATGTCATTATTCTTGGTGGTATGGGATTGAAATACGATGATTATTTGGAATTTAGAGATACATTAGAAGAGAGTGGTGCTTTATCAAGAACAGTTATGTTTGTACATACTGCATCTGATCCAGTTGTAGAGTGTCTACTTGTTCCTGATGTGGCTCTTGCTGTTGCAGAAAAGTTTGCTCTTGATGGCAAACGAGTTCTTGTTCTTTTGACAGACATGACAAACTTTGCGGATTCAATGAAGGAAATTGCTATTACAATGGAACAGATTCCATCTAATCGTGGTTATCCTGGAGATTTATATAGTCAGCTTGCTTCAAGATATGAAAAAGCAGTTGATTTTGCTGAAGCTGGTTCAATTACCATCTTGGCTGCAACAACAATGCCTGGTGATGACGTGACTCATCCAGTGCCAGATAACACTGGATATATCACAGAAGGTCAGTTCTACCTAAAGGGTGGAAGAATTGAACCATTTGGTTCTCTTAGTCGTCTGAAGCAGCAGGTGAATGGTGAAACAAGAGAAGATCATCGAATAATCATGAACACAATGATTCAGCTTTACTCTAGTTACAAAGAGACAACGGAAAAGCAATCAATGGGCTTTAGAATGAGTGACTGGGATACGAAACTACTTAAATATGGTAGTCGTTTTGAAAAAGAGATGATGTCATTGGAAGTTAATATTCCATTGGAAGAAGCTTTAAATCTTGGATGGCAAATTTTAGCAGACTGTTTTGAAGCAATTGAAACCGGCATCAGCACAAAATTGATTGATAAATTCTGGCCAACTAAATAAGGTATAATTGCTATGGCAAAGATTAAACATACTAAAAATGAGCTAAAAAAACAGCGAGAAGAACTCAAGCTTTTCCAACGGTTTTTGCCTATGTTGATTCTCAAGAAGCAGCAGTTGCAAGCCGAAATTCAAATTATTTCAAACGAAGTTGAAGAGACAAGAGCCAGAGAACAGGAAGTAATGGACAACATTCAGGAATGGGTAAAGATGACTTCTGAACCTTTTCCAGTTGAAGATTATGTTTCTTTGAAGGCTATTAATTCTCATGAAGGCAATATTGCAGGTGTTCCAATTCCAATATATCAATCAGTTGACGTTGACAAAAAAGTTCCAGACCTTTTTGATTCTCCAACATGGATTGATGATGCAATGGATCTGTTTGAAGAACTTATGGGGCTGAAGGCAAAGCGAGAAATTCTTGAAATTCAGATTGAGCGCGTGACCAACGAATTAAGAGTTACATCACAGAGAGTGAATCTATTTGAAAAAGTTAAGATTCCTGAGAGTAAAGAGCATATTAGAGTTATTAATATCTTTCTTGGGGATGAGCAGACTTCCAGTGTTGCAAGATCTAAGCTTGCAAAGGATCGTTCTGTGAAAGCTAAAAAACTTGAAGAAGAACAGGTTGCATAAATTATGATTGTTACAATGAAAAAAATTACTTTGCTTACTTTAAAGGCAGAGAAAGAAAAAGCACTAAAAGCTTTAAGAAAGCTTGGTGTTGTACATGTGCAGAATGTTCAAGTTCCAACCAGTGCTGATTTAGATGCAATAAATATGGAAAAAGATGAGTGTATTACACTTATTAACATCCTTAAAGATATAAAACTAAAGCATGAAACACCAATTGACCTTTCAGCTCATCAAGTTATTGAAAAATTTGACAAACTGATGGAATCCAAATTGGAATTGCAGAAAGAACTTACTAGTTTTGAGAAACAGGCACAAGATATTTTACCATTTGGTGATTTTGACGTGTCTTTGCTAGAACAATTGTCTGACAAAGAGCTGTATACAAAACTATATTGTTTAAATTCTTCCAGTGTTCCTGAGTTTCCTGAAGATGTTAATTCATTCTTGATTGCATCAACTAAGCAAAATTTATATTATGCTTTAATCAGTGAAAACAAAAACTTTAAAATTGAAGATACACAACCAATTGAAATACCAACATTAAGATTGTCAGAAATCAAGAAAGAGATTGATCGCTGTGTTGGTTCAATTAGCGAGATTGATTCAGATATAGGTGCTCTTAAACCAGCTATTCCAATTTTGGAAGAACATCTGAAGGAAATTTCTACACAAGAGGATTTACTTTTAGTTCGCGATGGGATGGGGGAGTCAGAGGTTGTTTCATATCTTCAGGGATTTGTTCCTGAAGATGAAGTTGAACCACTAGAAAATGCTTCAAAGCGTTATGGATGGGGACTTGTTGTTGATGAAGTTACAGCAGAAGATGATGTGCCGACACTTATCACAAATCCAACATGGGTAAAACCTATGAAGGCAGTTTTCTCTGGAATTGGTATTACTCCTGGATATAATGAAATAGATTTCAGTTCTATTTTTCTATGCTTTTTTAGTTTATTTGTTGGTATCATCGTAGGTGATGCAGGATATGGTCTTCTGTTTTTGGCAATAACGATGATTTTTGCTAAGAAGCTAAGAAGAGTAAATCCTGCTACTCTTGGACTTTTATTAATAATGTCTTTTTCAACCATAATATGGGGAACCATTACTTGTAATTTCTTTGGTATTCAGCCAAAATTTATGCCAGATTTTCTACAAGAACTAAAAATTGGTTGGTTAGCAAATGATGACAATATGATGAGACTATGTTTCTTGATTGGAGCAACACATCTTACTATCGCTCATTTATGGAAAATTTGTAGAACACTGAACAGCACTCTGTTTTTAGCCGATATTGGATGGATTGGTATGACTTGGACAATGTACTTGGCAACACTTTCTGTTGTTTTGGGACAAGAAGGAGCATTACCAACATGGTGGCTTCTGTATGTTTCAATTCCATCTTTCTTACTTATTGTGCTGTTTATGACAACCAAAGAACGCCTAAAAGAAGATTGGCCTGGATTTGTTATTATGCCATTAACCATTATCAACAACTTTGTAGATATTGTTTCATATATTCGTTTGTATGCCGTTGGAACAGCTTCTTTGGCTATTGCACAAGCATTTAATGGTATGGCTATTATGAAAGATATGCCTATAGTTCTTACTGGACTTATTGCCGCATTGATTTTGTTTGCAGGACATGGATTGAATATCATTCTTGCTTCAATGGGAATTCTTGTACATGGTATTCGATTGAATACATTGGAATTCTCAAGTCATATAGGTGTTGAATGGAAAGGTCATGTATACAAGCCTTTTGCAGGAAATAAAGCACCATAAGAAAAATATTCAGGCACTATTGGGAACTACATGAGTTAATAACATGAAAAATAGAATTTAGTTATAATAATTAAGAAAATAAATAAGAATAAAATAAGATTGGAGATAATCAAATGGACGCAGCATTAATTACATCATTAGGAAAAATTGGTTCAGCAGGAGCATTGGCACTAGCAGCTATAGGTTCCGCAACAGGTACAGGTATTGCAGCTATGGCAGCTGTTGGAGCCTGGAAAAAATGTTATGCACAAAATAAAGCAGCACCTTTCATGCTGATTACATTTATTGGTGCACCTCTTTCACAGACAATCTATGGCTTAATACTACTGCTTAGAATTAATGCAGCTGCAGCCGCTGGTGCACAGTTTCCAGTGTTAATTGCCGCTGGTGTTCTTGGTGGTGTTGCAATGGGTACTTCTGCATATATGCAGGGAAAAGCTGGTGCAGGCTGTTCTGTAGCATTGGCAGAAACAGGTAAAGGTTTTGGTAACTATTTAATGGCCATCGGTGTTGTTGAAACAGTTGCTATCTTCGTGCTTGTCTTCATGTTTATGGTTGTATAGACAAGTAGTAGCGGCTGGAGCATAATTAGCTCTTGCTACTCAGAAAAACGTCGCCTAATAGCGACGTTTTTTTTGGTCTTTGGAAAATACATGAAGAATGTTAATAAAGATTTTCTCTCGCAAAGATCGCAAAGTCCACAAAGAAAAGAAGAGGTGGAATTTCCGCGCCAGAGCGACGCAGCTACAGTGTTAGTCTTGCAAATTAACGGTTGATTGCAGTTTCATTCTGTAGCCGAGTCCCGTGGGCTCGGACAGTGTAACGCATGATTCCAGCTTGCAGTGAAGAACGCCAACAACCTAGAAGGTTGATCTACCTTAAAATCTGCAAATCAGTATTGTATTGCAAGAATGGGAGCGACACTCGAGTTTACGAGAGGGGCTTTAACCATTAAAAAACAATAGGGGGAAGCAATGAACGCAGTGAATGGCCTACGAAGAAAAAACAAGAATATTTAGCCATAAAAAGGAAAAAAAAAAATAAACGACCGTTAGTGAGTTGAGGCATATTGGGAGCGATAATGTCCTCATTATCATGAAAAGTTGACATCTGTGAAATTCTGTAATGGTTTTTGTGTGTAATAATAGCACCAGCGGGGCGACATCTCTAGCCTAGGGTTTCACCCCTAGGTTTAAAATAAATAAGAAACTCTTCCTACTCACAGTAGTGTCTTTCTCTAATAACTAACCAACAACTAAATACAAAGAACTTGTTTATAAATTCCGTGTATTTATTCCTTGACAAAAATTGCAAATCAATTAATATGTTACACAAAAAAGGAAATACACATTAAATGAGTTTAACAGTTTTTAAGTCAAATCTTTTATCTTTGAAACCACATGTCTATAATAAAGATGGTGTTCTTGTAATTGAGACATGTTTTATATTTAGACTATTATCACTTTTTACATACTATAGAAGAGTTGAAATGTCTGCACAGAATAGAACCATTTCTATTTTGAGAAAAGTGTTCCCGTGTTTTCCTTCTACCATAGAACTTAATTTTGATGACATATATTATCTTGATTATTCTTTTGATTCAATAGTCTCTGATTTTAGTACCAATCAGTGGTCATTTGGCGAACACACAGATCAAGCCGAACGTTTTTCTGTTAATGTTATTACACATGACAATCAAAAACATCTGATTGGATCATTTATGGGGGATGGCTCTATTTGTACTGGCATGAGAGGTATTATGATTAGTGATGATAGTATTATTGATTTTTCAGGTACTCAGGAAGAAGAATCTCGGAAATTTGTAAAGATTTTATCAAAGATTCTACAAGTACCAATTGGCCAACCATTGAAAGATATTGCCGATATGATTGATTGTCCTGTCTGCGGACATCCAAACTCTTCTAACCTCCCCAAATGTATCTATTGCGGTGCTGTGTTAAACGCAGAAGAATTTGACAACGTAACTGCCGTTAAAGATGCCAAAGAAAAATTTGAAGAGTCTCTTCTCTGAAGATAAAGAAGATATTCTCGCACAAAGACACGAAGAACGCAAAGAAAAGAATTCTAGCCACGGATAAACACCGATAAAACACGGATAAGAAAGAGTTTTAAACACAGAGAAATAGATGACAAATTTTGAAAAGGAGGTAAACTAATGACTGAAGATACACAAAAGAAGCAAGAAAAAGTCAGAATAGCAGTTGAGAAGTATAAGGAGCTTTCTGAAATACCTAAAATTGTTTTTGGAAAAGCATCCCAAGAAATGTTTTATTATGAAGAAGCTTGTGAGTTCTTTAGAAAACCAATTGTTGATGAAATATTAAAGAAAGCTCGTTTAGAAAATCAAAAAGTTAGAAGAGATAATCTTGATTTTTTTGGAGATTGTTTTATGTATGCAACCATTGTGTTTATTACAGAAAAATTAAAGGAGCCTGTATTTAATTATTTTGAGGATGAAAATTTTAATATGCATCTTGAAGGAGCTTATTTAGAAAATGTTGACTTTAGTAATTGTAAACTTAATCGGAGCAGATTTGATTATGCTTTATTAAACAATGTAACATTTAAAGAGTCAAAACTTATCTTTTCTTGTTTTTCATGTGCTCAGCTCTACAATGTGAAATTTGTCAATTCATCTTTATTAATTGCTGATTTTACTAAAACGAAATTTAAAGTGTTTCCTTTGGAGGAATCCTGTAGTTGTTTCAAAGAATGTAATAATATAACCCATGCAGTTTTTACTGAAGTAGAAGCTAATGACTTGTTATTTGAAAATGTAAATATTAGTGGAGGCAAATTAGAGAATGCTTCTTTTGCAACATGTAAGTTTAAAAAGGTTGACTTTTGTAATGTGAGTATTAACGAAAACACACGCTTTGTTTCTAATTGTAAATTTGATTCAAAAGTTAATTTTAAGAATGTTGATTTATCATGTTTGAAAGATAAAGAGTTGATTTCTATGTTCACTTATAGTATCAAGAGGTTTAATTGGGAAAAGAAACTTTCAGAAGGTTACTTCTTAGACAAGGAGATGACAGAGAAATGTAAAAAGCTTGATGAAAACGAATCTGAAAATGACATAAAGCAGAATAAACGTAGAAGACTTAGAAAGAAAACCCGCAATTTCCCTGCAAAGGTGTTTTGGTATTGCAGTGATTATGGATATTCAACAAAGAGGATTATTTATTCTTTCTTTGGTGTTTCTGTTTTCTTTGCTGTTATTTATTGGTTGATGGGATTAATCGACTCTATCTGGCTTAAAGATGATAGTTGCTGGGGATGTGTGAAACATCTTTTTCAAGGAGAGACATTTGAGTTTTTACCCTGGGGCTTGCATGGAATTTTTAGAACTCTATATTTTTCTTTTGTAACAATGACTACTCTTGGTTTTGGTGATATTTATGCCGATCCAAGTTCATTGTTGGGCTATGTTCTATTAAGTTGTCAGGTTATCATGGGCTATGTGTTGTTAGGCATTTTGATAACAAGAGTTTCTGTGCTCTTTACGAGTAATGAAATTTCAGAAGTCCCACCGTTGGCAGAAGACCATAAAAAAGAAGACTCACAAATTAAGAAAATCTTGATTTGGGGGGCTCTGGCAGTTATTGCATTATTAGGTTGGGCAAACTATCTATATGCCTTCCTTACTAGAACTTAATACAACCTTTCATTAGTCAGCTAATTTATCCTAATTGTAATTTGAAAGTGAGTCGAAATTGCGAACATGCATTGTTCCATAAACTTTATAATAATCTTCGACCGATTTGAGATTAAAGAAATGACAACCTTATTGCAGAATTTTATGCTGAAGTTTTCTAGCGTAGCTAAAAACAACAGTGTTAAAATAATGCAATAAAAAATTAGGGTAAATTAGTTGACCAAAACTCTTTGGTTAACTCTTTCTTGATTCGTGTAGATTCGTGTGATTCGTGGTTGAAATTCTTTCTTAATCTTTCTTCTTTGTGCTCTTGGCGCCTTCGTGCGAGATAATTTTTCTTTTTCTTAATCCTTTTAATCTTCGAAATCTGCGGATAATATTCTTTTATTCGTTTTCTCTTAAGGTCATCTCTGTATTAAACAGTAACTCTCGCAGTTTAATAAGAATATCAATATTGCAGGTGAGCAGTGAAAGATTTTCTATGTTGCAGATTTGCTCGATATCCGGATTGAAAGATGAGTCGATTAGGTTATTTTTGAAGTGTTGAAGGAATTCAATTATATTTTTTTCATCATTACTTTGATTTTTAATAGAAGTCTGTCTCAAATATTGAAATGTTCTCAATCCATCAAGTCGTTCATGGCAGGCGTGGATAAAGCGATCTTTAGTCTTAAAGTTTTCTCTTAGGCTTTGCCATATATTATCTGAATTGAGCTGTTTTGCCAGAAAATCATAAACGGTCGAGCTTACATCTTTTTCATAAAGCTCATCGAAAAGAGCAATTGCTTCATGAACATCATCAAACAGTTTATAGCTGAAGATTGGATATGATTCACTAATCTGTTCTGCGCCAGATGCCACACTTGAGCCTGTGCCAAATGGAACGCGGGTTGAGTGTCGTGCAGCAGGATATACCATGCCTCTGCAGTAGTTATAAACTTTGCCATATTTTGCAAGTCTCTGAAGGAAATAAAAATCTTCGGTACAGTTACGTTTTGGAACTCCACCACTAGTTTTGTAAAATTTGATACTAAGTGCCAATGCTGAACCAAGTGCTGTGAAAGCATATGGTGATTTGATTCGTAGCATATTGATTACAAAGCTTCTTAGATAGATTTCATATCGAAGTATTGCTCTAATATCATCCTGTTCTAGTCCATCAATCTTATGATAGTAGCAACTGGATAGGGCAACCTTACCTTTGTGTTCTGTGAAGAACTCTCTTAATCCATCTGGATAGTCTTTTGAAATTTTAGTATCGGCATCCATGCTGACAATGATATCTGTGTCGTCAAATATTTCACAGGCTTTTGACATGAGGTAGTTTCTTGCATGACCAACTCCATACTTTTCTGACTTCCATCCTCTGCTTGGTGAGGATTTATCAAAGACTGTTATATTTGGATTGTTTAGCTTCTCGAGTTTTTTGAGAGTTTGCTGGTTGTTTCTGAACTGTTCATTCTTCTCATGACTGTCATTATGCCAGCAATCTGGATTGTTTACGCATATTAGAATTTGCGATTCTTTATCTGCTTCAAATATTGATTGAATTGTCTCAAAGAGCCAATCTTCTTCATTTAGTGCCGGAATTGTATAAATTAATTTCATATTGTGTTTATCTGTTTACCTAAAAAATGTATAATGTCCCTTTATAACATATACCAAATGAAAATAATAGCAAATAATTTAGAATGGGGACGATGGGAAAAAATCGTGAATTGTAAATGCTAAATGGTGAAAGTTGAATAAAGGGTTACCCCTCCGTCACGCTACGCGTGCCACCTCCCCTAATTCAGGGCAGGAGTACTTGCGGACATGTATGGTTGTGGACAATTTGATATTGAGAGTAATTGCGGATATTGGTTCTAGCTGGGGCGACGCGACTACAAATACGGGAACAATTGTTTTGGTTATTATTGAAAAGAAGAATAATGAATAAACATAGAATTAGTATACCAGAGAGTCTTGCGGAGAAGGATGTTGTTGATTTACTTGTCTATTTAATTAATAGTAACTTTAAAAAATTAGGTAGACCTGTTATCATCTCATTTGGAGGTACGGGAGGTGTTGGCAAGTCGACTTTAACCAAAAAGGTTGCAGATGTTCTTGTAGATGCTAATATACTGACCTTGGATGATTACAAGACTTCTAGGGCAGAACGTTCAAAATTAAAAATTTTGGGCAGTCATCCTGCAGCAAATCGTTTTGACTTGCTTCACGAACACCTTGAAGCAATTCAGAATGGTCAAGAGTTTGAGCGCCCAGTGTATAATTCAATTAGTGGAGAGATTGATGGTTGTGAACCGTATGTTCCTGCAAAATATAATTTGATTGATGGCGAGATTTCTACATATAATGAATTGTATCATTATGCTGATGTTGTTGTTTTTATTGAAGCAGCATTTAAAACTCAGTTAAAGACAAGGTTTCGACGAGATGTTGCAGAGCGTGGTTCTTCGCATGCAAAGGTTGTAAGAACATTTGTACAGAGTAATTTGATTGACTATCATCGATTTGGGTTGCAGGCAAAAAACAAGGCAGATGTTTTGCTTTATTGCCATGAAAATTATGAGATTGTGCCGGTGAGTATTAATAGAGCGTTGTTGGGCAAATAATTGAAAGAAAATTAAGAGGCGAAAGATTTTTCGCCCGAACGGGAAATATTTATGAAAGAGCTTTTATGCATTATGGGACCAACGGCGACGGGTAAGACCAAACTTGCTGTTCACGTTGCAAGTGGGCTGGATGCAGAGATAATTAGTGCAGATTCACGTCAAGTATATCGTGGCATGGATATTGGCACAGGCAAGGATATTAAAGAGTATTCTATGCTGGATAAAACAATTAAATACCATTTGATTGATATTGTTGATGCAGGATATGAATTTAATCTTTTTGAATATCAGCAGGCCTTTTTAGGTGTTTATAATAAACTAAAGAAAGCCAAAACACTACCTATTCTATGTGGCGGGACAGGATTGTATGTTGAATCAATTGTAAATAGATATGATCTTGTTGAAGTTCCTGAAAATGATGAGTTTAGGGCGAGTATAAAAGATAAATCAGATGCGGAACTGGTTGATATGCTAGCAAATACCAGAGATGCCCACAACACAACTGACACAATGATCCGAGAACGAATTATAAGGGCCTTAGAAATTGATATGTTTAAGCAGGGAAGAACTAATGACTTTCCTAAAATTGACTCGATGATTTTTTGCATGGAAATTGAAAAACTGTTATTGCATAAAAGAATCAAAGATAGACTTTTGCAAAGATTGGATGAAGGAATGATAGCAGAGGTTGAAGGGTTGTTGGATAGGGGAGTAACAGAACAGATGTTATACCATTATGGTCTAGAATATAGATTTGTACTGCAATACCTAAATGGAGAGCTATCACTGGGTGAAATGACCGAAAACCTTTATATTGCAATTAGGCAATTTGCCAAGAAGCAACAAAAGTGGTTTAGACGTATGGATCGAAATGGCACAAAGATTCATTGGTTGAATGCTGAAAAGGATGTAGAAACACTGACTCAAGAGCTCTTTTTTGCTTGGAAAAGTTGCTGATATACAATATAATACACCACTTGATTTAAATATATACAAGTTAACCCAGAGGTTAATCGTATATATACCATAAATAACAACAATTTAAGGAATAAAGAAATGACACGTTCATACAATTTTTATGCAGGTCCATCCACCTTACCTTTGGAAGTTTTAGAGGAAGCACAAGCTGAATTTTGTGATTATCAGAATTCTGGAATGTCTATTATGGAAAGTAGCCATAGAGGCAAAGATTATGATGCTATACATGAAGAAGCAATAGCAAACTATAAAGAACTAATGGGCATTCCTGAAGGTTACTCTGTACTGTTCTTACAAGGTGGAGCAAGTACCCAGTTTGCAATGATTCCTATGAACCTTCTTGGACAAGATCAAACAGCAGACTATGTAAATACTGGTGCATGGGCATCAAAGGCTGTTAAAGAAGCTAAGCTGTTTGGTAACATAAATGTGATTGCTGATACAGAGAAGAGTGCTCCCGCAACTATTCCTGCGATTGATAGTCTTGAGTACACAAGCGGAGCTGAGTATCTTCATGTTACATCAAACGAAACTATTTCTGGTGCTCAATGGAAAGAATTTCCAAAGTGTGATGCGCCATTGATTGCCGATATGTCATCAGACATTCTTTCACGAGGTGTCAATGTTGCAGATTTTGGAATGATATATGCGGGCGCGCAGAAGAATCTTGGACCATCAGGATGTACATTGGTTATAATCAGGGATGATTTGATTGAAAAGGTTGTTAGAACTAATCCAACAATGTTCCAATACAAAACTCATGCATCAAAGAATTCACTATATAATACTCCTCCATCATTTTCTATTTACATAATGTGTCTTATTACTCGTTGGATTAAAGAAATGGGTAAAGAAAATCTATTTGAACAAAATGTTAGAAAAGCTAACAAGCTTTATAATGTCATTGATGCAACAGACTTTTATACAGGTTGTGCAGATAAGAGTTGTCGTTCAGATATGAATGTAACATTTAACTTGCCTACAACAGAACTTGAAACAAAGTTTTTTGAAAATAGTATTAAGCTTAATATGTGGGGTTTAAAAGGTCACAGAAGCGTTGGTGGTTTAAGAGCTTCAATCTATAATGCTTTCCCTGAAGAAGGTGTGGATAAGCTTGTTGAGTTTATGAAAGATTTTGAGAAGAGAAGCTAAAATATTAGTTAGATAGTTAGTTTGTTAGATGGTTAGATAGGCAGTGGAATGCCTCCGGCGGTATTATTATTGCCGAGCTGGAGCTCAGCGTTCCCACAAAAACGCGTAAATTGGTAGGAGCCGCCTCTGGCGGTGTTTATTAGATAGGTTGCGTAAGCAACACCATCTTTTACACTTTACCATTTACCGTTTACAGTTTTTTTAGTGCACCCGTAGTTCAATGGATAGAATGTTGGCCTCCGAAGCCGAAGGTTGTGGGTTCGACCCCCGCCGGGTGCACCATTTTATTAAGTGAAAAGTAAAAAGTGAAAATTGTGGAATGCCGCCGGCAGTATTTATAGAAATAAATGCGTAAGTTCGAAAATGAGCGGATTGAAATGTAGGGGCGGGCTTTATGTCCGCCCAAGTTATTTTGAAATAAAAATTAAGGAAAGCCTTTAAGGCGACAGATAATGAAAGATCTTATATTACAGTTTTTTACAGAGGACTGCAGTCCGTTGGTACAATTTCTTAAATATGCTATAGTTGGTGGTGTTGCCACAGTTGTACATGTTACTGTATTTCATATTGCTGGTTGGAAGATTTTTCCGGCCCTTCAGAATGATGATTGGTTCGTTAAAATATTTAAGATTCAAATGGAAGAAGAGGATGATGTCCTTAGAGCTAAAAATTCCATGAAGAATAATTGGATTGCTTTTTTAATTTCTAACTTAGTTTGTTATATTCTTAATATTTTATGGGTTTTTCATGCAGGGAAATATGCATGGTACATTGAAATTGTTATGTTTTATGCGGTTTCAGCCGTAAGTATTGCACTTGGTACATTTTTAATGGGATGGTTAATCAGAAAATTTGGGATGCGTACAACATATGCATTTCTTGCAAATCTATTTACTTCATTAGCTATAAACTACGTTATGCGTAAATTTATAATTTTTAATGGATAGGAGTATATTATGTTACCAAATATTGCTAATGATAAAGTAGCAAAACATATCATTAAACTGGCTATTGAAGAAGATTTGAGCATAGTAGGGGATACAACCACACTTGCATTAGTTCCAGAAGATGCAACAGCATCTGCTGTTATTCTAGCAAAAGAGCCATGTATTATTTCTGGAGTTGATATTGCAAAAGAGGTTTTTGAATCTTTTAATTCTGATGTTAATATTGAAGTTATTCTTCCTGATGGTTCTGAAGCAGAACCTGGAAACATTATTATGAAGATTTTTGGTTCAGCAAGAACAATATTGACCGGCGAAAGAACAGCACTTAATTTTATGCAAAGAATGTCTGGTATGGCATCGATGGCAAGAGAATTTAAAAGGGTAATCAAAAATGATAATGTTATGATTCTTGATACTCGCAAAACCACTCCTGCTTTGAGAATCTTTGAGAAATATGCAGTATTGTGTGGAGGTGGCACAAATCACAGAATGGGACTTTATGATAGGGTTATGATTAAGGATAATCATAGAAAGCTTTGGAGTAAAGAGAATGCAGATCAACTAGACTTGGCTGTGTATGAAGCAAGAAAGAAGTTCCCAGGTATTGCTGTCGAAGTCGAAGTTGAGACTTTTGAAGAGCTTAAGAGTGCTCTTAAAGCTAAGCCAGAGTGGATTCTATTAGATAATATGGCTCCAGAAATGATGGCTGAATGCGTTAAAATTAATGATGGCATTAGTCTGCTTGAGGCATCGGGTGGAATTACTCTGGAGAATGTTTATGAAGTTGCTAAGAGTGGTATTGATGCGATATCGCTGGGATGTTTAACTCATTCAGCTCCGTCAGTTGACCTATCGCTTGAGATTTATATTTAGGGTGAGATGCGTCTCGCCCGTACAGGAAAGTTCAAGAATGTTAGAAGATAAGATATACAATTTAATAAAGAAGTGTTCGACAGATTTACCAAAAGATGTTGAGAATGCACTTATTAAGGCACTTTCAAATGAAGATGCCGATTCTCCAGCAAGTTGGGCACTGAATGGTATTATGGAAAATGTAGAGCTTTCTCGTCGAAACGAGACACCATTATGTCAAGATACTGGTACCTTATTGTTTTTCCTTGATTTACCTGATGGAACAGCGGTCCTGCCAATTCAAGAAGCTATTAAAAAAGCAGTAAAGAGAGCAACAGAAAATGGTTATTTAAGACAAAACACCATAGAATCAGTATCAGGTCAGTCTGTTGCGTCAAACATCTCTGTTGGAGCACCTTACATAAATATAAACTTTTCAAATCGCCAGGATATTAGCATCAAATTGATGTTAAAGGGTGGAGGATGTGAAAATGTGTCAACTCAATATAGCTTGCCTGACAGTACTTTAGGAGCAGGAAGAGATCTTGAAGGTGTTAGAAAATGCATATTAGATGCTGCATTTAAAGCACAAGGAATGGGATGTTCACCCTCTATATTTGGAATATGTATTGGCGGTGATAGGGGAGCTGGATATATTTGTTCAAAAAAACAATTACTAAGGAAATTAACTGATGTTTCTGATAATACTGAACTGGAAGAGCTTGAACAGAAGACATTTAGAGAGGTTAATCAACTTGGTATTGGGCCGATGGGACTGTCAGGCCAAACTACACTTTTAGGATTGAAAATAGGGGAGTCATCACGTCTTCCCGCAAGTTATTTTGTTACAATCTCCATGATGTGCTGGGCATGTCGACGAGCAGAAGTAATTGTAAATGGTAAACTGTAAATGGTAAATTGTTGAAAAGCTCCGCAGGTATTTATAAGATGAAAAAATGCGAAAATTAAAGTAGGGGCGGGCTTCATGCCCGCCTGAATAACAAAATGAAACACTATCATCCCATAGAGGGTTAAAAAAGTAGCTGTTTTTTTACTTGCAATATAGTATATTGCATTATTATGAAAAATAAAAAAACAGCTAAAACAAATAATAGCATTTTACATCAGGTGATTCAACTAATTCCTAAGGGTTTACCAGATAAAATTGCTACCGAGAAGAATGTGGACATAAGAAAGTTTAGTTGCACTAGTCATGTTGCAGCACTTGTGTATGCTCAT
>Ga0307987_1001075_pt1 | contig 15483 bp, 16 predicted proteins | sample EllFjometagen181_FD_203157 | JGI IMG/M metagenome (GOLD analysis project Ga0307987, IMG submission 203157) | Marine microbial communities from Ellis Fjord, Antarctic Ocean - #181 | ecosystem: Environmental > Aquatic > Marine > Unclassified | place: Southern Ocean | collected 2014-10-08
GCCGTAAATTTTTATGCCCGCATATATGGACCACATATATGGAATGGGTTCACTCCGGCGCCTGAACCCCTTCAAATTGTAAATTTATTATTGAGAGACCCCTTAGTCGCTGAGGGCGCTTTTTTTTTAAGGCCGGATGAGACGGCTTTATTTTTCATCTGGTTTATTTTTCATCTGGTTTATTTTTCATCTGGTTTATTTTTTATCTGGTTTATTTTTTATCTGGTTTATTTTTTATCTGTGGAGGCCCTTTCCTACCGTTTTATTTTTTTTAAATTATTTTTTTTCTGGAATCTTTCGGCCGTCATTATTTTCAGCGTGATAAAGTAGGCGGCGACGCCCGGAACAATTCCAATGATGACGCCTCCGACCATCATCGCCGCCAGGACATCCGCCCCCATCTTGAAAAGTTCGGTGAGCGACTCTTGCTTTGGATCGAAGGGGATCATGGAATCCCCCCAAAAAAACGCGCCGACTTTGTAGCTTCCGTAATAGAAAAAAGGGATGGTGACCGGATTGGAGAACCAGACCCCGATGGCCGCCGCCGCCTTGCTCCCACGGAAAAGAAATGAAAGCGCCAGCGCCAGGGCGGTGTGAAAAGGGATGGTGGGGGTGACGCCCACAAAGACTCCGATGGCCATTCCCAGAGCCACATAATGGGGGTCTCCGTTTAGCTTTTTTATCTGGGTTTTTATCCGATTTTTTGTCCGGGCCAGCGCCTGGCGGGACATTTTTTTGAGGTTTTTTTTCTTTGGTTTTATGGCATTTGAATTCATAAGGGTCTGTTTTTTTTGAGGCGTGGAAAGGGGTTTTCTGAGCTATCTTTCTTTTTTTTTGCGCCGTAAAAAAAATCATCAACGGCGTTGGCGCGTTTCTTTTATAAGAACGTCGCCATTAAATACGCTATTCACTCTGATTTTTCAATATAAATATTTTGGGAGCGCCTGGCCGAAAGACTCCGGGGGGAAATCGGCCCTGTGAAAAATAAAGGAGGAAAAATAAAATGGGCCATTATTTTTTTTTCTTGAAATACATTTTTTTTTCTGTCATAAAATATGGGTTTGACATTTCGAAAATTAAAAACACGCATTTCTTTTTTATACTATATTTGATAAGTTCGTAAAAAGTCCGATTTGGGCCTATTTTAAAAATTCAGATTTAATAATTTTAGGTGGTTAGAAAGTTTAAAAACCTGACTTTCGATTTTTTACGAGTTTATCATATTTATTAACAGGTTAATATTTTTCAGGAGAGAATCATGAAAGTTCTGGTGAGCGACGCTCTGGGTGAAATCGGCGTAAAGATGTTTCAAGAGGCAAAAGGAATCGAGGTGGATGTCAATGTGGGGCTGGCCCCCGATGAGCTGAAGAAGATCATTGGAGACTATGATGGTCTGGTGATCCGAAGCGCGACGAAAGTGACTGAGGAGATTCTGGATGCGGGAAAAAATTTGAAAGTCGTGGGCCGGGCCGGCATCGGTCTGGATAATGTGGATATTCCAGCGGCGACCAAACGCGGGGTGGTGGTTATGAACACCCCCGGCGGCAACGTCATCACAACAGCGGAACACGCCATTGCCATGATGCTCTCCATGACGCGCAACATCCCCCAGGGGACCTCAAGCCTGAAAAATGGAAAATGGGACAAGAAAAAACTTCAGGGCCGGGAGCTGTACAACAAAGTTCTGGGAGTGGTTGGTTTTGGGAAAATTGGCTCAATTGTGGCGGATCGGGCCCGTGGATTGAAGATGCAGGTCATCGTCTATGATCCTTTTTTTACTCCCGATCAGATTGAAAAGGCGGGTTTTGTGAGCGCGACATTTGATGAATTGTGCTCAAAATCAGACTATATTACCGTTCACGTTCCAAAGTTAAAAGACACAACCGGCCTGATCGGCAAAGAGGCGTTTGACATGATGAAAGAGGGCGTCATGCTGATCAACTGCGCCAGAGGTGGCATTGTTGATGAAAAAGCGCTGTATGACGCCTTTAAATCCGGCAAGGTTTTGGGCGCCGCGTTGGACGTTTTTGAAACGGAACCCCCGAATGACTCTCCGCTTTTTGAATTCGATAAATTCGTATGCACCCCCCATCTGGGAGCCTCCACACGGGAGGCGCAGACCAATGTCGCCGTGGCTGTGGCCGATCAGATCATTCAGTATTTATCGTCGGGAACAGTGATCAACGCCGTTAACACACCGTCTGTGACTGGAGAACTTCTTAAGAAGCTGGGACCGTTTATATCATTGGGAAGCATGTTGGGAAAATTACAGGCCCAATTGACCTGCGGCGCCATCAAAGAGGTTCAGATAGAGTATAAAGGCGATTTTCAGGGCCTTGACATGACCCCGGTCTCATCGGCTGTGATGAAGGAGATTCTGGCCCCGGCGGTCAAGGACGACGTCAACTTTGTCAACGCCACCATTTTGGCCAAAGATAGAGGCATCAAGGTGACCGAAGGCCGGAGTTCGGATTCGGAAGAATACATCAATCTGATCACCGTGAATGTGGTCACCGATGAAATGGAGAACACCGTCAGCGGAACCGTCTATGGAAAGAAAGAGGCCAGGGTGGTCAAAATCAACACATTCCGCCTTGAAATGGCTCCCGCCGGACATCTGGCTCTTATTTATAATATCGACAAACCCGGCTCCATCGGGGAAATCGGAACCGCCCTTGGGGAAAATAATATAAATATCGGAAGCATGCAGGTGGGGCAAGACAAAGAAGGCGAGCGAAATATTATATTTTTAAGCGCGGACACCCCCATACCCGCCGATGTTTTTGAAAAGTTGCAGGCGTTGTCGTCGGTGAAGTCGGCCGTGCTCCTGGAATTCTAGAGTCGGGTTGAATTCATGGAAAGGTCGCGCGCATAAAAGAGCCCCGGATGACCCGACTCGTGTCTGGGGCTCGCTGAAAAATGACGCGCTATTTTTTTCAGGGTCCATTGATCGACGTCTGGCTCATCATGCATGATGACGTCGTAAAAAAATGCGTCGTGTGGTTTTTCACTCGCTTACGCACACTACATGCTATGTGTGGTCCTGCTCCTGAAAAACCACGACGCCTGGGTTATTGAATGTTTTGACCCATTCGCTATGGATTGGGCCATTCGTGTGTTCCGTGTGTTGAAAATTTGACAACCTGGGCGCGGTCTTTTTTTGCGAGCGCGGTCAGTCATGCCGCATGCCGGGCAAACAAAAAAAAGAATGTGACGAGGTGGATCGGATTTTTTACGACGCCATCAAAAATAATGGGTATCAGAACGCGACAAGGAGATGCATTATGCCGGAAGAAAACAAGGATTTCATCGTTAAGGATAAAAAAGATCCGGCGTCTGATCAAAACGACGCGGATGGCGGAAAAACATCCAACCGTTCGGGAGAGAAAAATTCCGGGTCCCAGACATCCGGCGTTCAGTTTCCCGAGATTAATTTTGCGACGTTTATTTTTTCTTTGAACACGTCGGCGCTGGTTCATATGGGAATGCTTGAAGACCCTTCGACCCAAAGCAAGAGTAAAAATCTGCCCATGGCCAAACAGACCATTGATGTTTTGTGCATGATGGAGGAGAAGACCAAGGGAAATTTGTCTCCAGACGAAGATAGCATGCTGAAAAATATTTTGTATGATCTGAAAATTATGTATGTGAAAAACACGGGATGAAACGCGTGGGGAAAAAGGTTTTTTTAAGCGAGCCCCAAAGGATGATTATTATGAAAAGTATCATAAAAACAAATAAATGGAATAAACTCCCTCTGAATTTATTTCTCCTTTTGATTGGGGTTATTGTCATGGTCATGACTCCGACGGTCTCCCCTGTTTTTCAGGCAAACGCTTTTTATGCGCCGGAAAGTTTCAGTGACCTGGCGGATAAGATCAGCCCGGCCGTGGTCAATATTCGGACTGAAAAAGTCATTAAGGAAAGGGGAGGGGGGCTTAACGGCTTCAAGTCAAACCCCTTTGGAGGAGATGATTTCTCCCAGGATTTTTTTGATAAATTTTTCGGCCGGAACAGACCCCATGGAGATTCAAGGCAAAAAAGCCTTGGGTCAGGATTCATTATCGACGCCCAGGGGTATATTGTCACCAATAATCATGTGATCGAAAATGCCGATGACATCACCGTGATCCTTAAAAATGGGGAGGAATATGCCGCTGAAATAGTGGGGCGGGACATCAGCACGGATCTGGCCCTGATCAAGGTGGCGGCGTCCGGCAAACCCCTCGTGGTGGCGGAAATGGGCGATTCAGACGCCCTCAGAGTGGGGCAGTGGGTGGTCGCCATCGGAAATCCGTTTGGCCTGGGTCACACGGTCACCGCCGGCATCGTAAGCGCCAAAGGGCGGGACGAAGTCGGCCGGGGGCAATACACGGACTTTATTCAGACCGACGCCTCCATTAACCCCGGAAACAGCGGCGGACCGTTGATCAATATGGCGGGAAAGGTCATTGGCATCAACACGATGATCGTGGCCGGGGGGCAGGGAATCGGATTCGCCATACCGGTGAATCTGGCCAAAAAAATCATCAAACAGTTGAGAAATAAAGGCGAAGTGACCCGGGGCTGGCTGGGTGTTTCGATTCAGAATTTAACGGATGAAATCGCCGAGTATCATGGGGTTGAAAACAAGGAAGGCGCCCTTGTCATCAACCTGTTTAAAGGCGATCCCGCCGATGTCGCGGGAATCAGGCCCGGCGACATCATCATCGAAATGGACGGCAAAAAAATAAAAACAGTGCGCGAACTTACAGGGATGATCGCCGATATCAAGGTGGGGGACAGCATAAAGATAACGGCTCTTCGGGACGGGAAGGTCAAACGGTTTGACGTTAAAATCGCCAAGCGGGAAGAATCGAAACTCGCTTCGAGAAGAGAGGTCCGGCCCCAGGAAGACGCCATTGGGATTCGGGTGGCTGAAATCACTCCGGAAATCGCCGAACGCTTCAATCTGTCTGTGGATGGCGGCGTTATGGTCGCCGAAGTGGAGAAAGACAGCAAAGGGCAGGCGGCGGGAATCATGGCGCGGGACATTATCAAAGAGATCAATCACAAACAGATCAAAACGGTTCAGGATTATCAAGACGCCCTGTCCGGCCATAAAAAAGGGGATTTAATTCAGTTTTTTATCCAGCGGATCAACACTGGTTTTTTGGTCATCAAGATGACATTATAGATAGTCCTAAGCCAATTCATTGAATGGAGTTTTGTGTCTTGTGTCTGCGATCAACGTGATGGAAATTGTTTCCCCGGCCAAAATAAATCTTTTTTTGCGCGTCGCGGGGAAACGGAAGGACGGGTATCATGATTTGGAGACGATCATGTGCCGCATTGGGCTTTATGACCGGATGGTCATCGCGTTTGGAGCCGAAAAAACGTCCCTGACCTGTTCCGATCCTGATGTCCCTGAGAATTCAGATAATATAGCCCTTCGGGCGGCGGACCTTTTTTTCAGCGAGGCGCGGTTAAAAAAAGGCCTTCAACGGGAGGAGATTTCCATATCCATTGCGAAACATATTCCAGTTGGCGGCGGACTCGGGGGCGGAAGCGGCAACGCCGCCTCAATTCTGTCGGTTTTGAATCGCCGTTACAGCCGCCCTTTTTCTTTGAATGAATTGATGAAAATGGGCGCGTCCATAGGCGCCGACGTCCCTTTTTTTATTTATAAAAAATCGGCGTTTGCGACCGGCGCAGGAGACAGGCTCCAGCCATTTGACCGGTTTTTTGCGTCGTATGTTCTGGTTATTTATCCCGGATTCAGCCTTTCAACCGCCATGATGTTTAAAAAACTGAATTTGGGATTGACAAAATGCAAACAAAACGCTAAAAATCATTTTTGTGTAAAAAAGCGATGGTTTAATGTGCGCCATGATCTTTGCAACGATCTTGAGGCCGTTGCCGGATCATTTTGCCCTGAAATAGACGCCATGAAAGAAGAGCTTTTGAAACATGGCGCATCGGGAAGCCTGATGTCGGGAAGCGGAAGTTGTGTGTTTGGGCTTTTTTCGGACTATATGACCACCAAAGCCGCATATGACGCCATTTTAAAAAAATATGACTGGAAATTGCATGTCGCCGACATGCTGGTTTGAAACCGATTGGCTATGGGTAATTTGACTACGGGCGATTGACTACGGGGTCGCTGAAAAATAAGTTTATAATTTTGGGGGTTAAGTCGCCTGCCTGAGCCATTTCATATGCTTGGTTGATATGCCTGGTCGATATGCATGGGTACAAAAACGTGAGGCACACCGGGTCCGCTCAACGCAAAATGAATGAAAAATAAAGAGATTAAGTCATAGAAAAAAGCAGTCATGGAAAATTAATGGGGCGTCGTCAAGTGGCAAGACACAGGATTTTGATTCCTGCATTCGGAGGTTCGAATCCTCCCGCCCCAGCCATTCCATATAATCGGGCTCCTGATGATCATTTTTATGACGGATTCTGATTTGAAAATAAAATTGTCAAGTGATAAATCCTTAAAAAAAATAACAACGAATCGGCGAAGAATAAGATGCCGCAACCACAAAATAATATCCGAAGGGCCAAACCTTAAAATGAATGATCTGGTTGTTTTTTCTGGAAATTCGAATCGTCCCCTTGTGAAGGAGATTTGTCATTATCTGGACATGCCCATTGCCGGGGCCAAGGTAAAGACCTTTAGCGACGGGGAGATACAGATAGAAATAGACGAGAATGTCCGAAGGAAGGATGTTTTTGTGGTGCAGTCCACCTGCGCTCCTGTAAACGATTCCCTGGTCGAGTTGTTGCTCATGATCGATGCCCTGAAACGAGCGTCGGCGACTCGCATCACAGCGGTCATCCCCTACTACGGGTATGCGCGCCAGGATAAAAAAGTGGCGCCAAGGGTTCCCATCAGCGCAAAAATGGTGGCGGATCTTTTGACTACGGCCGGAGCCCGGCGAGTGATCACCATGGATCTCCATGCCGGGCAAATTCAGGGTTTTTTTGACATCCCCGTGGACAATCTTTTCGCGGCGCCGGTTCTCATTAAATATTTCAACGAAAAATTTGGTGAAAATCTGGTGGTGGTATCCCCCGACGCCGGAGGCGTGGAGCGGGCCAGAGCCTTTGCCAAACGATTTGACTCGGGGCTGGCCATCGTGGATAAACGCAGGGACGTTCCCAATGAAGCCAAAGCCATGGCCGTGATCGGGGATGTCGAGGGCAAAATCGCCATCATTCTGGATGACATGATCGACACGGGCGGCACCCTGATCGAAGCCACGGAGGCGATTTTTAAAAAAGGGGCCAAAGAGGTTCATGCCTGTTGCACTCATCCGGTTTTATCCGGGAAAGCGGTTCAAAGAATAATGGATTCCAGAATCAACAGCGTGGTGGTGACCAATACCATACCGCTTACTGGAAAAGCCAGGAAATGTGAAAAAATTACGGCGCTCTCCATTGCCGAGCTTGTGGGCGAGGCGATAGTTCGCAGCCACAGAGGCGATTCCGTCACCTCTCTTTTTATATAAAAAAACGAAAAAAACAACGTGTTTTGGAGGAAAATAGTTTGGAACTAATTGATTTGAAAGTCAGCGCGCGAATGGGCAGAGGCAACGGCCCGGCCAGGGTTTTAAGAAGGGAGGGTTCCATACCCGCCGTTTTATACGGTCCTTCCGTTGAGAACACTGCGGTTTCAGTTGACACGACTGAATTTGAAACCATGCTCAGGATCAGCAACTCCGCTCAGGTTCTTTTGAACCTTGTGATGGACAACGGCGACACAAAACAGGCCATGATCAAGGAGATGCAGAGGCATCCGGTCACTGAGAAATTTGTGCATATTGATTTTTACGCCTTTGACACCAAACAGAAAATCAAAGTCAAAATTCCGGTCATCCCCACAGGGCAAGCCGCCGGGGTGGAGGAAGGCGGATTGTTGCAGTTGATTCGAAGGGAGATTGAGGTGTTGTGCTTTCCCCTTGAAATTCCCGAGTCCATCGAAGTGGATGTCACTAAGCTTAATATTGGAGACTCCATTCATGTGGATGAGATTTCTATGCCTGGGAACGTCGAACATACGGCGGATGTCAATTACACCGTCGTGGCGGTTCTGAGCCCAGCGGCTGAAGAAATTGCAGCAGAGGAAGACGAGGAAGACGAGGGCGAAGAATTGGAAGGCGAGGGTGAAGACGCTGGGGAAGATGAAAAGCAGGATGGATGATTTTGACACGTCCCATGGCGGGGAGATGAGTTGACTCGCCTGATCGCAGGACTTGGAAACCCTGGCGCGAAATATGAGAAAACCCGTCATAATATCGGGTTTCAGGTGGCGGACGCCATGGCCGAGGCCTTTTCCATCCCCATCGCCAAAAAGAAATTCAACGCTGAGTTCGGAAAAGGCAGGCTGGACGGGATGGATATTCTCATCGCCAAGCCTCTCGCTTTTATGAACAGAAGCGGCCCGCCTGTTTTCGGACTGGCTCATTATTTTGGAATAGAGATTAAGGATATAATCGTCGTTTATGACGACGTGGATCTTGATTTTGGACGAATAAAAATAAAAGAGAAAGGGGGGGATGGAGGTCATAAAGGGTTAAGATCAGTGATAGATGTTTTTGGGGACGACAGTTTTGCGCGCCTTCGCCTGGGCATCGGACGCCCCGCGCCACAGATGGAAACGGCGAATTATGTCCTTGGAAAATTTTCCAGGGATGAAACTAAAAATTTGCCCGAGATCATCAATCGCGCGCGGGACGCTTTGGAAGTTGTGATAAAAGAAGGCGCGAGTATCGGCATGAATCGATTCAACGCGGAAAAGATTCATAATTAAAAGTTAAATTTTTATGATGTGGAGGAAAAGACAGAATGGACTATACATTATCTTTAATTTGCACACTGGTTGGTGTGGCGGGAGTAATCTACTCGATTATTATCGCCCGCGTTGTAAAAAACGCGCCGGCTGGAAATGAAAAAATGGGCGAGATTGCGGGAGCCATCAAAGAGGGCGCCATCGCCTATCTTAATCGCCAGTTGAAAAGCATGGGCATCACTGGCATAATACTCTTTTTGATTGTCGCATATGGCTTGGGCTGGATCCCCGCTATCGGTTTTGCAGTGGGCGCCATCGCTTCATTTATGGCTGGCTACATTGGGATGCGCGTTTCCGTCATCGCCAACGTCAGAACCGCTGAAGCCTCAAGAGACGGCCTGGCCGCCGGTCTCTCCATGGCGTTCAAAGGCGGATCGGTCACAGGAATGATCGTCGCCGGACTGGCGTTGACCTCTGTCGCCGGTTTTTACACCATCCTGATCTCAATGGGAATCTCGGCAAGAGACGCCGTTGTGGCGCTGGTCGCCCTCGGTTTCGGTGGAAGCCTGATCTCCATCTTTGCCCGTCTTGGCGGAGGAATCTTCACCAAGGGCGCCGATGTTGGAGCCGACCTTGTGGGTAAAGTGGAAGTTGGAATTCCCGAGGATGATCCGAGAAACCCTGCGGTTATCGCGGATAACGTTGGCGACAACGTCGGCGATTGCGCCGGAATGGCCGCCGATCTTTTTGAAACATACGCTGTGACTGCTGTCGCCGCCATGCTTCTGGGAAATCTTCTTTTTCCCGCATCCATTCTCGCCACGGAATTTCCCCTGGTTCTTGGAGCCATCTCCATCGGCGCCTCAATCATTGGCATCTTCTTTGTGAAACTTGGAAAAAGCGGATACATCATGGGCGCCCTGTACAAAGGGATGTTTAGCTCAGCCATTATCGCCGGTATTTTCTTTTATTTCGCATGCACAAAATTGATGGGCGGAATTGACGGCATAGATCCCATAGCTGTTTATTACTCGACCCTTATTGGTCTTGTTTTAACAGTTTTGATTGTTATTATCACTGAATATTACACCGGTCTTCGCGCCCCTGTGAAAATGATTGCGGACGCCTCCACCACCGGCCATGGAACCAACATCATCGCCGGTCTGGCCGTCAGCATGCAGTCCACCGCTCTTCCTGTGCTGGCCATTTGTACCAGCATCGGCCTGGCGCATCATTTCGCTGGTCTTTACGGAATCGCCATGGCCGCCATGTCCATGCTCTCCATGACTGGAATGGTTATCGCCATTGACGCTTATGGACCCATTACAGACAATGCCGGCGGAATCGCTGAAATGGCTGATATGGATGAAAGCGTCAGAGCAGTGACCGATCCTCTGGATGCGGTTGGAAACACAACCAAAGCCGTTACAAAGGGATACGCCATTGGTTCCGCGGCTCTTGCGGCGCTGGTTCTTTTTGCGGCCTATACTCAGGAATTCGCCCTTCATGGCGGTTCCGGCGCTCTTAAATTTGATCTGAGCGATGTAAACGTCATCATCGGCCTGTTTATCGGCGGACTTCTTCCTTACCTTTTCGCCTCCATCGCCATGAGAGCGGTTGGAAAAGCGGGCAGCGCGGTTGTGGATGAAGTAAGACGTCAGTTCAAAGAGATTCCCGGAATCATGGAAGGAACAGCGAAACCGGATTACGGACGATGTGTTGACATCGTGACAAAATTTGCTTTGAAAGAGATGATGATTCCGGCGCTTCTGCCGGTTGTCGCTCCGGTCATCGTGGGATTTTTGCTTGGCAAAATCGCCCTTGGCGGAGTTCTCATCGGAAGCATTATCACAGGCGTTTTCGTGGCCATCTCGATGACCACTGGAGGAGCGGCCTGGGATAACGCGAAGAAATACATCGAAGATGGGAATCTTGGCGGAAAAGGCGGCGAAGCTCATAAAGCCGCTGTCACCGGCGACACTGTGGGCGACCCCTACAAAGACACCGCTGGCCCGGCTGTAAACCCGATGATCAAAATATTGAATGTTGTGGCTCTTCTTCTTGTGCCATTTTTGATCTAGATTTTTGGTTTGGTCAATTTGATTGACATAATGTAAAAAAAGGATTGGCGCGTCAAAACGCCAATCCTTTTTTTATTGCTTGTTGGACCCATAGGCGCTATACATATCAATGAGCAATGGGATGGTTAACGAAACATATATAAAAATGGGTGGTCTGGAGCTTAAATGACGGATAAAATCGTGGAACAAAAAACGGATGCCGGGACGGAAGAAATTCGCAGATTCGCTGTGGGAAGTCTGGCGGTTTATCCCGCGCATGGCGTTGGCATCATTGAGGCCATCGAAAGCAAGGTGGTGAACGGTGAAAGACATGATTTTTATATTATGAGGGTTCTGGATAATGACATGTTGATCATGATTCCAACCTGGAATGTCGATTCGGTCGGGTTGAGGGATATCATCGGTGAAAGCGAGATACCCAAAGTGTATGAGGTGATTCGGCACAGGCAACAGACCACCTCCGAGACTCAGACCTGGAATCGTCGTTACCGGGATTACATGGACAAGATCAGAAAAGGCTCCCTCTATGATGTGGCGGAGGTTTTCAGGGATCTTTCCATTTTAAAACTCACCAAAGATTTATCTTTTGGGGAGCGGAAACTATATGACATCGCGCAGATTCTTCTTGTCAAAGAATTGTCCACGGCCAGAGATATCGAAGAAGAAAAGATTCTAAAAGAAATAGAGTCGTTTTTCGTCGATGATAAACCGCCTGAGCCTGGTGACTCTCCCAAAAAACAGAGCGGAGACAAAGACGATTCCAAACACGATGCGGATGATGACTAAAAAAAAATATGTCAACCAAAGGCGTATTGAATATCCGGGAATCGCTGGTCATTGAGGTTCCCGAGGCCGATTTCGGCAAAAGACTGGATCGGGCTGTTTCGGAAGCGATGCCTGATATTTCCCGCAATGTCGCATCCTCCCTTATAAAAAATGGGAACATAACGATTGACGATGAGATAAAGAAGCCCGGGCACAGGGTCAAGGCCGGGGACCTCATTTCCGTCAATATCCCATTCCCGACCCCCGCCTCATTTGATCCTGAACCCATTCCCATCGACCTGATTTATGAGGATGATGATCTCATCGTTTTAAATAAACCCCCCGGCCTTGTGATCCACCCGGCCCCCGGACATCCATCCGGCACTTTGGCCAACGGGCTTTTGCACCGTTTTCCGGGAATTTTTGATATCGGGGGAACGCAGAGACCCGGCATTGTCCACCGGCTGGATAAGGACACTTCAGGTGTCATGATTGTGGCCAAAACCTCGTTGGCCCACGAGAGACTCTCTGAAAAATTTAAAAACAGAGAAATAAAAAAGATATACACGGCTCTGGTTCATTATGAAATGAAAGCGGAATCCGGGGAGATTCTCCTTCCCATCGGAAGACACAAAATCCACAGGAAAAAAATGTCCACGGTGAGTCGAAAGACCCGGAGAGCCGTCACATTATGGAAGGTCAGGGATATCTTTCACGGGGCGTCTTTGCTGGAGCTGAATTTGAAAACCGGCAGAACCCATCAAATCAGGGTTCACTGCGCGGCCATTGGACACCCTGTGGCCGGCGATGCGACCTATGGAGTGGGGGGCAAAAAAAAAAATATCAACCCATTGCTGGAGTTAATCCAACGCCAGATGCTCCATGCCTGGAAAATTTCTTTTCAACACCCCCGGACAATGGAGCCTCTTTTTTTTCAAGCGCCCATACCCGATGACATGAATGACCTGATTGGCAAACTGGAAAACCAGAAAAAATCGGATCATGATATCTTTGAAAAGCCAAATCCATAAAAAGCAACGCCATAAAAAACCAGAATTTCAAAACCAGCCCGGAAAAATAGCCCTCAAACTTTTTCCATGGGAAACGGATCGAAGGAATTGGAAAAAAAAAGGAATGGGCAACGGAAAAAAATGGACGAATCCCCCATTAAAATGGATTACAGGCAGAAACGAAAAATAGCCACGGCGTCCGGTTGCCATTGTTGCGGCGACGCAAAGCCCCCGTTTTGTTGGAGATGCCGATGCGGATTTAGCATATGCCAGACGTGCATGAATGAGAATGTATGGGGCATGACATGCAACGGCATCACATGGGAATGCCCGGATTGCGGAGGACAAAACGGCTTTGGGAATCAATAGATGGAATTAATTTTTACTATGCGATCGGGCCGGGATTGTCAAACGGTAAAATGTCGCGACGTTAAATTTTCGATGTCGTACCCGGACAAACCAGACCGCGTCAAACCGCATTGAAATGACCGATCCGATTTTTGATGGGGCTTACAAAAGGCGGCGTTTCAATGAGCCGTCAAAACAATGGCAGGAAAGGGCGCTTTGTTCCGGGCGCCAGATCATACAGACCCCATCCATCAATGCCCCGCAGGTGATTACGCATGACCGTCTGTTTTTCAAATCTATTTTTTGCCCCGGTGAAATGGCGGAGCTTCGCGCCGCCGAAACCGCGTTTTTAGCGACGGCGTCTTCGATCTTTTTTACGGGTGTTTCCGGGAATATTATTTTCGGAAGGTGGCTGTGCCCCCTGAAGAGTAGGGTTTCCGGGCGGGCGGAAAAAAACCTCTCCGCTTCCACCGTCCCCATTTTTCCGATCATGGCGGACGCGCCGAGTTCCATTTCAAAGGGGAGGGAATGGGTAAACATCGCGTTGTGGCATTCGATATTTTGAGGGAGGGCATTTAAATAATTCATGGTTTCAAAAGACTCCCCTGTGTCGCTCCCATTTTTTAGATTCAGAGCCAGGATGTGATCGTTGTTCCCCTTGATCGCGCGGATATGATTGGCTTTTATGATCTCAATGCATGGACCGGCGGTTTCCGGGCGAAGGGAATCGCAGATGTCCCCCAGATGGAAAATGGTTCCGCACCCCATTTTTTTTAAAAAATCCGAGGCCTTGGCGATGGTCTCGGGCTTGCCGTGGCTGTCCGCCATGATTCCCGCCGGAAGCGGCCACGCCCCGTTTTTTTTATATTCACTGGTCATATTCACTGGTCACATTCACGGGTCATATTCATGGGCAATCGCCGCAATTGAGCATGCATCGGGTGTTTTCGTCCCAGGCTTCAACCTGTATGGTGGCATGATCAATTCCAAACTCGTCATGAAGATTTTTCTGGGTGTCCCATAAAAAATCGTTGTCGATGACATGGTGGGTCACGACCAGATGGACGGTCAAGGCGGTCTCGCTGGCGCTCAATCCCCAGATATGGAGGTCATGTATTCCGCAGACCCCTTTTATTCCGGTTAAGCGTCGTTTGATTCCGGCGATGTCAATGTGAGAGGGCGCCGCGTCCAGGGAGAGGTTTACGGAGTCCCGAAGCAGATGCCAGGTTCCGACTAAAATGACCGCCACAATGAGCAGGCTGATGGCCGGGTCGAGCCATAACGCGCCGGTGAATATGATCAAGACGCCCCCTATGGCCACCCCCAGTGACACTCCGGCGTCGGCGGCCATGTGAAGGAAGGCCCCTTTGATGTTCAAATCATGTTTTTGACCGGAAATGAACAGGAAGGCCGTGGCTGTGTTGATGACCACGCCGATGAGGGCCACCAGAATGACGGTCATGCCATGAACCGGCTGGGGATCGTCGAATCGTCCAAACGCTTCCACGGCGATTCCCCCAAGGGCGGTGAGCAACAGAATCGCGCTCATCAAAGAGGCCATCACGGTTATTTTTTTAAAACCATAGGTTCTTTTTTCCGTCGGCTTTTTAGAGGCGATGACATTCGCCCCCCACGCCAGGAGAAGGGCAAAGACATCGCTTAAATTGTGTCCGGCATCCGCGATTAGGGCCAGAGAATCAGAGGCGATTCCATAGCTGGCTTCAATGATGACAAAAATCAGATTCAGCGCCACGCCCATGGCAAAGGCGTTGTTGTAATTTTTTAATTCATGGGAATGGTTGTGAGACATATTAATAAACCCTTTAAATCGGAATGAAATCGTCTGCTCGCGCCTCAATCAGTCGGATGGCCTCTTCCGGGCAGGTGGTCTGGCAGAGGCCGCATCCCATGCGCGCGTCCGGGTCGATCTCCATGATGGCCCGGCCCTTTGATACGACTTATTTTTAGTTTAACGTTATTGAAACGATGATCAAGGCAAACAGATATACACTAAAACAAACCGTCTTGCAAAGAATATATTGATGCGATTAAAACAATCGTTTTGGGTCAATTTGAAATTGACAGACGCGTAAAGAATGACAAGCTCGTAAAAAAACTCGGGATGGCCAGGACTCGCTTAAAAATAACGGACCATTTTGGAGGCCAATTCATCGAAGTATAGGCCTATCGCATATGTATGGGTTATAAAAACTCGATTGATTGTTGATTTTTATTTTATTGACAAATGACTGTCAAAAGTAATAGCGTTCTTTCTGGAGGGGCGCCAAAACACCTGAAACCTGTTGGGCGGCGTCAATGGCGTCATTAACCTTCGAACAGGAGACGCTGAACAGCTGGATCGGCGCATTGGTTTTTCAGCGGGGTCGCTACGTAAGCGGGGCGTTAAAAAAAGAGGAAAAAAACGATGAGAGCCATAACATACGGCAATGCGGAAAAAAATCTGCGCGAGTTGATTGAAAATGTTTGAAAAAACGCTGAAGCG
>Ga0307987_1001076_pt1 | contig 15460 bp, 12 predicted proteins | sample EllFjometagen181_FD_203157 | JGI IMG/M metagenome (GOLD analysis project Ga0307987, IMG submission 203157) | Marine microbial communities from Ellis Fjord, Antarctic Ocean - #181 | ecosystem: Environmental > Aquatic > Marine > Unclassified | place: Southern Ocean | collected 2014-10-08
AAACGATTGCCGGCTCAGCCATACCTGCCTTGGCAGTTATGTGCCATGCACAAAATAGGGACGTGTATCCACTCGCACCAGCAGTGGAGGTCTGTGCCGCACCACCAATGCCGACTGGCTTTACTGATGGAGATAGAGTTCACCTCTATGCCCCGTCAGAAACTGACCCGGCTATTAGAGTATTGACCGACAACAAAGCCCTGTCCCGCTTTGCGGAACAATACCAGTTCTCGATCTGGGGGCGCGAGAGCCAAACACACGGTGCTGCCCTGCTAAGCTGTCCCACACCCGCCGGTGGTTTGGTGTCAATCATGGATCTGAATACGGTGGACCGAACCTGTGAACCCTCGGGTAGCGAAACCCCGGCAGTGCAGATTCTGCTGTCGCTGCTGGGAAGAAGCCCTGTCAGTTTTGGCCGCTTTGTTGTCCCGCATGCCCATTACAGCGAATTCGCTGAGACTCTGGCCGAACTGACTCGACAGTATTCCCGTTTTGCGTCCATGGAAAAGATTGGTTCTTCAGTCGAAGGGCGTGATATGTGGATGCTGAAGCTAGCACGCCAGCCAGGACTACCGGTGATTCTTCTCTCTAGCGGTATCCATCCCTACGAATGGGGGCCTGTATACGGCGTTCTGCGGTACCTGCGCTTTCTGCTCGATCGCCTGGAGGCAGGAGGCTTTGAAGCTGAGGAATTGCTGAGCAGTCACCAAATCTGGTGGGTGCCAAGCGCATGTCCCGACGGCTTCGACAACAGGCAGCAACAGCCTTCAGCCATCAACCTCAATCGCAACTTTCCTGGAGGGTGGGAGTATGCTGCACCCGGTCAAGTACATTGGGGTACATATGGGCGACCACATACCATTGAACAAACCTGTCCCATATCATTGCGTGGCCCGGCACCTGGTTCGCAACCGGAGTGTCAAGCCCTGATGCAGCTGCTTGAGCGTGAGAAGGGAAGAATCGTCACCTTGGCAGACTTCCATGAAAACACTAGCACACATAATTTCCTACACCAGTTTGAGGATACAAACGGGTTCATTGCCGATAAGGAATATCATGCTGAGTTGCTTGAAGGCATTGGGCAGAATTTTTCCAATCGTTTTTTTGAGCAACGGGATCAGTCTTTCCTGAGCGTGAACCACAGTTGCGATTTCCATCCGGGGGCGGTTGCCGGCTGGTTGGGATATGCTGTCAACAACGGCATTAAGGGCTCTGTCGTTGAGGTCTCAGGAGGCGACTGCACCCACTATAGGACAGTGCACCGAACTGAGTACGCTGCCCAGGTTACCGAACAAGTCTTGGCTGCTGAATTGGGTCGTCTGTATCGAAACCCCTGGGGCGAAGACCGAGAAATCACCCTGAATGCACGTAGACACCCGGAGCAAATTGTCTGTCGACTATATGACGCTCAGGGGAACAGGATCGAAGAAACGACCGAGGAACAAACCTCGAAAATAACCCGCATTGTACCAAGTGGTGGATGCCTGCGCCTGCGCTACACTTAGAAATCATAATTCCAAGCTTATGGCAAATACGACTGCGAGGTAATCGTCGACTTCAAGCTTGGCCGAATCGTTCACGGTCGCCTTTGGGGCCGTGGCAATCATAGACACTGGATAATAAGGATAGGATCATCATATGGTGTTTCAAGTAGCTTGATTTTCATTACAACCAGAAAAATGAAATTAAGGTATATAAAATGTTCTAATTGACATTAAATATGGATTTGATAGTATTAACAAATAATTAGAATAGAAATTTAAAGAAACAACAAAAGAAATTTTAATCTGATTTTAATGATCAGTCAAAAAGGAAATTATAATGCGTAGATTCAGCCTCATGGTATTTGTATTGGTTGTGGTTCTTCTTAAAGCGAATGAAAGCTATGGTGTAGAGGCGAAACGGGCTACCTCTCTTGAGGAAAATGATATAAACAGCCTTATTATCGACCAAACCGAGGCCTTTTCTTTCAGCCGTATACGCGACAAGGGGAAGGGCGACTATAAGGTTATCCAGGATTGTGGGCAAACAATTATCACTGTAAGCACAAATGGCCTAGTTATTACTGGGCAGAGGGAGTATCAGGATAATTTCGAGGTCGAAGCATTAATCAAATTTGCCGGCCCAGTATCAAAACGAGGAACAAAGTGGGTAGCGCTCTTGGCTGGGAAGAATGGTAAGGATGCGGTTGGAATTAATGTGCGGGCGAATAATGAGACTTCGTTACGTTGGACCCTGCCCCATGTTCTCCACACAGTCAGGGGCAAGCCGCGGGCGATTAGTGGAAACTATACAGTCAAGATGACCGGGGTGCCGGGACTCACGAGCCCAGATTGGATACGTCGTCGGGTTGAATATGACATAGCTTCTCAAAAGTCTACCTCCCAAAAATGGACTTCCCTCAAATTGCAGATTACCGATGGGGTATGTACTGCTTATCTTGATGACCGTTTCCTCGCCGAGGCACCAGTTGATAAATTGTCCGGTTCTATCCAATTATCCCTACCAAACACTTCTCAGCTCAAGAGTCTGACTATCACCCCTCTTACCTGTAGAAATGACAACTTTACTCCGATATGTCTTAATGGTTATCTAAATACTGGAGACATTAACAATAAGCAGGTCACTATCATCTCTCCAGACGGGAGTAATCGTGAGTTGGTTGTTAATAAGGTTCCTTTCTTTATGCCGCGTAAAAATGATAAGGGCAATGATCATATCGATCTTGAACCAAGCTGGCTCAGGGTAGGTTCCTTGCAGGGTAGTCAGAGCCCTCGCGGACGCAACAATCGTTGGGCTGGTGCTTTTAACCGCAATCCTGCGCGGATTCAGCTTCGTATTCCCAATCGGCGCTACTGTAATCTCTGGTTCATCGCTGCTGCAGACGGCGTGCGTAACAGCATCTCTGGCTTTACTGCTCAGTTCTATCGTCCTGATGCTGGTTTCCCCATAAGCGTTAAGGGAGAGGTGCCGGTCATTGGTAGCAAGGAGGTGGAAGTTTTTCCAATTCCTGCCCTGTTCAGTAAAGGCGGCAATACTCAGCTGTATCTGGTCAAAATCCCGATAAACCCAGGAGATCTTGCCGGATTTAAAGACATGGAGTATCTGGAGGTGGAACTGACCAAGAGAACTCAGCTCTACCGTTGCTATCCCGATCCGAGCTACTACAGCGAGCACCAGGCCGGGTTGCCGAGTGGGGTGCATATCTATGCCATGACTATGGAGCAGGCAGAGATCACGATGGAGGTAACTCCGGATAAGTTTGCCCATATTTGGACTGCGCCGGAAAAACCGAGCTATACCGTTACCTTATCCAACTCATTAAATCGGGCAGAGAATGTAAGCATTCAGCTCAAGACTATAAGTTATAACGGTGATGAGAAGTTTGTCGTTCAAAAAAAAGTCCGCCTCGGAGCTGGAGCCAAAGACCATAAGATCAATCTCAAACTTAATCCTAAGAGTTTTGGTCATCACAATGCCGAGCTAACCATCACGGTTGGCGATAAAACCTGGACCGAAAAATTTGCCTTTTCATATCTCCACCCAGACACCCGTGAACGTGGAAATTGGGAAGAGGGACGCGGTCCGATATTTGGGTACTGGGACTGGGGTGGCGCGCACTATACCCACGGAGGTTTGAATACTTTGCAGGTAATGACCGATGCTGGGGCGGGTTCGGTCAATCGTTCTCTGGCCGGAAGTCGTTATACTGAAGAGGAACGTGCTTATGCCGAGAAGCGGGGGATGAAGACATTCTTCCTCTCAGCCCCAAGCGGCGGATCACTTCTCAACTATTGGGACCGTAGAACCAAGGTTAAATTTGACCCGAAGCAACCCGAGAAAATGGCAGAGAAATTTCTTGAAATTATTAAGGAGTCAGCTGCGCTTAACAAGGATTGTTTAGCGGTTAACACGCCTGAGGTAGAGATATTCTTTGCCGAACCTTATGTAGACCAATACTCCCATGCGAGCCTTCCACTTTACTGTGGTGAACCGGAGTACAAAATGGATGAGAATGGACAGAAGCGTTTTGAGACTTATCTGAATAAGTATCTAATCTTCGGCAATGCACTGCGCAAAGAGTACCCTGAGATCAAGCAGATCTTTCCATGGGGGAGTCCGCTCTTCGTGGTACCATTTTTGAGGCACAGCAAAGAGGCACGGGATCTGGTTGATGGACTCGGTTTTGATACCGGCTTCTTTGAACGTTTACCGGAGACGCAAATGCATCAATGCTCCCTTCATCTGCTTTGGGAGTTTCACCAGGAGTGGAAACGCTTTAAAAAGGAGAAGCCATACCTTCTGTCACTGGAAGGCCCGTGCATTGCTTCCACCCTCCCAGGTGCCCTTACCTATGAAGAGAGTGCTAATCATCTTCTGCGTACTGCTCTCATTCAAATTGGATACGGGATCAACAAGCAGCTCGGATGGCCAACCCCCTTTTCGCCTGGTGATTACTGGGGTACACAGCACTACGGAGGTGGGCTGATCGAGAGACAGCCACTCAACTATCCCAAGCCGGAGTATTCGGTCTACGCCACCATGACTCGCCAGTTAAACGGCATGAACTTTGTTAAATGGCTACCGACTGGTAGTCTGACCACCTACTGCTTGCAATTCAAACACTACAAAACCGGCGAGCTGCTAAACGTTATCTGGACAATAAAGGGAAAGCGCCAGGTTGTCCTTACCTCGGCAATTAAGGACAAGATTAGCATCTATGATACAATGGATAATAAGTCGGTTTCGGAATTTGCAGGTACGGAGCTTACCCTAAACATTTCGGATGAGCCTGTTTTTGTTCGGGGAGTTGATGAGAAAGGAACGGTCGAGGTTAGCGGAACCCCTGACCACTCCGACAGCTTGCCCAGCAAGCATACATTTAAGCTGGCCAACCTTGCTAATGGCAAGTGGTCTATCTCCAACAAGCCCGATAAGGATTATGAGGAGAGCCACTTCCCTTATATAGTTAGGTATCCCGGTAAGATGACCATTAAGAGTTCTGGTGAGGCGCTGGCTGTGCATCTTGATAAGCAACCGAAGGAGCGCAAGATCATGCCTTTCTATACTTCACTAGTGCCGGATGCTCCAATCACTATACCAGGCAAGGCAAGCCATCTTGGTCTCTGGGTTACCGCTAAAAGTGACTGGGGAAGAGTCGTTTACTCTCTTCGGGATGCCAAGGGTGAGCGCTGGCTCAGTGTCGGCAAGAAAGACAGTTGGAACTCTGACGACTCCCATGGCTTTAGCAAGTTCTGCTTCGACGGGCGGCGTTACCTCAAATTTGATCTTCCTTCCAACAAGCCCTACGACAGCTACCGTGAAAACGGCACGACCTGGTGGGGTTCTTACAGTAAGGGGGATGGGATTGTTGATCTCCCACTCAAGCTGGAAAAGATCATTGTTGAACGTCGTACCCACGTCATGTATGTCAACTCACCGGAACTAGCTGACGAGGCTGATGTACTTCTCGGCGATCTCTTGTCTGAGTATGAGAGTGCATCGGATATGACCGATGAAGCTATTCGTATCTCAAGACTGAGAATGCCGCTGCCCAAAGGGATGCCGGCGATTGCCAATCCAATTGAGGAAATGAATAAAATCGGCCTTGGCGAGGCAACGGTGATTACCGGAATATCGCATCCTGATCATTACTATGATGGCACCCGTTTCATCATCACCTTTAATGAGGTAAAGGGTGCGCTCGGGTATGATGTCTGGGTAAGCCCCTATTCAGACGGACGGGGTGCGGTTAGGTTGGGTAAGAATGTTAAAACGTCTGGAGTCCTGATTTCCGGCATCAAACCGGATACCGATTTCTACGCCTTTGTCGTCTATACCGATAAGGACAATAAGGCATCCAAACCGTCAAAACCATTTAAAATCCACCTCAAGGATCTCTTCGGAAATAAATAGTTTTCCTTTAGGAAGTTGAATCCAAGATGAAGCCCTACTTGAGGCTTCCTGTTTAATTCATAACTAACTTATTGGTAAATATTAATACGTTGTTTTGAATCTTAAAGTGCAATCCCGCAGAGCGGGACTAGCAAGACTAGGTCGGCATTTATTGTCCAAAAAGCTTGCAGCCCAACCACCAGTCTGACAATATTTTGTGAGCAGTTATTTGTCTGCCTTCGCCACAAATTCCTTTGCCACAAAATTCCAAAACAAGTTAAAGCTTTATAAGAAAGAGTTTCTCGCACGGAGGCACGAAGGACGCAGAGAAAAATAGCCACAAAAAGGCACAAAAGCCACAAAAAAGAAAGATTAAGAAAGAATTTTATCGACAGAATCATTTTCGACAGAATCATTTTAGAAAGAGAAGAGTTTTAACGCAAATGACGCTAAAGACGCAACCAAAATAATTTGTCCACAGATTTCGCAGATTTACACAGATTAAAAGAATTAAGAAAAAAAAGAAAGAGATTCTCGCACAAAGGCGCAGAGGACACGGAGAAGAAAGAAAAAAAGAAAAGAGTTTTACCGACAGAATCATTTTCATGACAGAATCATTTTAGCAAGAGTTTTATCCGCAGATGACGCAGATTGTTAAAAAAAAAAGAAAGAGAAGAGAAACGCAAAAGTCGCAAATGGCGCAACGGGTGCAAAGAAGAAGGAAATAAGAAAAGAGAAGAGGTTGGGCCACAAAGAACATAGGGCGGCATAGCCGCCTGTCTGCCTGCCTGTGCGATGCTCGCACGCAGACAGGCGTGAGTACACGAACAGGCAGGCAACCAAAAGAATTCTCGCACGAAGACACAAAGAGCACAAAGAAGAAAAAACAAGAATATTTAGCCACAAAAAGGCATAAAAGACACAAAAAATATAAACGACTGTTGGTAATCTGAGTACAGCTACTAAGATATAAAGCGGCTCTTACAATTACGAAATTAAATTGTTCTGAAATTAGTAGCTGTACTCATTATCATGAAAAGTTGACGAGTGTAAAATTGATTTGTAAGTTATTGATAAATATGTTGTTAGAAATGTTTGAAATAATAATCGACCATAAATCCTCCTTCGCCTTTCAGTCTTCAGCCTTCAGTACTACGGCTCGACAAGACGACGGACAGGCAAGAAAATGAAGGGTTGTAGTACAGAGTTGTCTGGGACTCCGATCTGCCTCATAAAAAAAGAGACCGAAATGATATTTATATTTTGAACAGAACTTTATGGTTGCCTCATAATACATGACACCTAAAAGTAGGGAACTAAAAATGACAAAAACAATAATTACAGTACTATTATTACTAATGACTTTTTCGAAAGCATTATCTCAGCAGGCTTATATAAAACCTAAAGCGAACATAAATAGAGATGGTATAGAAGCTCAGGAGGAACGTAAGGAATTTACAAATAATGAAATAAAAGCTGGAAAGGAAGACCCAAAAGGTAAAAAACAGAAAAAAAGAAAGACCGGGAAAAAGACTTCTAAAGAATCACTACCTACCTTTAATGATGTTTCGTATGGTCCTGATAAGCGCAATGTTTTTGATTTCTGGCAGGCGAAATCAGATAAGCCGACACCTGTATTGGTTTTTTTCCATGGTGGTGGTTTTGTCAAAGGGAATAAATCTTACATTTGGCGCTCTTTGCTTGAAGATTGCCTTGCCTCCGGAATTTCTGTTGCATCAGCTAATTACCGTTTTGTCACGACAGATCCTTTTCCTGCGGCAATGCATGATGGTGCCATGGCCATTCAGTTTATCAGGACAAAAGCAAAGGAATGGAATATAGACCCGGAAAGGTTTGCAGCTGCCGGTAACTCTGCTGGAGGAAACATGTCGGTATGGCTTGCCACTCATGATGACCTGGCAGATAAAAACAGTAAAGATCCGTTTCTGCAACAGTCTTCAAGACTTCTTTGTATAATTGGTCAAGGTGCCCAAACTACCAATGATCCTGAAGTCATTTTGAAAAATATCGGAGGCTCCCATGAAGTTCATTCAAGCTTATTAGCTTTCTACGGTATAAAATCAATGAATGAGGTTAAAAATACTAAAACTCAGGAACTGGTAAAAGAAGCATCATCATTATGTCATGTAACCAAAGACGATCCACCTTTGCTTCTTTATTATAGCTCTGAACTTGATGAAAAAAGCTTGCCGTTACCTGAGACAACCAAGCAGGGACATGTCATTCACCACCCCATGTTCGGGAAGTTGATTAAAGACAAATATGATGCTCTTGGGCTGGACTGTCAATATGGTGTTGTGGGGAAAAATATGCCAAGAATGATTACATTTCTCAAAAAACATTTCGGAATTAATTAAATGATGTAGCTCTGGGCAACTCAACTCCCCGATACCTCAGAACGACTTAAAACAATATATAAGGTGATAAAATAATGAAAAAACCAAACATTCTTTTTCTCTTTGACGACCAGCATAATGCATCTTGTCTTGGTTATGCCGGACATCCGTTTATCAAAACCCCTAATCTGGATAAATTGGCTCAGAAAGGGGCATCTTTCAATAACATGTATGCCTGCTCAGCCCTCTGTTGCCCAAGTAGGACTAGTTTTTATACCGGCACCTATGTGCGCACGCATGGCCATGCCCACAATGACGGTGATTTGCTAAAGAGTTTACCCTCAATTTTAACGGAATTAGGAAAAGATGGGTATACCCGAATTCAGACAGGTAAAAATCATCTTCCCCCCAGTGTTGCAAAAGATTTTGATGATATGTGGACTGAGAAAACTCAACATAACGGCAAGGAATATAAGGAAAAGGGAGTTACATTCAAGCTGGACGAACCGTGGAGTCAACATTTTCATTCCGGATGCTGGGGCTTTGAAGAGAAGCACCATCGCGGGGTCTGGACAGCTCAGAAAACAATTGATTTTTTGGATTCAAAAGATTCGAAAGAGAATCCATTTTTCTGCTGGACAAGTTTTGCTCCGCCGCATTCACCGCATATGCCGCCGGAAAGTCTTGATAACATGTACAAACCGGAAGATATCCCCATTGACTGGGAAGAATATTATCGTTTCGAACAAAGTAAGATGCAGAAAAGGCCCATGGTGGAGGACTTCTGGAAACTGGGTTCAGTACGTCATGATATCAAAATTTTTCAGAAAGCTGTTTGCCGCTATTTTGCCTTGATAACTCTGGTTGATCGCGAAATTGGGCGAATACTAGAATCATTAGAAGACAATGGTTTAAGTGACAATACTATAGTTATTTTTACTGCCGATCACGGAGATTTTGCCGGAGAGTATGGTCAGTTGGGTAAAAATTTACCCGCTTATGACCCGCTTATCAAAATTCCGTTTATTTATTATGATCCTTATAATCCTTACCACGGCCGGGTAGTTGAAAGTATGTTCCAGAATGTTGACTTATTCCCTACGCTGATGGACCGGTTGGGCTTACCAGTTCCTCCGACGGTTCATGGGAAGAGTTTTTTACCGGCGTTAGCCGGTCATCCCGGTTGTTATCGGGAACAGGTTTTTTCAGAAACAGCTATGGAAAAAACTATCCGCACTAAGGATTGGAAATTGACTTACTTCGTCAGGCATCCGCATAAAGGCCAACTATTTCGCATGAGTCCGGAAGTTAACGAAATCGACAATCTCTGGAGTGACCCCAATTATCAGTACATTAAAATTGAACTGCTGGAAGACTTAATGGCATGGATGGTTACTTGTGAACAACCTGACAGCATGTGCAGTACCTGGGAAGAGTATATCTCGACTCCATGGTATGACTGGCTCAAGGAACAACCCCGAGAAAATGCAGTACAAGAGACAATTAAATTAAACGAACACTAGAGTAATTCACGGTTGATCTTTTACCTGCAACCTGCGGCGACCGTTGATCTTCTCCAAAAAACACAACATAGCTCACTATGCTTCTTTTTTTTTGAGAAGCCACCCTTGTCCTCGCTAACACATCTACACGACATCTCAATTTTTCATTGCTTTAATTCCATTGATTAAAATGCATGTTTTTCTTCCAACCGTAAAACTAAGGTTATTATATAAATTGTAATATCAACTGTGAAAGATTTTAGAATAAAAAAAACATGCTATGATACAATCAGATTTAAAAATGACTAATAATATCCATATTGTCTGTTTTATTCCCATTGTTTTTGTATTACGTTCGCATGAACCTCGGCGCGTTTCGCGCCGTAGTGTTTCATGCGTTGGGCGTGCCCTGCGGCTGCGCGTCGAAGGTTAGTGTGCGCCAGAAAGTTATCGACCACTACCTAAACTTGAACACGGTGCCCTGCGGCTGCGCCGGATCTGAGATCGCCGTCACCCACAGGTCCAGCGTTCCACTCTCGCCGAGGTACCATTCCGTTACCGGTGATGGTACCAATTCGGAATAAACACTCGAAGCCGCACCGGCAATCACCACCTGCTCCACCGGCTCCACCCCTGTTGCGCGTGTCATCACCACCGTACCGGTTCCGGTCACATCGCCCGATACGGATATGCGGCTCAACGCATTGGTCGCCGCCGCGTAGCAGCCCAGCGTACCGCCATTAAAAACAAGATCATCCGTAAACGCAAGGACTCCCACATTCGTGCCATACCCCGGCGCAAGATCGCCCTGAACGACCGTCGCCGCGTGGATCGTTCCAGTGCCGCCTAGGGTCGACGTCGAATCCACCACCATATTCGAGGCTGTCACCTGACTGTAGGTTACCCAGGAACAGCCCGCCATCCGAATGGTGGCGCTCTGCACGGTAAGAGAAGAGGCCAATAGCAGGATCCCTGCCGCCAAAATAAATAGTTTCCGTGTTCTCATAGGTGATCCCCTTTATTGTGTGATATTAAAGGTGTTCACACTCTGATTCTCTGCTTGTATCTGTCCAGCTGGCAATTCTGACTTCAGCTGTTCCACCGGTCGCCGTTTCAAGTCTTCCAGACAGCCCGGATCATTACGTAGAACCTTGATGGTCCAAGAAACCTCCACATCCAGTGTTCCCGCAATGACGAAGGCATTATCGCTCACTTTCTGCGCGATTTTCACCAGAGGGAACTGGTTTGCACTCTCATCTACAACCGTCAGGCTGTAGACTTCCGAACCCACTGCGTTCAGAGCCGTATAATAATCTGGCAGTTCAACGATGGCTTTGCCGTTCAGCAACTGCGCATTGCCCGCATACACGTTCCAGACGTCAGGTCCTTCCATACAGTAATGACGCAGCACCTTGTTCTCTGGGTCGAGGGGGTGATCAATCGTGAAGGTTTTGGTTTGCCAAGTTCCCATACCGAACATTGGGCGATGATAGATAGTAGATCCACCTCCATCCAGATAAAGCTCACCACGAAGTGCCACGGTATAATTTATCCCATTTACCACTTCATTTCCGATGGCGATGCGGTTTATGTTGCCAACCCCGCCAGCATTGGCCTGGTAGCCAATGGCAATGTTCTTTTGGGAACCATTGGCCTGATAGCCCACCGCCGTACCCTGATTGATCCCGTTGGCTTCTTTACCGACCGCGACAAAGTCACTGTTAAACCCAATGGATGCCACGTTCGTGAGACCCTGTCCACCCATATCCAGATCGCCCGACATCGACACGGATCCATCGGCCTTGAAGGCACCTGTGTTGTCACCGACATACGCCCAGGAAGGTGTGGCGTTAGTACTGGTGTTGTAATAAAAGCCCTGCGGACTGTCTGTTTGATAGACCGTCAACCCCTGAGCCGTCCCGCCGCGCAAGTCGCCCGAGTCATCCAACAACCCGCCGGCCTCCGCGACACTGGCATTGGTTCGCTGCAAACTGGTTATACGCGGAATCAACAACCCTTTGCCCGCGCCCGTTGCCGGCGATTGAATATCAAGCATGGCATTGGTATTCGGCAATGACCCACTGTCACTGATTGCGGTTCCCACCAGTTGGGCATTCACCGAACCTGTAAGCAACCCAACCACCAAAACCGCTATCCCCATCACTTTTCCGTACTTCTTACTCATCGTTTGACTCCTTGTGTTACGTTTTGACTCTCAACATTGACATCGAGTATTCGTCACCCCTTTACGTCTGATTTCCTATGATTTAATTTTAAATAAATTTTTGTAACTTTTTTTGTAACCGTTCACGGTGTACAATCAGTAACTCAAGAACCCGTACGCCGCACGCAAATTCTTGAATGAGTTTACCTAAACTCGATTTAATAAAATACTCTACCAAAAAACTACTCGTAAAATAAACAAAATTGCGTCCACCGTCAAGCAAAAAAAACCAAGATGATTTTTTAGGGGGGGGGTAAACTGTTGATGTTAAACAAGATGCAACGGCAAAAAAAATTAATATTTTTTTAGAAAAACGCTGCCGCTGGTGCATTTTCTTCATATCTTATTTTAGCTGCGCTAATAAGTTGCAACAGTTCAAAATTCCAAAACAAGGTTGTCATTTCTTTAATCTCAAATCGGTAGAAGATTATTATAAAGTTTATGGAATCATGGTTGCTGGCAATTGTTGGTAATAATAGCCCAGCTACTAAAAAACAAAAATCTTTATGTTGAATAAAAACAATCAAATATTTAGTAGCTGGGGCGACATCTTTGTAGTCCCGGGTGTGAACCCGTGGGAAAATAACACGAGCAACGCTCGTACCTGCTCACGGCAGTGTCAGTCGGTAGCTCGTAGAGCGAAGACGGGAGTGTTTTAACGAACAACAATCAACGGGTAACGATAAACGAATTTTCGAATTTCCTTTAGCTCGTGCTTTCATTCAATTCTCGGCACATCTGCCAGCACATCCATTGCATACGCGGGTGATGAAAGCAGCTCTTCCACAGGTTGCCCTTCAACGGCACCGAGACGCCTCCATCACGATGCAGATAACCATACCACTCGCCGTATTCGGGGTCGGCAAAATGGGTGTGCCCCCAATTATGCACGAGCTGGTGCTGCTGGGCATATTTCTCTTCGCCAGTGAGCTGATATGCCATAAGAGTGGCGATAGTCGCCTCGTTGTGCGGCCACCAAAACTTCATGTCGTGCCAGTATTCCTGGACGGGCTTGTCATATACGTCGCGAAAATAAAATATTCCACCGTGTTCATTATCCCAGCCCCGTTCCCACATCCAATCGAGCATGTTGCAGCCAAGGCGGATGAGTTCGGAATCCTGTCGATATTTCCCTTCCTTCATGATGAACCATGCGCCTTCGATGGCGTGACCGGGGTTGAGCATCCGGCTGTCGAAATGGTCGACAATCTCACCGTCTGGGGCAACCGATTCCATAACGCAGCGAATGTCCGGTTTGACGAATAGGCTCCGAATGTCGTCGATGCACCTATCAATCCAGTCTGTAAGCCTCTTGTCTTCGCCTAGGTTGTCGCGCAATTCCTGGGCGGTGGCGATGGTGATCATGCGTGGAGCCATGCCAATAAGTGGACGGCTGTCACTAAATTTTGCAGGCATCAGTCCCGGAGTGAAACTCAAATGGGTGAATTGCTCGAATAATTCCATGGCTCGTGTGGCAGAGCGATCGCTATCCGTTGCTCGTGCGTAGGCCGCATGGGCAATGGCGGCGAATGACTCGCCGAATGCGTAGCGACGTTTGCGAATTGGGCGGCCGTCACGAGTGACGTGAAAGAACAGTTGACCGTCTGTGTCAACACAATGGCGTTCAATAAAATCAAGCCCGTTTTTACCCCATTCAAGCCACTGTTCGCGCTTTTCAAGGGTGTTGTAGAGACTCAGGAGCATCCAGGACATGCGCCCCTGTGCCCACACGGATTTGTCGGAGTCAAGCAGCGTGCCGTCGCGGTCGAATGCGTGCATGAAGCCGCCATGCTCCCTGTCTACCGCACGCGGAAACCAAAAGGGCAAGGTGTCATTCAAGAGACCGTTGCGATATACGGATTCCAGTTTCGCAAAGCGAGGGGTCGTTCCTGTTTCGTCAGATTCCGGTGGTCTCGTCATTCTTCTGTTCTCCGTGGTTAAGCAAGTTAGCGAATGAAAATCACGGTGCCGGTCGACTTGACAAAGGGTTCCCCATAGAACCCAAGCTCACTCAGTCCGGACACCGCGTTTGGAGGGTCGGCATAGAGTATATCAATGCTTGTGCTGTCGATTTGGTTTGCGACAGTATTAACAGGAAACAATACGAATACCGCCAACACAATGATTACCATGGCCCATGCAAATTTACTTACAATGACTATTTCTCTTTCTTTTATTTTTTCCATGACTGTCTCTCCTTCTTTTATTTTCGCCCAGAGCTCTCCGATTTAGCCTCTTTTTTTTCAATACATAACTTTTCACATACTCTACCACCTCACCCCCTCTGGTGCAAGAAATAATTCTTGAAAAGCGAGAAAATATCAGGGTATAATGGTCTAAGAAAATCGAACAGATTTTAAGCTGGAAATAAGTGGGATCCTTATGTTAAATTAATGATAAAAAGGATACCACAAAAAATGAAAACAAGAAACAGACGTAGCACGTACCACTTAACACGATTCCAGAGGTGGCGCGCGAAGCGTGACGGAGGGGTAATCCTGTCGTTTTTATTTTTTTTAGAGTTACCCACTCATTTTGAGAAAGAGCCATTAACCATTATTCTTTTGTAGCATAGAAATATCTCGAAACATTACAGGTTGAATACTTTTATCGCGTTTTCCCTGGCGATTTTATTGAATACTTCCTGAGTGATTTTGCCACTTTCCTTAAGGTCAATAAGGAAGCGTGGCAATGGCACATCCGCATCGGCCTTACACATGTCAGTTCCAAAGCAAAGCTTGTTCTGGAATTCGGTCAAAAACTTCGCAGCATATTCAGGATCGCGCGCTAAAGCGTAATATCCGCTTCCGGCAGAAAGATCGCCCCACATGTTTTCGTAACGACGCAATAATTTAGGAACAGCGCCTTCTTCTTTTATTGGGTAACGAGGATAACCAGCCCGGTCAGCTGGATTTTCAAGTTGTCCTATTTCAGCCCAAAAAGCTGGTCCATGTCCAAATATCTTCAGATTTGGAAAATTCTGCAGGCACTTCTCAAGCTGTGGTAGTCCCTGATCATCGTAAAGTCCATAATTATTGCCAATGGCGGTACTAATATCAAAGGTTAATGGTAAGCCTGAGCATTCTGCGTACTTGAAAAAGTTTTGCACCAAAGGATCAAGAAATGGGAGATTCGGCATGAACTCACCGATTAATACACAACCTTGTTCTTTATACCAATCCAGCCAGATAGAAAAATCTGTTGTTACGCTGTTGCGGATACCGCGCGGGTCGATATTGCAAGCTGCTAGGAAACGTCCTGGATAACGCCGACAAGTTTCTAGAATTTCCTCATTTGATTGAGGCAGATAGAATTCAGGTCCAATTAATGGCTGAAGTATAGCACATTCAATTCCCAGTTCATCATCTCTGGCAATGACTTCTTCTGGTGTTGGGAATTGAGTAAAACCGTCTTGTGGCGGAGACGGATAAAGATAAGCATGAGCGTGAATATCAATAAACATAATTTTTCCTTTAATTAAT
>Ga0307987_1001077_pt1 | contig 15456 bp, 7 predicted proteins | sample EllFjometagen181_FD_203157 | JGI IMG/M metagenome (GOLD analysis project Ga0307987, IMG submission 203157) | Marine microbial communities from Ellis Fjord, Antarctic Ocean - #181 | ecosystem: Environmental > Aquatic > Marine > Unclassified | place: Southern Ocean | collected 2014-10-08
GTCAACCGGCACACCGTGGCGGGCCTGTTCGACGACGTGCTGGCCGCCGTGGCGCCCGCGCAGCGCTTCTTCCGCACCGAGCGGGACATCGTGTTCGTGCGTCGCGGCGTGGGGCCGGTGGTTGTCACCGACAAGAACCTGGGGGGCCTGCTCTCCGCGCTGATGGAGATCCGCTTCGCCCGAGACGGTGAGGAGGGGCTGAGCTTCCTGCGCTACGGCGTGATGCCCAGCGAGCTGGCCCGCGCCTTCGTGAGCGATCCCAGGGTGTGGTCCCAGCTCCCACGGCTGCGGCTCTACTGCCGCTCGCCCCTGTTCGATGAGCGCTGGGGCTTCGTGGGGAGCCCTGGCTACCACCCCAAGCCCGGGATCTACTACGACGGCCCACGGGTGAGCCCCACCGACGAGGGGACGCCCCTGCTGCACCGGGCGCTGGCCGACTTCCACTGGAAGGCCGAGGCCGACCTGGTCAACTTCGTCGGAGTGATGCTGACCGCGCTCACCATGCCCCACTGGGGCCGTGGGCACCCCTTCCTGGCGGTCAACGGCAACAAGCCGGGTGTCGGCAAGACCACCCTGGCCCGGGTGCTGGGCGTGCTGGTGGAGGGGGCGGAGCCCAACACTGTCTCCTACGTCCCCGACGACACCGAGTTCGAGAAGCAGATCGCCACCCGCGTCGAGGCTGGGGACCGCATCATCGTGGTGGACAACGCCAAGACCAGCCGGGCCATCCAGAGCGCCGTGCTGGAGCGCTGCATCACCGACAGCCGCCTCAACTTCCGCCGCTTGGGCAGCAACTCATCCATCTCTCGCCCGCAGAACGACATCCTCTTCTGCTTGACCATGAACCTCACCCACCTCGGGCCGGACCTGCGTCGCCGCGCGCTGCCCGTGAACCTCATGCTCGACGAGGACGTGCGCCGCACCCACTACGCCTTGACCGACGTGGTGGCCTTCGTGGAGCAGCACCGCATGGAGATCGTGGCCGAGCTCGCCGGCATGGTGAATGCCTGGATCGATGTGGGTAAGCCTGGCTGCGAGAAGCCGGCCATGCACAGCACCAGCCAGGCCTGGGCCGCCACCATCGACGCCATCCTGCGCCTGTCGGGCTTCGACGGCTTCCTGACCAACTTCGAGGAATCGGCCCACGCCTTCGACCCCCGCTACGAGATGATGCTCGACATCATCACCGAGCACCATGGCGCGCCTGCAGCGCCGGCGGCGGGCTGGGTGGAGCGCCTGGACGAGCAGCTGGGAGAGCGATTTCGCGACCGCAGGGGTAACCCCAAGACCTCGAGAGCGAAGTCCACCATCGTTGGGAACCTGTTCCGCGAGTACCTGGACACCCGCTTCGTGGTCGAGGGCAAGAGCTGGCGCCTGGTGCGGACCTACCCCGAGGGCGAGAAGCGCAAACCCGCCTACCACTTCGAGGGGGTGGAGGAATGACCCGGGTCGTGCGAGCCGAGCTGCCTCTGGTGGGCCAGGCCAAGGATGCCTCGCGGATGACCGCGGAGCTGCGCCGGGCCCGGGCGCTTGCGCTGAGGGCGTGGCTGGAGGCCCCGGAGGGTGAGCCGCCTGGGCTGGGGGAGCTGCCCCAGCGTGTGGAGGACTGGCCCGAGGACGCCAGGGATCACTTCGAAGAACGCGCTGCCATCATGGAGTTCGGGGGCTGCATGCCCAGGGCCGACGCCGTTAGGCGGGCCGATGCCTGTATCCGCGAGTGGTGGAAGCGATCACCGTGGGCTGGCCCTGAGAACGAGTTGACCGATGCCACCGCCGAAGCTGCCGAGCTGTCGCACTCTTTGCGGCTGGAGCGTGGGCCCTCCCGGTGACCGTGGTGGTCGCCGGGCACCCTGGGAGGGCATGGGGCTCTCCTGGGGTGGTGGCGACCTGTTGCAGAGCGCTGCAACCTCGCCATGCTCACCATTCCCCGCTGGGTTACCGGATCACGCTGGCAGCGGCAAATAAACACCATCCGTAGGCGGAGCGATCGCATATCGTGAGCTTCACCGACAGAACACAGGGGGCATCAGCGTGGCAGGAGTAGACAACACCCCCTGCTCATCGAGCAAGAGAGACGCAGCCCCGAACTGCACGGCTTTGGCCTTGGAGCTTCGAGACGCTGCCCATGCCGTCAGTGAAGGCACCAGACGTCACCGCCTTGTGCTCCTGGTCGGCGAGCCGCGTTCGGGCAAGACTACGGCCCTTCGAGCCCTGTCGGACAAGACCGGCTGGCCCCTGTTGGGTTTGAACCTTCCGCTCTCCGAGCGCCTGCTTGAGCTCCCAACGCGCTTCAGGGTCATCAGCGTCTTGGATCATGTCCGTAAGATCGTCGATGCCAGCGAAGGCGACGTTCTGATCATCGACAACATCGAACTGCTGTTCGACCACCAGCTCCATGTCGATCCTGTCGGGCTCCTGCTCGAACTGGCTCGGCACCGGTCCATCATCGCGTCCTGGCCTGGCACTCACGATGGCACCGCCCTGGTCTACGCCGACCCCACCCACCTTGAGCATCGACGTGATTCGCGCTCCGGCTATCTGATCGTACAATCGCGTATCGTCAGCTCGCATGTTGGCGGGCATCCCCCAGAGGTTGAGCCATGAAGTACAGAGATCTCATCCAGTTTGAGCCCATTGAGTCCGTCATTGAGCTCCGCAAAGCCGATGCTGTGGACTCGGCCCGGCAGCTTGTTCAGACGTTCAAGGTGTCCGAACGAATGGCTGATCAGCTCACGGGTCTGGTGTTTCCTCACCTGCGCTACGATGCCCCTTCGGACAACAAGGGGCTGTTGGTGGTGGGAAACTACGGTACTGGTAAGTCCCACCTTATGGCGCTGATTTCGGCCATAGCGGAGTTCTCCGAGCTGGCGTCCGCCGTCGACCACGCGGGCGTGGCTGCTGCCGCGGCACCGGTAGCCGGGCGTTTCCAGGTAATCCGCATGGAGACCACCTCCACCACAATGGGGCTCCGCGATCTCGTGTGCCGCAACCTCGAGGCTAGGCTCGCCATGCTCGGGGTGGCGCACTCCTTTCCCGATGTGTCCGAGGTCGTGAGCAACAAAGACGACTTCGTCTCGATGATGGCCGCGTTCCAGCAAGTCTACCCCGAGCAGGGGCTCCTGCTCGTGCTCGACGAGCTGCTCGACTACCTCCGGACGCGGGAAGAGCAGGCCCTGATCCTCGACCTCAACTTCCTGCGGGAGATTGGCGAGGTGTGCAAGTCCACGCGGTTCAGGTTCATCTCCGGCGTTCAGGAGAGCCTGTTCGACAGCGGCCGTTTCGAGTTCGTTGCAGACACCCTTCGGCGGGTGAAGGATCGCTTCGCTCAGGTGCGCATCGCCCGCGAAGATGTGGCCTTCGTCGTCAGCGAGCGCATCCTGAAGAAGACAGCAGAGCAGAAGGACCGTATCCGCGAGCACTTGTCCAAGTTCAGCAAGCTCTACAGCGACATGAACGAGCGCATGGATCGGTACGTGGACCTGTTCCCTGTCCACCCCGCCTATCTGGACACCTTCGAGCGGGTCTACGTCGCCGAGAAGCGCGAGGTGCTGAAGACCATGAGCGCCGCCATCCGGGCGATGCTGACTTCGGATGTGCCGTCGGACCAGCCAGGGCTCATCGCCTACGACGGCTACTGGGCGCAACTGCGAGACAACCCCTCGTTCCGCTCCCTGCCTGAGATCCGCAAAGTCGTGGAGCGATCTCAGGTCCTGGAGGGCCGCGTCAAACATGGAATGTCGCGCCCCCAGAATCGCCCCGTGGCATTGCGCATCATCCACGCGCTGTCCGTCCATCGGCTCACCACCGGAGACATCTACGCCCCCATCGGCGCCTCGGCCGAGGAACTGCGTGACGATCTATGCCTGATGGTGCCCGGCCTGCCCGAGGAGGACACCGAGTTCCTGCGCACCCTCATCGAGAGCGTGCTCGCCGACATCAGCAGGACCGTCTCAGGGCAATTCCTGAGTCACAACAAGGAAAACGGGCAGTACTTCCTTGATCTCGACAAGGACGTTGACTTCGACAGCCTCATCGAGAAAAAGGCCGAGGGGTTGAACTCGGACCAGCTCAATCGCTACTACTTCGACGCGCTCGCCCAGGTGATGGAGGTCGTCGATCTCCAGCCGAGCGCATCCGGCTACCGCATCTGGGAGTACGCTGTCGAGTGGCGTGAGCGCAAGGCCGAGCGCCCTGGCTATCTGTTCTTCGGGGCCCCCAACGAGCGTTCCACGGCCCAGCCACCCCGTGACTTCTACATCTACTTCATCCAGCCCTTCGAGCCGCCCTACTTCAAGGACGAGGGCAAGCCTGACGAGGTGCTGCTGCGGTTGAAGCACCCGGACGACGACTTCGAGCAGGCACTACGGCTCTACGCCGGGGCTCGCGAGCAAGCGCAGACCGCTTCGGGCTCGAACAAGCAGACCTACTTCGACAAGGCCACCGCGCACCTACGGATACTCACCCGTTGGCTCCGTGACCACGCCATCACCGCCTTCGAAGTGACATGGCAGAACAAGCCTCGCTCCTTGGCCGAGGCCGTTCAGGGCAAGGTCAAGGGGGGCACCTCTCGCGCTGGCGTCCGCGACTTCGTAAACACTGCGGCGTCGGTGTGCCTGGCACCCCACTTCCTGCACAAATCGCCGGACTATCCTATCTTCTCCGTGCTCATCACCCGGGCAAACCGCTCACAAGCCGCCCAGGAAGCCGTGCGCGCCATCGCCATGAACAGCTTCCGCCACAGACAGGCCGTCGCCGTGCTCGACGCCCTCGAGCTGATGGATGGCGATGTCCTCAAGCCCCGCGACAGCCGCTATGCCAGGCACGTGCTCGACCGGCTCGCGGCCAAACAGCAGGGCCAGGTGCTCACCCGTGCTGAGCTGGTGGGAGATGAAGCTGGCGTCGAGTACTGGGAGCGTTTCAGGGTCGAGCCCCAGCTCTTGGCGGTTGTGGTTGTGGCCTTGGTCCACGCCGGCAGCATTGAGCTTTCCGTCCCGGGCAAGAAGCTGGACGCGGGCAACCTGGAGAAGCTTGCGGGAATGAGCATCCAGGACATCGCCGCGTTTAAGCACCTAGGTCGGCCCAAGGATCTTCCGCTTGACGCGCTCCAGGAGCTGTTCGAGCTGCTTGGCCTCCACAAGGGGCTGATCGTCAACCAGAACACTCGAGACGTCGCGGTGTCCAAGCTGCAGTCGGGTGTAGCCACGCTCATCGAGCGCGTCGTCAGCGCGCAGCAGAGCATCCAGGGCGCCTTCCCCTTCTGGGGGCGCGCGATCCTGTCCGAGTCGGAGCACGCCGAGTGGGCTGCTCGGCTCTTGTCCATCAAGGCGTTCCTGGAGAGCCTGCAACCCTTCAACACAGTGGGCAAGCTCAAGAACTTCCCACACGACCAGGCCGTTGTAGAGGCGCAGCGGCACGGCGTGGCCATGCTCCGGGACGTGGACATCCTGGCCAAGCTGATCAGCCAGCACGGACCGCAGACCGGGTGGCTATCCACCGCCGAGGCCCTGCTGCCCGACGACCATGAGTGGCGGGTAGAGATGAACACAGCCCGCGGCGAAGTACTCACCAGGCTCGCGAGCCCACAGTATCGTCAAGACCAAAGCTTCCACCGTGAGCTAGGCCAGACGCTCACGCGCCTGGTTGCTGACTACCACCAGGTGTACAGACAGCTTCACGCACGCCAGCGCCTGGGCACCAGCGGTGACGACAAGAAGCGGGCGCTCACAGTCGACCCGCGCTTGAAGCAGCTTCAGAAGCTCCGCGGGGTCGAGATGATGCCCGAGCAGCAGCTCCAGGCCTTCGAGAACCGCCTGCTGGGCCTGCGGACCTGCTTCTCCCTCGAGAGCCGAGATCTGGACGCTTCGCCTATTTGCCCCCACTGCCATTTCCGCCCAGTCGAAGAGCCCGGTGATGGCCCCCCAGCCGACGAGCACCTGTGCTCTTTGGACCAGCGGCTCGAGGACCTGGCGCGGGACTGGACGGCGACCTTGCTAGCCAACCTGACGGACCCGATGGTCGCGCCGAATATCGAGTTGCTTTCGGACCCGACGGGCAAGGATGCGGTTACCGGCTTCCTGGCGACCAAGAGCCTGCCCGATCCCGTCAGCGCAACCTTTGTCAAGGCGGTGAACGAGATGCTCGGCGGCCTGGAAAAAGTTCTGGTGACTCCGGCCGACCTGCGGCAGAGGCTGGTCGAAGGGGGCACGCCCTGCACGGTTGATGAACTGATGGAGCGCTTCGGCACCTTCGTGGAGGCGCTCACCCGGGGCAAGGACAAGTCAAAGATCCGCGTCGTCGTGGAATAGGAGCAGGAAGATGGCTGGCAAGCAGAAAAAGCTGGGACTCACGGGCGCCAAGAAGTCCGATGGCCCGGTTGAGTGCCTGGGAATCCGCTTTGAGAACGACACCGCGCGTCGGGCGCACTTCGGGGAGCAGTTGCGGCAAAAGCTACAGGACCCAGAGTTCCGATCCACTCCGGGCTTCCCCCATGGCAGTGACGAGGCCATCCTGCGCATGTCAGACCCGCCCTACTACACGGCTTGTCCGAATCCATTCTTGGGAGACTTTGTTCGAGAACATGGCACGCGCGACAACGCGGGAGGCGGCTACCACCGGCGCCCCTTCGCGTTGGACGTGAGCGTCGGCAAGACCAGCCAGCTGTACCGCGCCCACGGCTACCACACCAAGGTGCCTCACCTCGCCATCGTGCCTTCCATCCTGCACTACACCGAGCCCGGCGACATCGTGCTGGATGGCTTCTGTGGCTCTGGCATGACCGGGGTCGCGGCGCAGTTCTGTGGGACCGCCCCCAGGGCCTATCGGGATGAGGTCGCTGCGGAGTGGAAGAAACAGGGCCTCGGCAAGCCCAGATGGGGAGCCCGGCGGGCCGTGTTGAACGATCTCGGACCAGCAGCCACCTTCATCGCCGCCAACTACAACATCCCCTTCGACCTGAAGGCGTTTGAACGAGCAGCGTTGCGGTTGCTAGGCGAAGTCGAGGACGAACTGGGGTGGATGTATGAGACGATGCATCATGCAGGGAGCGTGAAGGGTCGGATCAACTACACGGTCTGGAGCGAGGTCTTTTCATGCCCTGAGTGCGCAGGTGAAGTGGTGTTTCTGGATGAGGCCCTCGACAGGGAAACCCAGAAGACGAGGAAGGTCTTTCCCTGTCCACATTGCGATGCGGAGTTGAACAAGAAACGGCTGGAGAGGCACTACGAATCGACCTTCGACCAGATTTCTGGAGACAGCCATAGAGCACCCAAACGTCGTCCCGTCATCATCAACTACACCGTCGATGATGGCACCTTTGAGAAGAAGCCGGACGAGCACGACATGGAGGTCATTGCCCGGGTTGGCTTGCTACCACTGCCCCCGGAAGTGCCCACGACCAGGCTTCCATATATGCATATGACTCACGAGCGCGCCCGTATGGACTCTGCAGGTGTGACTCATCTTCACCATTTCTTCTTTCCCCGGGCCGCCCAAGCCCTTGCCAGTCTCTGGCGGAAAGCGAATTCCGTGCCCTCGCCGCGGACACGCCAAATGCTCTTGTGGTTTGTCGAACAGGCGATCTGGGGCATGTCTATACTCGCACGATACGCTCCCACCCATTTCTCACAGGTCAATCAGTACCTGAATGGCGTCTACTATGTAGGTTCGCAGATCGTTGATGTGTCGCCCTGGTACATCCTTCACGATCCGAGCAGGCGTACAAGCAAACTGAGTCGACTCGGCAAGGCTTTCTCACCCATGCCAACAGTCGGAGAGGCTGTGACAGTCTCAACGGGTGACTGCGCCCGACAGGGCCTACCGGATCGCTCGGTGGACTACATCTTCACTGATCCGCCATTCGGTGAGAATATCTACTACGCTGACCTGAACTACTTGGTGGAGGCTTGGCACGGAGTCAAGACTAGCGCCAATCCAGAGGCAATCGTCGACAGGGCTAAAGACAAGGGCCTCCACGAATACCAGGCCCTCATGCGCGACTGCTTCCGCGAGTATGCCCGTGTCCTCAAGCCCGGACGCTGGATGACGATTGTGTTCAGCAACTCGCGGAACTCTGTCTGGCGTGCCATCCAGGAGGCGCTTGGTACGGCCGGCTTCGTGGTCGCCGACGTGCGCACCCTGGACAAGAAGCAGGGCAGTTACCGCCAGGTCACTAGTTCAGCGGTGAAGCAGGATCTCGTCATCTCGTCCTACAAGCCGACCGAGGCCCTCGCGCAACGCTTCGAGCTAGGCTCCAGTTCTACAGATGACGCCTGGGCCTTCATCCGCGAGCACCTGGGCAACGTGCCTGTGTTCGCGGACCGCAGCGAGGACATCGAGGTCGTCGCGGAGCGCACCGCCCAAACCTTGCATGACCGAATGATCGCGTTCTTCGTCCAGCGTGGTGTAGCCGTCCCCTTGAGCGGCCCGGAGTTCTTCGAGGGACTCGACCGGCGTTTCGCCCGGCGGGACGGCATGCACTTCCTGCCGGATCAAGTCAGCCGCTACGACAAGAAGCGCGCCATGAGCGGCGAGGTTCGCCAGCTCTCGCTGTTCGTCCAGGACGAGGCGTCCTCCATCCGCTGGCTGCGGCAGATCCTCGATCACAAGCCGCAGACCTTCCAGGATCTGGTCCCACAGTTCATGAAGGTCGCTGCGTCGTGGGCCAAGCACGAGCGCACGGTTGAGCTTCGGGACCTGCTCCACGAGAATTTTCTGCACAATGACGGGACGGGCCCCGTGCCTGCTCCCATCCACAGCTACCTGTCGAGCAACCTCAAGCTGCGCAACCTGGACAAAAGCGACCCGCGGCTCCGCTCAGCGGGCCGGGGCCGCTGGTACGTGCCCTCGGTGCACCGGCAGGGCGATCTCGAGCAGCTCCGCATTCGGGCCCTGCTGCGGGAGTTCGAAGAGTACAAGCGGAGCACCCAGCGCAAGATCAAGCAGTTTCGTACCGAGGCGGTGCGCGCCGGGTTCAAGGCCGCATACGACGCTCGGGACTACCGCACCATCATCGAGGTGGCCACCAAGCTACCCGACAAGGTGATTCAGGAAGACGAGAAGCTGGTGATGTACCTGGACGTGGCGCAGATGCGCTACGAGCATACGGAGCAGCCCACCCTGTTCTGATGAGCCCACCATGAAATTCACCCTCATCATGGTTGGGCGATTTTCGTCCTTTGGGAGCGTCGGTATTGAGCGGAGGTAGCATGTCACCGCGACCCGAACACGAATGGGTCCGACACCGTCCATCTGGCCGGATCGGGCTGGTGGTCGAGAGCGATCAGCTGTGGGGGCTCCAACTGCTCCGCCTGTGGTGCCCCACCGATGGGATGGTGCTGCTAGCGAGTCAGGACCATGTCGAGCGGCTCGACGGCTGGGAAACGTCAAAGAGCCGCTGGTTCGCGGCGGTTTCCGCGACAGCAGCCCGAATCGGCGAGGCGCTGGCCCAGCAAGGCGTGCTGGTAAGCCCCCTCGAGGGGCTGGTGACCCCTTTTCCACACCAGCTCGAGGCGCTGTCCCGAGCCATGTCAGGTGATCGCATCCGCTACCTGCTTGCGGATGAGGTCGGGCTGGGCAAGACAATCGAGGCGGGGCTGATCATGCGCGAGCTGAAGCTCCGCGGCTTGGCTCGCCGAGTCCTGGTGGTCGCACCCATGGGGCTGTGCACCCAGTGGGTGCAGGAGCTGCGAGATCACTTCCACGAGGACTTCACCCTGGCCGCACCAAGCAAGCTGGCCACCATCCGGCAACTCGGGGGAGCCAGCTCTGACGAGAATTTATGGTGCCGCTACGACCAGGTCGTCTGCCCTGTCGATAGCATCAAGCCGCTAGAGCGGAGGCGAGGCTGGAGCAGAGAGAGGATCGAGCGCTACAACCGCGAGCGCTTCGAGGATGTGGTGACTGCGGGCTGGGATCTAGTGATCATCGACGAGGCGCACAGACTGGGAGGCAGCACGGCCGAAGTGGCCCGGTACAAGCTCGGCGAGGCGCTGTCCCAGGCGGCCCCCTACTTGCTGCTGCTGTCTGCCACCCCCCACCAGGGCAAGACAGACGCCTTCCGCCGCCTGATGAGCTTCCTGGACCCAGATCTTTTCGTGGACGACGCGGCCGTGACGCAGCAGCGGGTCGCACCCTTCGTGATTCGCACCGAAAAGCGGCATGCCATCGACGCCGAAGGTCGGCCCTTGTTCCTGCCCCGGCGCACCGAGCTGCGGTCGGTGGATTGGGGCGCTCACGCCGAGCAACGAGAACTCTACGAGGCGGTCACCGACTACGTGCGCGAGGGCTACAACCAGTCCCTCCGCGAGAAACGGAGCGCCATCGGGTTCCTGATGGTGCTCTTCCAGCGAATGGTCACATCCAGCACGCGGGCCATCCGTGTCGCGCTGGAGCGCCGCTCTGCGGTCCTGGCAGACCAGCCAGAGCAGCTCCTGCTGATGGCCGCCGAGCCCGCGGCCCTCTGGGGCGATGGGGATGACGCCGAGGACGAGCAGAGCTTCGACGCGCTTGTGGGTGAGCGACTCTCGGGTTTGCGCAGCGAACGCGCCGAGCTGCAGCGGCTGCTGTCTCTTGCTCGGCGCTGTGAGGGCGGCACCCCCGACACGAAGGCCGAAGCTCTACTCGAGCTGATCCAAACCCTGGAGCGTGAGGAGGGTGATCCCGAGCTGAAGGTGCTGGTCTTCACCTCGTTCGTCCCTACCCAGGACATGCTGGCCGATTTCCTGGAAGACCGCGGTTTCACCGTCGCGAGGTTGAACGGCTCACTCAACATGCGGCAGCGCCGGGATGTCCAGCTCGCCTTCCGCGACCAGGCGAGGGTGCTCGTCTCCACCGATGCCGGCGGTGAGGGGCTGAACCTCCAGTTCGCCCATGTGGTTATCAACTACGATCTTCCATGGAACCCGATGAAGGTCGAGCAGCGCATCGGCCGCGTCGACCGCATTGGCCAACGGCACCCGGTACGTGCGTTCAACTTCGCCCTGGAAGACAGTGTCGAACTGCGCGTGCGCGAGGTGTTGGAGGCCAAGCTCGCCGTCATCCTCGAAGAGTTCGGCGTCGACAAGCTGTCCGATGTGCTGGACTCGAGCGCGGTGGACACCGACTTCGACCGCCTCTACATGGACGCGCTGGCGAACCCGGAGCGAGCGCGTGAGCGCGCGGAGTCCTTTGGTCAGACACTTTGGATGCGGGCGCGAGAGGCACGCGAGGGCGCCAGTATCCTCGGCTCTGGCTCTGTACCCGATCCCAGCACTGCCAGGCAGGTCGCCAATCATCAGCTCCCGTTCTGGACCGAGCGCCTCACGTTGGGGTGGCTTCGCGCCCACGCAGGAATTGGTGCCGAAGCGAGCCGCCTTGCACGAGGCTGGTCCCTGCGCTGGCCTGATGGGCATGAAATGCCCCGGGCCAGCTTCGCACGCGCCGTCGCCAATGAAGATGGCATCTCGCTGATCACGGTGGAGGAACCCCGGCTGAACGAGCCGCTCACCCGTCTTCCGGTGTTCGTCCCCGGGCAGCCCATAGCGGCGCTCGAACTGCCTGGGATTTCGGACAGGGTGTCCGGAACATGGTCACTCTGGCGGGTCTCCCTCCAAACCGACCAAGGTGCGCAGCACAGGTTCATGCCCCTGTTCGTCACGGACGACGACAGGCCATTGTTGCCCACTGCTCGGGCTGTGTGGGACAGCCTGATTGCCGCTGACATGGACGCTCTGGTTGTCGAGCCCCAGCAGCTCACCGGCACCGCGGCGCGTGAACGCTACCGACGCCTGCGCGACCTGGCTGAACAGCAGGGCCAGCGCATCTTCGATGAGCTCGGAGCGGCACATCACGCCAAGCTGAACCGTGAGCGCACCAGGGGCGAGCACGCCTTCGTGGCGAGGGGGCGTGTAATCGACAGGCTCGGTCTACCCACGGTGCGTGCCTACCGCATGCGAAAGCTCGTGGAAGACAAGCAAGCGTGGGATGTCGACCTGACCCAGCGCGAGTGCGCCTTGCCTGACCTGGCGGCGCTCATCATCCTACGGATTGAGCGTGTAGGGGGTGTCGATTGAGCTGGCGAGACGAAATCACCGCTGAGTTTACCCCGGAGCAGGCGAGCGTCACGCGTCTCACGGTGGTGTCCGATCCCGACGAGCTATTGCTCGAGCAAGGCGTCCTGGCGAAGCTGCGTTCCGCTGGCTTCGAGCTCGTCCCCTTCGACGACCACGTGGCATTCCGCTTCCTGTATGAGCGTCGCTTTCGGCAGCATTGGGACCGCGGGGAGACAACCAACCTCGTGGTCGTGCTTCGCACCCCCCAGGCGAGTGTGGACGCGCTCCCTTACGACCTGCTCCAAGAAGCGCGCCGCACCCAACGGGTGCTTCACTTCGGCATCGCCAGGGTGTTCCCCGAGCTCGTCCCCTCCGTCGTGCGCCAGCTCGACCCACGCTGGTTCGACGTGCTGTGGAACGCCCTCCGCGCGACGCCCCAGGGTCAGCTCAACGACAGCCAGACCCGCGCATTCATCCTACGGGTCGTGTTCAAGATCGTGCCAGAGCACATCGAAACACCGCCCCAGATGCTCCGTCTGCTGCTGAAGCGTCACTACGCAGGCATCGCCTTTCCTCCGGTCATCGACGAATACCTCATCGAGCGATTGATGTGCTCGGAACAATGGGCTGCCTGGCCGCTCGACATCGTCGTCCCCGAGCGAGAGGCGTTCTTCGCGTTCTTGCAGGAGCGCTGGCCACAATTCGTGAGCCGCGTCTGCTCCAGGGGCGATGGCCCAGAGACAGTGGCATCCCCGGCGGGTGACTACGGGTTCAACATTCCGGGCCCCCTGGACCTGCCGTTCGGGCATGACGACGTAAAGGCCTACATCGACAGGCTTTTCACGGAGGGGCTGCTTCAACGGGTGCCCGCGCCGCCCGAAGCTGCCGCAGCGGGCTGGTGGACCGTCGGTGTCGAGCGGGACTCCCCCGAGTCGGCGCACGCGCGCTTCTCACGGCTTGGCAAGCTCGTGGACGAAGAACTGCCGAGCGGTGACGCACCGGCTGATAGCTGGCTCTGCTACGCGCCGCGCTTCGCGGAGTGGCTCGCGAGCCGGTGGGAGGTGGACACGCGATTGGGAGTGGATGAACGGGGACGCGCGGAGCAGCTGCACGACATGGTGGAGGACCGCTTCTACGGGTGGCTGGAGCAGCACTACGCTGGCCTACCCTACCTGCCCTACCTGCCTGCACCTCGCATGGTCCACCATGTCCCACTATGGGCACGGCATGGGTTCGGGCCGACCCAGAAGCTCGCATTGGTGGTCGTCGACGGCCTGGCATGGGACCAGTGGGTGTTGATCCGCCGACATCTGGACTACCGCAGCTCTCTCCAGCACTACATGGAGGAATCTGCCGTCTTCGCCTGGCTCCCGACGCTCACCTCGATCTCCCGGCAGTCCATCTTCGCCGGGAAGTCGCCGCTGTACTTCGAGTCGAGCATTGGTCACCTCCGGAGGGAGCCCGATCACTGGAAGACGCTCTGGGCCGAGCGGGGCCTGCTGGGACCCGCCGTCGGCTTCATCAGCCAGGGCGAACGCTCCTGGGACGACTTCATGGAGGCCGTGACATCCCAGGCCGAGCACCCTCACTGCCGGGCGCTGGGCATTGTGGTCTACAAGCTCGACAAGACCCTTCACGATCTGGGGTTCGACCATGGCAGTGCTGGGATGCACGCGATGGTCCGGCACTGGGCCGAGCAGGGCGAACTGCGTCGGCTGCTCGATCTCCTGATGGAGCAAGGTTTCGATGTCGTGCTGACAGCCGACCACGGCAACATCGAGGCTCACGGCATCGGGAAGCCGAACGTGGGTCAGGCCGCTGAGTCTCGTGGACAGCGGGTTCACATCTTTGCGGATGATCTCTTGCGGCGCGACCTGCACGCCAAGGTTCCCGGCTCCCGCCTGTGGCCCGGGCCAGGGGTACCGGACTCCATCAAGGCAGTCTTCCCGCCTGGCAGGGCGGGCTTCGTGAAGAAGGGGCCGAGCATCCTCGCCCACGGTGGGCCATCACTGGAAGAGGTCATCGTGCCGTTGGTGCGCATCGGGAGGCGAGGATGAGCAGACGCCGGACTCTGGGCTTCGACCGCAAGCTCGAGCTGGATTGGCTCGACGCTGCCGCCTCGGTAGCCGCGCAGGATGTTGGCATCGCGCTGGCCCGCAAGCAGCTCTTCGCCGTGCTCGAAGGGCGCGTCGCTGGTGACAGCCCCCACAGCGGCCGCGGCAAGACCGTCACGGTCCTATCGCGCGTGTGGTTGAACCCCGGCGCGACAGGTATGCGGGCACGTGCGCTCGAGGCCTTCGAATCGGCCACGCCTGGCCAGCGCTTGGCCATCCACTGGGCGATGTGTGCCGCCACCCACCCCATCTTCGTGGACGTGGCCGCCACCGTTGGGCGCCTGCTGCGCGTCCAGGGTGAAGTCGCGCTCTCCCAGGTCACCAGGCGGGTCGCTGAGGGCTGGGGGGATCGCTCGACGCTGCATCGGGCCGTACAGAGAACCTGTCGCAGCTTTGTGGCGTGGGGCGCGCTTCGAGACACGAAAGTGCGCGGTATCTATGAGCCGAGTCGTGACCCAATGCCGGTAGATGGCGCCGTCGCCAGGTTGCTGGTCGAAGCGCTGCTCACAGGAGGGCCGCGCGCGGCCGCTCCACTAGGGGAGCTGGTGCGCCATCCCGCAATGTTCCCCTTTGAGATTGCGGTGACCGGCTGGGAGCTGCGTGGGGCGCCGGAGTTCAGGGTAGACCGGGAGGGGCTCGATATGGACGTTGTGGGGAGAGCGGTAGCACAGCCTTGAAGGAGAGAGGGTGAACGTGAGGGGCGAGGCACCGGCCCAGAAGCCTGCCCTCGAGACCTGCTGGATCTCCAGTGAAGGGCCTGCCCGCATCCCTGGCCAGCTACTGGCCAGGAACCACCTGGTTGATGCACGCAGATCTTGCCAGACTCACATTCTTCAGCAACCATATCCTTGGGGGGACGAAGGCAATCACGAATGTGGGGAGGAGCGATGGACTGGCAACTCGAAGACGAGGTATCTCCTTGGCCAGAGGGCAAGGACAGGTGGGCTTGGGCATACCGAGTCTGGTGCTCGGCGGGGCTGGTGCTGCTCGCCAGCGCGCTGGCCCGTTTCCAGCGACAGGCCTCGGACTCGGAAGGGGGCGAGGCCTGGCCGCTCGATACCTGCGAGAGGCTCGGTGTCACACCGCAGCGGATGGCGCAGGCGGTCGCGGTGAGCGAAGGGCGGGCTCATCTGCTGCCCACAGCGGGCGGCTGGACCGACAACGTCGGGGAGGCGAAGACCCTGGCTGTGTCGGTGGCCTTCCTCCTGCGAGCCCTGCCTCCATGTCTGCGTGTGGTCGTACTGCCGGTCGTCCTGCGGCGCTTGGTTTGTCTGCTCCCCGACGCGAGTATGCTCGGCTTCGAGCACCTTCGCATC
>Ga0307987_1001078_pt1 | contig 15455 bp, 14 predicted proteins | sample EllFjometagen181_FD_203157 | JGI IMG/M metagenome (GOLD analysis project Ga0307987, IMG submission 203157) | Marine microbial communities from Ellis Fjord, Antarctic Ocean - #181 | ecosystem: Environmental > Aquatic > Marine > Unclassified | place: Southern Ocean | collected 2014-10-08
GAGTCGTTAAACCATTTTACGATACCATTAGCCATGTTGGCAATCTCCTGTAATAAAAATAAAAATAATACGAGTTTCAAACTTTAAGGGTAAAACCTTTTCTTTCATTGGGATATACACCTTTAGATTGAAACCTCTGCGCTTTACATACAGCAGCAGCAGTTCGCGAAATAATATATCAATGAGCAAAAAAGTCAAGAGCTAAATAAATTTTCTTGTTTTAAATGGTACAAGACCTGTCCAGCCTATGATCAGGTGTGCGTAGTATGAAAAATTTTCGTCTAATTGGATGGATTAAAAATAAGACTATAGGGGGTAATTAATCGTAAAGGCTTATATGACATTTTTGCCTGGCGAAGGCCTTTAATCCCAAGGTCCTGCTCCCGGTTCAGATACTTGCATTTATCCTTAAGATATCGAGCCGTCTCCTGGTTGATCACCTGTCCTGCTCCTTTAAAATCCGGATTTGATTTCTCAAACTGGATGTCATAGGTTGAGTGTTCCAATTTACTGAAAACAGAAAAAGCAACCACACTGTTTTCCAGGGTAAGTACAAGCCCTTCCAAACCCAGCTTTTCAAAATTGTCAAAGGATGTCTTAATTGCATCAAATTCCTGATCAAGGGTTTTTGAGCTTTTTTTGTGTCTTTGCATTATCTGCTTTGCTAACCCTTGAGCTTTATCTTTGAAATCTTCATTTAAAAGAAAAACCTCAAAGCCGGGATAAGTTCGTTTGAACTGTGAAATCAGGTTTCTTTTTTTATGCAGCTTTATCCCGGTCAGTTCGCACAGACTTTCAACATCATAAATATATTCTGCATAATCGCGTTCCTCTTTTATCTGGTAATAATTTTCGATTTCAGGAAATTTTTTCAAATAATCCAGCGTTGCAAGACTGAAATTGGGCTCAAACCCGGCATTTTTCATATTTAATGATAAAATAGCCAGGTCTTCAGGATAAAAATCCTCACCCAAAGGCATAAATGCACATTGTGAGATTTCATCATAAATCAAAAGCCGTTGGTTGTATAAAGTCCATGACATTTTAGAAGCATTCTGCCAGGCAAAAAGATTTGAAAAATTATACTCACAGGACGCGGGTTTAAATGTATCAATATAGGCCTGGATCAATCCCTGATCTTTTAATGTAAAACGATTGAATTCTGGAAATCCTGATTTTTCTATTTCCTGTAACACCGCTTCTCGGGCTGAATACATTCTGTCAATCCTTATATTTTAAAGGAACATGATCTTTAAGCACTTCAAATCCAAGTTCCTCATAAAATGAAGATGTCCCTGGCTGAGCAACAAGGCCGATCCAGTCAACATTATTCTCTTTTAATTTTTCAATTAATTTTTTAATAATTTTCCGGCCAATTCCCTTGCCCCTGAATTCTTTTATAATAGTCACGTCCTGAATATAAGCATCACTTGCAAGGTCGGAAAGGGCCCGACCCATTCCAATTAGTCTTTTACCCCAAAATGCCGCTACAAAGACTGCTGAATCTTCCACTATGTGATTTAAAAATTCAGGATGTTTGTCCCAGGAAGGTTCCCACCATCCGGCTTCCTTGTAAAGGAGGATCAAATCCTTTTTTGAAGCTGACTTAATGGTCTTTATGATAAGTTTCAATGACTTTTGGTCTGACATTTTTTTAATATTTTTTCTTTACTTATATGGCTTCAAACATTTTCTGGGCAAAATAGGGCAAAACAAAAGAAGCCTCATGAATTTTTGGACTATAATATTTTAATTGGTTCTGAATATTTTCAGGAATGGCTCGAAACGGCTTTTTAAGTTCCGGCCCAAGGGATCCCATGCAAATACCGATATGTCCTCCCGGATATGTCGGTACCAGGAAATGTGAATATGCCTGAACCGGAAACAACTCTTTTGTAATCTTCACGAGATTGGTAACGCACTCCTTGTGAAGAAAAAAAGATTCTCCCTGGGTGGCAATAATACCATCCTGCCTTAATGCAGCTTTTAAGGCTTTGTAAAACGGTCGTTCAAATAAAGCCTCACCCGGTCCTATTGGATCAGACGAATCCACAATAATAACATCATACTCATTTTTATGTTCCTTAAGATACGAATTGCCGTCAGCAATATGAACCCTTACCCTGGGATCGTCAAACCCGCAGCTCAAATCCGGTAAAAATTGTTTGGATACCTGGATGACCTCTTCATCAATTTCACAAAAATCAATGGTCTGTATGCAGTCATGACGACCTGCTTCCCTTAAAACACCACCATCTCCGCCACCAATTACCAGAATATTTTCAGGGTTGGGGTGGGCAAACAACGGAACATGGGTAAGCATTTCCTGGTATGCGAATTCATCAGACTCAGTTAGCTGAATAATCCCGTCAAGAACCAGCATTTTCCCATGATTTGTGGTCTGAAATAGATCAATCTGCTGAAATTTACTTTTTTTGCTGTAAAGAACATCTTTTATCTCAAGTGATAATGATATCCCGGGCCACATGGGACAGATTTCAGAAAACCATCCGTTTATTATTTTATTATAATTCTCCATAGCGATGTATTGTATATCCTAAGGTTGCCTTAAAATTTAAAACCGATTAATTTCCAGGTAAATGGGATCTTATTTTTCTTATTGTCTTAAAGCAATTTGCATTTTGTAATTGTCACCTTTAAAAAATGACATGGCAAATTCAGCAACTTCTCTTGGTTCATAAAATTTACAGCTGAATACATCCAGATACACCCTGTTTGATGCATTGGCAAAATGACCGGAAATTAAAGAGGTTTCAATAAGCTGGGTCATGCTGAATCCTTCAACTTTTTCATCCTCTCCAAAATGAACCACCTGGCATTCACCAAACCGCTTCATATCGATGAGATCACAAAGTTCATATACAAATCGTTCAATGCGCTTTGCATTCCTGATAATCTTAGGGTCACTCTCATAGATATCAATAGAAGTTAAAACGCCCCAGGGATTTTTACGTTCATATTCTTTTTTCCAGGAAATTGGATGAATTTTTGAATTTTTTACAATCTGGCCAACTTTTTTTTGTTCAAAAGGTTTGGAAATAATTCCACGGTTTTGATCAGAAGAAATAACAACATTTTCAGATTGAAAAGAATCTTTCATTGAATTGATAGCAACTTCCAGGTCAATGTTGTCTCCACATGTGAATATATCCACTGCTGCATAATCATGTTCCGGCCATGCATGAACCGTAAAATGAGATTCTGCTATTACGACAACTCCGCTGACGCCCTGGGGTTCAAATTTATGAAACGAGGAGCTGATAATTGTTGCCCCACTATCATTTGCAGCTTTCAGCATTATCTTTTCAACGCGATCCTCGTCTAAAAGAAGGCTTTCTCCACACTCATAATACTCTATGGTCAGCTGTCTTCCCAGAGCAAAACATGCTTCTTTTTGAGAATCGCCGACAAAGTCAATATTTTTACCAAGCATTAATGCTCTCTCCAAAAATGAATAAAAGTATCTATTTTTATTCTGAAAGATTTCAAAATGATCCAAAAATCATTATTGTAGGCAATAATAAGACCTAAACCATGAATGATCAAGGCAGGAATTTTACTTTAGCTAAGTTTTGAAAAAATTATTTTTATTTTTAATCCTAAAAATTATGACAAACTTGAAAACCGCAAGGAGTTCAGAATGCTATCTTTCACTTATATTAACGTTCTGCATGATAGGAAATAGTGTCATTTAAAATCAGAACTTCAATATATGTCCATTATCGATTTAAATCTGGCATACTCTGTATTTGTCGCCATATTCCTTTTTTCCAAATTTTTTATCATACTTTGAGCATTAAACCTGATGTAAGGATTTGCTTTTAATTCATCCTTAAGAGTGGACACAATTAACCTGGGATCATAATTTTTAATATATGCATCAATATTCGAATTCTCTTTTTCAATGATTTTTGCCATTTTCATGGATTCTATAACATAATCATGCCCACTATAAATTTTTGTTTCTTTTGGCAGGGACATCAATCGTTTCAGGGAAAGAAAAAAACCTTTTAGATCTCCTGAAAAACAATTGCCGATTGTTCCATTGAATAAAGTATCTCCTGTTACTAAAAAATCATCGACCTTGAATGTCACTGAGTCATCCGTGTGGCCGGGGGTATGAATGACTTCTAAAATTTCTGTGTCAAGTGATATGGTCTGATCCGGTTTTAATTGCTTACAATCAATAAATTGAGCACTTGTTTTTTCAATCATTTCATTATTGCCCGAAGTATGATCATGATGGGAGTGGGTATTGGAAACATATTTGATAAAAAGTTTATTCTTTTCAGCAAAAGTCAGGATATCGTTCACGCCTCCAGCATCAATGGCAATCGCTTCTTTTGTTGAATATACCAAATATCCCAAATTATCTCTTGAATATCTAAATTGTTGAACATTCATAACAGGCCTCCACACAAAGGTTAATCTAAAAATTTTTCATACCATAAATTAATTACGGTCAATTATCACAAAGTACAATTATCATTCAAGGCAAGATTGTTGCGGTGAATGACTTCATCATAGTGTTTATCACCAAGACAGGATTCAATCTGAGAGGTTTTTAATCCCTTTATTAAATTAATGTCCAAAGACCTGTAATTAACCAGACCGATTCCAATAATTTCATTTGCCATCGTCTTAAAAGAGACTGCGGCACCCTGTTCAAAATACCCCTCTACAGCAACGATTCCGATGGCAAGAAGGCTTTTTCCATTCTGCTGGACAGCGCGGACTGCACCATCATCAATCACAAGACTGCCCTTGGGGGCAAGTGTGTATGCTATCCAGCATTTCCGGCTGGGCATTTTTTCTTTTTTAGGAACAAAATAGGTACCATATTCTTTGCCTTCAAAAAGGCTGCACAATACATTGGGGATATTCCCCTTAGCAACTATCATAGGAATCCCGGCTGAGGTGACCTTCTGGGCTGCCTGAATTTTGCTAAGCATTCCACCAGTACCCAGTGTCCCTGGGATGTCACTTGCAAAGTCTTCAATTTCTTTTTTAAAACGGGTGACCCTTGGGATCAATTCGGCATCGGAATATTGTCTTGGATCTTTATTATACAAGCCTTCAATATCCGTTAAAATAAATAAAAAATCAGCATCCATCAATAGGGCTATCATGGCGGCAAGATTATCATTATCCCCTAATTTAATTTCTTCAACCATGATGGTATCATTCTCATTAATGATGGGCACTACCTTCCATTTTATGAGCGTATTTACCGTATTCCTTGCATTCAGATACCGTTTTCTATTGTTCAAATCTTCAGCGGTTAAAAGAATCTGGGCAACTTTTTTATTCAATTGGCTAAAACTTTTTTCATATGCATTCATGAGCCCGCTCTGGCCAATGGCTGAAATTGCCTGACGTTTGGGGATCTCATCGGGACGGCGGTCCATTCCCATTTTGCGCAAGCCTGCTGCCATGGCTCCAGATGATACAAGTATCACTTCAATCCCTTTATCCATAAGCCAACTGATCTGGTTGGATATGGATTCAATCAAATCAAGATTCAGACTATTCTTGGCCGTGATCACATTACTGCCTAATTTTACAACCACCCGACGGGCGTTAATCAATTTTTGTTTTGGCATGATTTATCTCTAATTGAACTTATTTTTTACTGCTTTATGAATGAATGGTTTTGCCTTTATACCCGTATAGTCTTTTACCATATGTCCTTCACCCACAAGGCGCCACTGGTAAATCATAAGGCCTTCAAGGCCAACCGGTCCCCTTGCATGAATTTTATTGGTACTGATACCCACTTCCGCACCCAGGCCGAACCTGAATCCATCGGCAAATCTGCTGCTGCAATTCCAAAAAGCATCGGCTGTGTCTGCATGATCCATAAAATAAAAGGCTCTGTTTTCATCTTTTGTGACAATGACATCTGTGTGGCCTGATCCATATTTATTAATATGTGCTAAAGCTTGATCCATGGAAGGGACAATTTTAATGGAAACTATCAAATCAAGGTATTCTGTTTGCCAGTCTTTTTGGGTGGCAATTTCAACGTCTATGATGGCCCTTGTTTTTTCGCATCCAAAAATTTTCACACCCTGATCTTCTAATTTGCTCTTCAATGGGGGTAGTATATCCTGAGCCCTGGATTCATGAATAAGGATAGTTTCTATTGCATTGCAAACAGCCACATACTGGCATTTACTGTCCAGGGATAAATCAATTGCCATTTTGGAATCGGCAAACCGGTCAATAAAAAGATGACAAATCCCATCGGCGTGTCCCAGAACAGGAATAATCGTATTATCCATGATATAGCGTACAAATTCGTTGCTGCCCCTTGGAATGATCAGATCTATTGACTTTTCAAGCTTTAACATCTGATCCACATCACCGCGTGATTCAAGCAGTCCCAGCCAGCCTTCCTTTAATCCTGCTTCAATACCAGCCTTTGAAATAATAGCAGCCAGAACTTGATTGGTGGCCATGGCCTCACTGCCCCCTTTGAGCATTACTGAATTCCCGCTTTTCAGACAAAGGGCTGCAATCTGTACCAGGGCATCGGGCCGGGATTCAAAAATAACTCCGATAACACCAATAGGCCTGCTTACCTTAAAAAGTGTAAGTCCCTTGTCCAGTTGGGTAGCGCTCAATGTCCTGCCCACGGGGTCTTCCAGTTCTATAAGGCTTGCTATCCCTTCACAGGCTTCTTTTATTTTGATGCGATCAAACCCCAGACGCTTCATCAACGGTGGCTCAAGCTTGTCTTTTTGAGCCTGATTAAGATCTTTTTTATTAGCTTCAATAATGAGATCCGTATTATCTTCCAAAGCTTTGATAATATTTTCCAGCGCCTGGTTTTTTATGTCACTTGAAAGTGCTGACATAAAAATTCCAGCAGCCTTACAGCCTGACGCCATTTCTTTAATATCCATTTTACCCCTCTTGTTGAAAAGCCATGCCGGCATTATTGCTGAACCTTATAATATACATGTAAGATATTAACAATATGTCATGGTAAAACCAAGGAAATACTGATCTACTTGCTAATTTTCCATTTTCCTGAATCAACAATCCCAACACATTTTTTTCAATGAGAACCTGGCAGGGAAAAACCATGCTGTAATGTTTTCACCATCAAGACCATCCCTTGACACATTTCGCCCGATAATAATTCCGCATGGACAATATTTTATGATGGGGGATAATCTCGACAATAGTGGGGACTCACGCTTTTTTGGTTATGTGGATCGAAAACTTATTGTTGGCCATGCAACAATGGTGGTTCTTTCCAGAGAAGGGTCCTTTTTTCATCTCCGGTTGAAACAATTTTTTCAAAAATTAATTTAGTTTAAACCTTCTTCACGGACAGACTGATTGACTAAGCTGTATATGTGCAAAAAATGCAGAAAAGTTTTTTTCTCTCAACATTATTATAAAAAAAACTATGCAAACCCTTTGGATATCTGTATCATTAATCAACGTGGTAAATAATTTTCTACACACATTACAAATTATATCGAGCTTGTTTTTAAGACTATTTTAACCTTTGAAAGGAGATTGTCATGGAAAAAAGCGTTTACAAAATTGTTGAAGTGGTAGGATTTTCTGAAACTTCTTGGGAAGATGCTGCTAAGGTTGCTGTTGCAGCAGTTGACAAGTCTGTTCGCGATATGCGCGTGGCTGAGGTTGTTATGATGGATATGCGTTTGGAAGATAACAGGATCATTGGTTATCGCACCAAATTAAAAGTTTCATTTAAACTGGAATAATCGATACCTTAAATTCAGGTATAATTTACGATTAGAAAAGCTAACATAAATATAATTTCGCCCCTGAAATGTTTGTGATTGTAATACTGTCTTTGCCCTAACGCTTATAAAAAAGGGAGTCCACACTTTTATCGGTGTGCTAAGTTCCGATTTATATGGAAAAGCCTAAAGATAATACTGGACACCCACCTTTAGACACAATGGTTCAAAGCCTACTGATCAACACGGCAATTTTGGGGGTGCTTGTTTTACTGATCAATTGAGTTATCTCAATTGAAATTTACTTGCAATATCCTTTTTCAAATGCCACAAACCAATTTCAAACTCATATTCAAATTCGCCATAACCTGAACCTGGTTTATTACCCATCTATTGTTGCTCAAATTGCTGCAAAACCAAATTAAAGAGGCAAATTAAAAAATAAGTATGTAATCTATGATTGATGATGGAAAGCTGATACACTCTTAATATAAATGGTACGCCCGGCGAGATTCGAACTCACGACCTCCTGATTCGTAGTCAGGTACTCTATCCAGCTGAGCCACGGGCGCACATAAGCAACGGGCACTATATATCAGCCTTTTGGAAAGATTACAAGTTTTTTTGATTTTCCGTTTTTTAAGTAATTTTGGTCTTAAAAAGCACATACTTTACCCAAACTGCCAAGGATACAGCCGAACCAAAAATTTAAAGCTATTACATACTATAAAAGACCTAAAAAACCTTTTACACATTCATTGTATTTAATGGATCAAACTATCAATAATCGATGGCAGGAATGTCTTGAAAAAACATATTTGAAGGACTTTCAATTCCACCGGATAATAGAAAGTTGGATTCTGTGAGATTGTTGTTGTGAGGTTTTGATTATATACTTGACATTGAAACCACTGACAAGTATTCAACATTATTATTGTTCGGCGAAAACAAATGACTCCAAAACACAACTAAAAAGGAGATTTCCAGAGCGGATAACAGGAAGTATGATCATAATTCAATGTCAGTAAATAGATTAAAATATTTCATGAAAATTTTACAAACCTTTTTATTTTTTTTGTTATTTGCCGGTCCATGTTTTGCCTATACCATTAACACAGCTACGGATGAAGACACAAAACAATTGAGTGGTGATAAAACGGTAAACTCACAGCCTGGCGGTCTTAACATGAGCATAACCGGTTTTAATTATAATATCAAAACTGATGATAACAACACAGACATGGGCGAAGATACGTACAACACCAAAACCGGTGAATTTATTATGGATATGGGCAACGGGGATACGTACAATACCCAAACGGGTGAGTATATTATAGACTTGTCTGAAAAATTCAAGAAAAAACCGGCTTCAAAATAAATAAAAAATATTTTACATCTACACTTATATGCATTAAATTGGCCAGGTTCCAAATGTATTAATTTTTAATTTCGTTCACCTTTTGGTTACTTATATGGCTGGTATATTTATCCTTAAATGGATTGCTGCTTTTTCACCGATTCTCACAATACATGTTTTAATAATTTTCAAAAACTGGAGCAATTCACGTGCTGATGCTGCCCTTCTCTGCCAAGGACCTGTCAAGGCAATTGTTGAACACATAAAATTTTATATTGATAAATTTGCAAGAAAAGGGCAGTGCATGATTCATCTTAACCAGATTCCCAGTGAAACACCTTGTTAACATGTTCATGCTGCAGTGGCTGCCTGTCAGGTCTATGGCCGGTTTCCCATTCCGAATAATCTGGATGATATTGCTTTTAAAATTCCAAAAGGAGAAAGTTTTTCAGAGTTTGCAGAACAAAAAAAATAAAGACTTTTTCTCTCATTGGCTTATGATGTGAATTTGTTTGACCTTAAGCAAAAAGGTTTATATAAATACAGTTCAGATGAAAGATGATGAATATTATATGGATCTTGCTATTAAGGAAGCTCAAAAAGCTGCCGCCGTAGATGAAGTTCCAGTGGGTGCCATCATTGTGGATGAGCATAAAAAGGTTATAGGATCTGGTTACAATTGTCCCATATCATCCAGTGATCCCACAAGCCATGCTGAAATTAATGCCATTCGCATGGCATCCAGGGCATTGAAAAATTACCGGCTGATTGACACTGTTTTATATGTTACAATTGAACCGTGCATCATGTGTATGGGAGCCATTATCCATGCCAGGATCAGCCGAGTTGTGTTTGGTGCAACCGACCCCAAATGGGGTGGGGCAACTTCGTTATATGCTTTGGCAGAAGATAAACGTTTGAACCATCACCCTGAAATTGTATCAGGGATTTATGAAGAGAAAACGAAACAGATCATTAAAAAATTTTTTTTGGATAAAAGGAGTAAGTAGTGGGAAATACAGTAATTGTCGGCACACAATGGGGTGATGAAGGTAAAGGCAAAATTGTTGACTTATTAAGTGAACATGCCGATTATGTAGTCCGGTTTCAGGGAGGGAATAATGCCGGCCATACAATGGTTGTCAATGGAAAAGAAATTATCAGCCACCTCATCCCTTCCGGCATTATTCAGGGCAAAAAATGCTTTATCGGTAATGGGGTTGTGGTTGATCCCTTTGTCTTACTTGAAGAAATCGATTATTTAATATCAATGAATATTGATGTCTCACCTGATATGCTGAAAATAAGCAATAGAGCTCATATTATAATGCCCTATCACAAATTGATCGACTCTGCCCGAGAAGCAAAAAAAGGTGACAAGAAAATCGGGACAACAGGCCGTGGAATCGGACCCTGTTATGAGGACAAGGCAACACGGCGCGGGATAAGATTCTGTGACATCCTTGATTTTGACTTTTTCAAAGAAAAAGTTGTCACCATCCTTGAAGAAAAAAATTTTTACCTGGAACATTATTTCAAAACCGAAACCATGGACCCTGAAATTATCATCAATCAATTTCAACAGATTAAAGGTAGGCTCATTCCTTATATTGCTGATGTCTCAGTGATATTGTTTGATGGTATGAACAACAATAAAACAGTGCTATTTGAAGGCGCCCAAGGCACCCACCTTGATATTGAACATGGAACCTATCCCTTTGTGACCTCTTCTTCAGTTGTGTCCGGCAATGCCGCCAACGGATCTGGTGTAGGACCTGCCAATCTTAATGAGATTATAGGTATTGTAAAAGCCTATACTACTCGGGTAGGTAGCGGACCCTTTCCAACGGAATTATTTGATGACACTGGGGATAAACTACAAAAAATTGGATCAGAATTCGGTGCCACCACGGGCAGGAAAAGACGCTGCGGATGGCTAGACATGGTGGTACTCAGGAATGCGGTAAGATTAAACAGTCTGACCGGTCTTGCTATTACCAAGCTTGATGTCCTTGATGATTTTGATGAGATTAAAATTTGTACGGGATATGAACACAATGGAAAAATAATTTATGATTTTCCGCCTGAAATCAAAATTTTGCAGGAATGCATCCCTGTATATGAAAGTCACCCAGGTTGGAAAAAGGATATTTCCGGCATCACAGAGTTTATTGATCTGCCTGAAAATGCAAAGAAGTATCTTGCAAGGATCGAAGAGCTTTCCCATGTAAAAATTAAAATTGTCTCGGTAGGACCGGGAAGGGAAGCCACAATAATAAAAGAAAAGATTTTCAATTAGACATTTTTAACATTTTTGTGTATAAGCCATTATTGTAATCGGATCTTGCAGTCGGGATGTGGCTCAGTCTGGTAGAGCACAGCGTTCGGGACGCTGGGGTCGGAAGTTCGAATCTTCTCATCCCGACCAAGTTTCAAGTTTGTTGGTATTCAAATTTAAATATCAAGGGTTTTCAATTCTTTGATAAACCCTTCCTGAAATAGAGCCGGTTTATATTCCTAAATTACCATATGTTGAACATTTCAGGTTCTCAGATTCCAGCATTCCTTATTATCTCTTATCTGTTTGCAATATGCTTCCACATTTTAAGAGTTTCCCAATCACCTTAGAACTGCAATGAATAACCTCGGTGTATCGACTGGCATCTGGCAACCGATTTGATCTGATCCGGTAACAACCTTCGCTACAATCGAATGCCGATGGAATTTTTGATCGCATTGTCATAGGCTAAAAGAGCAGGGGCAATTTTTGCTGTAGCCCTGCCACCTTCCCAAGAGATCTTTCCGATTCTTTAATCCGATTCATTTTCTAAGACGTCTTCAATTAATTTTTCCGCACAGTTAAAGATCAAAAAATTCAATACCAGCTCTTTCACTCAAAATTTGCTGATCAAAGAGAGAATCAAAAAACAAACCCATTGCTTTTATTTTTTTTTCATCCAGGTCACAATACAAAAGATTGAAATATTCCTTAACCATGGATCTTTCAAGTCCCAATTTATTTTTTCCGGCTTCTATCACCTTATCAATATTTTGATAACCCAGTTCCATTGATGCCATTAACAATTTATGAATTTCTTTTACCAGTGAAGGATTTTTGTCCGCAAAAGAACGCCTAACCACCCAGACGGCAAAGACAAAAGGAAGTCGTGTCATCTCATGCCAAAGCTGGCCAAGGTCAATACAATACTTAAAAATTTGGCCCCAGGGATGTAAAAGGGCTGTATCACCTATAACCAGAGCGGCATCCACAGAATTGGAAATTTGTTGATAATTGTTTACCGGTCCCACTTCAAAAACGGGAGAAACACCTCTTTTTCGAAATATCATTTTCAAAAAAGCTGCTGCGGATGCAGACTCCTGGGAGAACATCACCTTTTTGCCATCAAGGCCATCAATGGGATAATTGCTGGCCAGGATCACACTCATAACCCTTCCGTTGCAGGATATTGAAAGATCAGGAAGCAATAAAAACTCTTTATGATTCATGGCATAAAATGCAGCAGATACAGGGCTTATTTTTATCTTGCCGGTTTTTATTTTTTGGTTTAAAGCTGCAGGCACATCCGAAACCATCTCCAACCAGGGCGGCAAAAGGCCGTGATCAAGGCCAAAATAGATTGGTGCATCATTGATATAAGAAATTTTTCCGATTTTTATCTTTTTATCGTTCATTTAAAATTATTTTTTGTAAAATATTATTTTTATTCAATCCTGGAAGGGGCAGATACAAAAACTGTGCCTTTTTCCCCTCTGAAAGAGTACCTGTCATATGGTCAAGGCCAAGCGCCTTGGCACCGTTTATGGTTCCCATGGCCATAATGTTTTCCGGATCAAGTTTTGGATATTTTTTTTGTACAAAAGCCATTTCATCAAAAACATTTAAAGAGTCACAACTTGCAAGGCTGTCTGTTCCCAATGCAGGTTGTATGCCCTTTTGGATCATGGTTTCAATGTCGGGCAGTTTTTTATGTAGATTCCAATTGCTCCTGGGACAAACGCAAACCTTTGTGTTGGATCGGGCAAGCAGATCCATATCCTTTCCGCTCACATTTAATAGATGAACCACAAGGGTTGAGGAATCCAGCAGCCCCATATCACTGACATAGGAAACTGGCGTTTTTGACCCGATATCCCAGGATGAAAAGTCAACCCCTCGCATAGTCATAAAATCCGCCCACGATCCTTTTTTGTCACAGATAAATTCTGACTCATCATCTGATTCTGCCAAATGTATGGAAAAAGGCAAATTTTGAGATGTTGCACGTTTTTTTAACGCCTTCAGCAATTGAGGAGAAGATGTATGGGGGGCATGGCCTGCAACAGAAAAAGAAACAGAATCATTTTTTTGGGTAACGACTTTAGGGATATCTGATCCCAGAAATTCATGAAAGAAAACACCGCTTAAGGCAGATTCCTCAAAAATCTGCCGGGTAATTCCCAGGGTTGAAATATCCCCAACATAAAGGTTGCCCCATTCAAATAAATCGTGAGCAGAAATTTTGGCTTCCCTAATCAGGATGTCTTCGCCCAGGGCATCTCGTTTTTCCAAAAGCATTTTAACCCAGGATTGAAATCCCCTATCAAAAGACAAATGATTTTTTAAGGCAGACAACTCCAGATGCAGATGAGCATTCACAAGTGGAGGCATCAATACGCCGGGACCATGATCAATACATTTTTCTTTTGGTCTTCCCTTGTTGGCACTGTAAATAAATCCGTTCTCAACTTCAAGATATCCATTCTCAATAATGGTAAATGCATCCACCATTATCCATCCGGCCCTGTGGATTTCTCTTTTTGTTTTACTTTGAATGCAGATATTTTTTTTAGAATTTAATCTCATAGTAGATTATAATAGCAGTCCCGTTGACGAGGCTCAAAGCCTGCCATTGTAATCAATCGTATCAATTCTTCTTTGGGAAGCATAAAATCTACACCTGCAGATGCAACAACATTTTCTTCAATCATGGTACTGCCCATGTCGTTTGCACCAAAAAAAAGTGCGGTCTGGGCAATTTTATCTCCCTGGGTCACCCAGGATGCCTGGATATTATCAATATTATCAAAAAATATCCGGCTCATTGCCAGGACCTTCAGGTATTCAACACTGGTCTTCTTTTTGACGGTAATCTTTGTATTATCCGGCTGAAAAGTCCAGGGTATAAAAGCTGTAAATCCATGGGTTTCATCCTGAAGGTTTCTTAATTTATCCATGTGCTCAAAAATATGGAAATCTTTTTCAATGTGACCGAACATCATGGTGGCACTGGATCGCATGTCCTGCATGTGTGCCTGTCGCATAACTTCTAACCATTCTTCTGAAGAGCACTTGTTGGGGGACACTTTTTGTCTGATATCATCACACAAAATCTCTGCTCCCCCACCCGGGATGGAAGAAAGCCCCGTCTTTTTTAAAACCAAAAGTGTCTGGGCGATAGTAAGGGAAGATTTTTTTGCGATAAAATCAATTTCCGGAGGGGAAAATCCATGAATATGGATATCAAAATTTTCTTTAATATCCTTTAAAAGATCAATATAATAATCAATTTCAAGATTCGGGTGCATGCCCCCCTGCAAAAGAATCTGGGTCCCTCCAAGGTCGAGGGTTTCCTGAATTTTATCAAACAGGTCCTTTTTTGAAATAATATACCCATTGCCCATATCGTGCGTTACAAAGAATGCACAAAATCTGCAGCCTGAGGCACAGATATTAGTATAATTAATATTTCGATCCACCACATAGGTAACGATTTTTTCCGGATGATAATGAAACCGCTTCTGATTTGCAAGGCTTGCCAGGGTCAACAAATCAGCCTGCCTGAATAGCGCCAGACCTTCATTTTTATCTATTCTCTTTTGCGTACTTACTCGTTCAATAATATTATGCAAACTATCCATTTTAGCCATTCAACTCTTTGATTGGATTATAAAATGAGTCCCGTTCAACAGGTTCAAACCCGGCCTTTGTGATCATATCCTCCATTTGCTCCTTTGTCAGACCGAGCGCTGATTTTGCACCGGCCATATGGGTGATCCTCTCTTCAATGATCGTTCCATCAAGGTCATCAGCCCCAAAGCTTAAAGCAACCTGAGCTAGTTTTTCCCCGATCATTACCCAATAGGCTTTGATATGATCAAAATTATCAAGCATAAGACGGGCGGCTGCCACATTTTTTAAGTCATCCACAGCCGTGGTTGACTGGATATGGGTAAGTTTTGTATTTTCAGAATGAAAGGCTAGGGGAATAAAAGCTGAAAACCCGTTAGTTTTATCCTGTAATTGTCTTAAGGTAATAAGGTGATCAACTCTTTCTTCAATGGTTTCAATATGC
>Ga0307987_1001080_pt1 | contig 15428 bp, 12 predicted proteins | sample EllFjometagen181_FD_203157 | JGI IMG/M metagenome (GOLD analysis project Ga0307987, IMG submission 203157) | Marine microbial communities from Ellis Fjord, Antarctic Ocean - #181 | ecosystem: Environmental > Aquatic > Marine > Unclassified | place: Southern Ocean | collected 2014-10-08
GATTTCTGATTTGTTTCAGGTGAGAACTTCTTCTAAACATTTTAGAACTTTTTCTGACAATGATGAGGTGTGTATGAATTAACTAAAAAACTTGATTATCGAGTATAAGAGAAAAGAAAAAAGCGAAGCCCTATTGTTTTTAAAAGCAGTGAATTAAAAATATGTGATAAAGTGAACGCACTCACCTTCCGCGGTAAGGAAAAAATAAAATTGCAATAAAAGAAGTGACGGCGTAGACCAGAGGCCAACGGTCAATTAAGTGAGTTAGGGAGATGTTGTTACATACACGAAGAAGCCACTTGCGTAAGCTGCCGGAAGTTTACTTATGCAATCTACCACTTCTTCATGCGTACGGCACAGTTTGTTCTTGTCCTTCCGTTGCTGATATAAAAGACGCTCTGTTTGTTTTAAAATGTCTGAGAACTTTTTTTTCAATGTTTCGTCATGACCAACATTGCGTTGACAATCCCTCATTACTCTACCAACTATTGTTTTTAAAAACCTTTAGGCTTTTCTTCCTCTCTTCATTTGTTTAGCATGAAAATATCTGTTAATTTTGTGCACCAACTTATTTGCAATCAAGTTATAGTTCTGTCTGAGTTTTATTCCATTCTCACTAGCAAATTTTACGATCTTTGTTCTTGTGTTAGCAAGAAGCTTTGTATCTGTTGGAAACTCTATGTTTTTCGGCATTGCCATTAGAGTACGCTCTGCTGCTCGCTTTCAAAGCTCCTACTTCTTCATGAAATCCATCTTCGTATAATGTGGATCTTTAAGTGTGATGGGTATCAGTTCCTAAAACTGTAATTCGCAACATTTCTTGATGTGTTTCTTTAAAATATTTTTAACTTGATCTGACCACCGCTTGTCCTGTAACGAGTAAGCTATGTTTGCTTCAAGCAAACCAAGATAACTACCGCAATCGAACCGTTCTCCTTTAAATTGCATTCCATAGAAATCTGCAGCGTTTGATTTTATCATTTCTCTCATCGCGTCGGTAAGCTGTATTTCGCCGTTCTTTCCGGCCTTTGTCCTGGTTAAAAATTCAAATATCTTGGGCTGTAAGATATATCTGCCCACGATTGCTAAATTCGACGGCGCGATTTCAGGCGACGGTTTTTCTATCATATCTTTTATTTTCACAATTATTTCATTTGTCTTTTCAAAAGACACGATTCCATAATTTTGCGTATCAGCCTGAGCCACTTTGGATAAAGCCAAAAAGTTGCCGGCACATAAGTTGTAGGCGTTGATCATAGATTTCAAAAAACCTTTCGGCTGAGAAAGCAGTTCGTCAGCTAATACAACTGCAAAGGGTTCGTCTCCTATCACATCTTTCGCGCAAAGGATGGCATGTCCCAACCCTGCAGGCTCTTGCTGCCTGATAAAGATTATTTTTCCAGCCTCAGGCAACCAATCTTTCGTTAGAGATAGCTCCACTTCTTTATCGTGCTCTGAAAGAATCGAATTAAGCTCATATGCTTGATCGAAGTGATTTCCGATGGCATTCTTATTACGGCCAGTTATAAAAATAAATTGTTCAATGCCGGCAGACCTCGCTTCTTCAAAAGCGAGCTGTATCAGGGGAACATTCGCCACAGATAACATTTCTTTCGGCAGGGCTTTAGTTGCGGGCAAGAACCTGGTCCCAAATCCTCCCACTGGAAAAATAACTTTTCTGATTTGTTGTTTCATTTGCTAATTGATCATTTTATCGCTTAGGGTACAGGATATAGAATGTATCCAATAAAGCAACCCTCCTAGGATCATCACATCCAAAATACGGAAAAATTTAAATATTTAGAGAAAATTTGAACTTCTCTCGAGCTTTTTTTATGACAATTGCCTCTTTAGGCATATGTTCGGGCCTAACTTTATATGTTAGCCATGGCCCTATGATAATTGGTAAGGGGCTATTAAAGTATCTAACAAACCTTCGCGTTAACGAATTCCTAACGAATTTATTGTAAGATTATACATGTTATTAATTTTATGAGAGGATTTTATGCCAGTACGAGGAAGTTTTTCAGGAACTAGAACGGCCATTATAGATGCTAAGTATGAATGGGATGCAATTACAAATTTAGCTTTCGAATGGGTAAATCAAACCGATGGGGGAGAAAGTAGATACTATGATCCAAAAATTACTGAGAGATTTCTATACGCCGCAATAACATCTGAGCAGCCTATAAAAATTATGTGTCCCAGATTTTTGGAAGGAACAGAAGCAGAGCAGCATTGGGTTGGAATTGGCGTGTTTATTAAAGATGGACAAGTGACGGTTTCTTTTTCAGATTCATTACATTCTGACGCCACTTATGAATCCCTTACTCCAGAACAAAGAATCGCTATTGATACAATAGCCGAACCCTTTGAAGCGATTTTGGGAGATGATGTTCGAAAAGAGGTGTATGGACACACATGGGGGCAAACTAATTGGCTAAAAAAGGATGAGGAATCACCTCTTTCTTGTGGGATATTTGCGCTTGAAAATATGCGTAGGTCTCTAGAAGGGGCTCCAGAGGCCAATGAGGAGGAGAACCCTGGAAGTTTAGCTCTGAGGGATAAACATCTTGCTCAGATGACAAGTCACTTGGCAATTACAACTAGTTCAACTAGCGATTTGCTAATGGAAAGAGTTAAAAGATTTGATCAGGAACATTCGGGCGAATCTTTTGATGAATCATCTATAGCCAGCCTGCGTCGAGAGGCTGACTTTAATGATGCAGTAAAATTTGAATCTGAGGGAGCAGATGAGTCTGTGATAGAAACGCTAAATAGATATTTGGGCATTGTTCGAAAACAAGCAGAAAAAGAAATAAATTTTCAAAGAAACTTACGAGAGCTTCAGGCGGAGATAGGAACTGAGGCTTTAAAACAATTTATTGAGGGAAGGTGTGAAGTTAATCAAGAGTTAATGAGTATATTAGAATATAAGGGCGATGATTTTGCGCTACAGATATCTTTGTTGGCTGCACAAAGTGCATTACCAACTTTAACACCAGATATATGCGATAGGTTGATACACGAGGTTGACTCAAGTATAAATTCTCCGTTTAGATCAATGGAAGCGTCAAAAATGGTAGAAGCTGATGCACACGTGGCAGAAAAAATGCAAGCGGAAGGTGAGGCCCAACAGGAGGCGCTTCGTCGAATGGAAGATTCATATGCTCAGATGATGAAGAAATTGCAAGATGAGGAAGATGCTAGATATCGAGAAGAGTGTCGTCAAAGGGAAAATGCAGATGCGCGTTTAGCAAAGGAGATGCTAGAAGCAGATGAGAGGCAATTTGCAGCGATGCAGAGGCAGGAGCAAGAGGATGCTCATATGGCGGCAGCTGAACAAAAGAAAGAAGATCGCGCAGCTCCAGCCGCCGCAGAAGAAATCAGAGAGGAGTCTGAACCTGTTGCGAAGCTAAGGGGGGCAATTCGGGCAAATGAGGAATATTCTGCACAATTAGAGCTTGCTCAAGAAGCATATGACAAGTCTAGCAAATTATGGAGGTTGGGGACATGGCAAAGTGATCCAGGTCATACTGACCAAATTGTAAGGTTAAAACAAGAACACGCAAAATTAACTGCTAAATTAAAAAAAGAACCGAAAAAGTTGCGCAAAGGTATACGCAGGTCAAGGTCGGCAGAAATTAGGGGGTCAAAAGAGGCAGCAGAAAAAGGAAGACGTCGTTCCAGATCTCAATCTAGCTCTAGAGATGGGCCCAGGTAATTCTTCGTTTTGATCCAATTGCAAAAAATACAAATATCCAAGGTCTCTAATTCGATATTTCTGTATTGTAAAAAATTTGTTTGAAAAACACGTATTTTTCCAGTATATACCATTTATGCCCACGTTAACCCATTTTTAACCATAATGTGCTACGCTGTAGATTAATACGTATTTAATTGACAGGAAAAAACTAAAAATTTATAGGAAGGCTTGAATTATGTTGTTCTTATCCACCTTTATAAACAGGATAGATAAAAAGGGCCGGATTTCAGTCCCCTCCTCGTTTAGAGGCGCGCTTATGAAGGATAATTTCTCTGGAGTTATTGTCTACGAATCGGTTAGAAGCAAGTGTGTCGAGGGGTGCAGCTTTGACAGATTGGAGCATTTGAGCAGCAGCATTGACAGCTTAGATCCATACTCTGACGAACGAGATGCATTTGCTACGATAATTTTAGGGGGGAGCATTAAGTTAGCTTTTGATAGCGAGGGCAGGGTGGTTCTGCCAGAATCTCTGATTAAATTTGCAAATTTAGTAGAAGAGGCATGTTTTGTTGGAAAAGGTCAGACATTTGAGATCTGGAATCCCAAAGAATATAAGCAGTATTATTTGAAAGCAAAGGAAATGGCTATGCAGAAACGTGATCTGTTGAAGCTAAACAAGGCAAAATCGCAGAAAGACACATGAAAACGAGGGCGCACACACCGGTTTTATTAGACGAGGTCATAGGACACCTAAATCCTCGGGATGGAGAAACGTATATAGATTGCACATTTGGGAATGGCGGATATTCGGAAGCTATTTTAGAAAAAGCGAAGGCCACTGTATATGCATTCGATATTGATCCAGAAGTTGCTATCTTTGTTGCTGAGATAAAGAAAAGGCTCGGCGAAAAAGGGGAGGGGTTGCATTTTATTGAAGGAAATTTTGCAGAGTTTGAATCTAAATTAGGAGGCATTTTAGTAGATGGTATCGTTGCAGATCTTGGCGTCTCGTCAATGCAGATCGACATTCCAGAACGCGGATTCTCTTTTCAAAAAAAGGGGCCGTTGGATATGAGGATGTCTAAGTCGGGATTAAGCGCATACGAGGTAGTAAACGACTATTCGGGAGAGGAGCTGAGCGATATTATTTATAAATATGGCGAAGAAAACAAGGCGCGGCAAATAGCGCGTGCGATAGTAAGAAGTAGAGAAGCGGCGCCAATCGAAACCACAACACAGCTAGCTGATATTGTTAGGCGAGTCTTCGGGGGGCAAAGAAAGAAAAAGATTGATTTTGCTACAAAAACTTTCCAAGCAATTCGAATTTTTGTTAATGGCGAGATTGATAATCTAAGCAAGCTTTTGGGTGCAGCAGAGCGCTCTCTGAAGGATGACGGCAGATTAATTGTGGTATCATTTCACGCATTAGAAGATCGGGTTGTTAAAAGTTTTATGCATGAAAAATCAGGCTATAAACCGGGTGTATCAAGGTATATGCCTGAAGTTGAGGAAAATAACGTTCCATCTTTTAAAATGATAACAAAAAAACCAATTGTTCCCAGCGATGTTGAGCTTGAAAAGAACATTAGGTCAAGGTCTGCGAAATTAAGGTCTGCAGTACGAATCAATAGGGACAAAGAGCATGTTTAGAAAACCAACTTTTTTGTTCTGTGTTTGTTTCTTTATAGCTTCGTTTGGAACTTTGGTGTTGAAGGTTTATGTGCATAATCTTTCTTTAGATGTAGAAAGGATGGATGTTGAGAGATCTAGAATAAGTAATGAGATCCAGGTGTTAAAGGCAGAGTGGTCATATCTCAATAATGCGGAAAGAATAAGTAATCTTGCAAAGCAGCACTTGGGGCTAAGCCAGGTCAAATCTGAGCAGGTGAAATATATAAACCAAAAGAACGCGGCAATTTCCGCCAAGATGGAAGCTGAATCATCTGGAGACGGGGGGCAAGTGGGCACTAATTGGAGATATAAGTCTCGAACGGGAATATTGAAGATTGCTAATAAGAAAGAGGATGATCAGTAAACAAGATGGATCTGTTTTCAAACGACTTTTCAAGCAAACTTCGCTTATTTTCGAAGGAAGGAGAAATAAGCAAATTTAGGATATATTTTATTTTCTTTGTTTTTATCGGGCTGTTCTCTATTCTTGGCGTTCGATTATTTTTTTTGACAATAGTCCCAAATTTAACTTCAAAGACCAGAGAGGCGCTTAATATAACTATTCCTTTCGATGTAAAATCAAGGAGGGATATAGTCGACCGAAACGGAGAGTTGCTTGCTACAAATATTGAGACCGCCTCGGTTTATGCGAATCCAAAGATCATTTCAAACCCCTCTGAAGCAGCCAAAAAATTGAAGACAATTTTCCCGTCTATAGATTTCAAAGAGCTGTTAACCAAATTAAAATCACCCAAATCTTTTGTTTGGATAAAAAGATTTATTACGCCCACCGAGCATCAGCAAATTAACGATATAGGAATACCTGGCGTATACTTTGAGAGCGGTGAGCGACGCGCGTATCCTTATGCCGAACTGCTTTCTCATGCGATCGGGACTGTTGGACTTGATGGGCATGGCTCCTCTGGAATTGAAAGAGCTTTTGATAACGAACTTCAGTACAAAAAATCAGGTTTTAAAGAAGCGCCGCTTGTGCTTTCCCTTGATGTAAGAGTACAAAATATTATTAGAGAAGAGCTAAAAGCTGCAATTGTAGAATTTGGAGCAAAGGGGGGTGTTGGCATAGTTCAAGATCCGAATAATGGAGAGGTTGTTTCTGTCGTTAGCCTGCCTGACTTTGATCCATACAATCTTTCAAAGGTAAAAGACGAAGCGCTGTTCAACAAGGCTACGCTTGGATCTTATGAGCTCGGCTCTGTGTTTAAGCCTTTTACGATCGCTTCGGCCCTTGATGCTGGAAAAATTAAATTAAGCGATGTATATGACGTCAATGACCCGATATATTTGTCCAGATATCAGATCAAAGATTTTTATAAAAAGGATGCTTGGCTTTCTGTTCCCGAAATTTTGATGTATTCGTCTAATATAGGTGTTTCCCAAATCGCTTTAGAGCTTGGTAAGAAACGTCAATATGGCTATCTTAAATCTTTTGGTTTTCTCTCGCCCATAGACATTGAAATTTCAGAGAAATCTAAGCCTTCGTATCCTCCTTTTGCTCGGTGGAGCGAATTGAATACTATAACCATTTCATATGGCCATGGTATTTCAGTTTCACCGCTACACATTACAAATGCTATGAGTGCCACCATAAATGGGGGAAAGCTTTACCCGGCCACTATTTTGAAGGTGCAAAAGCCGGGAAAGTATACTCAAATTCTTAAAAAACCCACATCAGACACTATGCAAAAGCTTCTTCGGCTGGTTGTGCAACATGGTGCGGGAAAAAGGGCGGAGGTTGATGGGTATTTTGTCGGCGGGAAGACGGGAACTTCCAATAAGGTTATAGACGGAAAATACTCGCGCGATCTTCGAATTTCTTCATTCGTTGGGGCTTTCCCGATTCATGATCCGAAATACGTTATATATGTGATGCTTGACGAGCCAAAAGGGACGAAGGCCACTTCTGGATATGCAACTGGCGGATGGACCGCTGCTCCCGCAGTGTCTAAGATTATCAAAAGGATCGCAATGCTTTATAATATCCCACCACAAATTTCAGATAAGGCAAAGATAGATAGCTATCTTCATGTGGATTATAACTTCCGTAAGAGGGTTTCGTAATACCAGAGCCCATTTTTAAACATTGCTGCGTTACTCGTCGCTCACCTACCTATAGTAGGCATCGCTTCTCGCGTCTTGCACTGTTTAATCTGGGCTCTGATATAAGGCCGGATGAGGAGTTCTTTGCCTCTACAACGATGCCCCCCGGTGGGGGGCTGCTACTTGGCCTGTTCCGTGTCCGAGTGGTACTCTCGGGACAGGGTTTTGTGGTACATCATCCTTCTTAGTAAGCGAATCGGCCATAGTAGTAGGGTCCGGCAACTTGCGCTCTTTCCCATAGTAAAGTTTGTGCCAATTTGATCGTTCTGTGCTTTTGACCTCAGAGGGAGGTTCCTTCATGTAGCCATTAATCTCTTGAATGCTTTTGTCTATGTCGTCCTTTACTTTATAGAGTTTCACTGCGGCGGCACGTCTTTCATCTTGTTGGTCAGCCCTAAAATTATGCACACCTAGTTTTTCAATAGGACCCAGAGCAGTCTCTAGTCTAAGATTAGCAGCTAGCTTAGTCTCTAGTACTTGTGTTTTTTTACGGGCGCTTTCTCGAAGGTTGACTTCGTCTCTATCAGAGAGTCTTCCCTCGTTACTTTTGAGATGTTTATTTTTTAGGTGTTTTAACTGTGCGTCATAAATTTCTTCAGTCGTCTTTGGTACTTTTTGGCTCTCACTTTCCGCACTTTCGGGGGTATAGAAGCCATATAACCTATTTAAGTCTTTACGCGCTCCCATTAGGGCTTGATAGTTTACATTGTGGGTATGTATCGTCTCAAGAGCTGCTTCTTTAAGTTTAGAGTCCCCACCTTGTAATTGTTCATCCACCTTAGTTCGTATAGCTTCCTTCTTTTCTACTGACAAAGGTCTTCCCGTTAGTTGCATCTCCTCCATGGAATGCCTTCTAGTTAATAACTTAGTCATCTCAGGTGTTTTTCCTATTTTAATTTCATCAGCCAGACGCTCGTAGTGAGCTATTGATTGTTTTGAGTATGGATAGAGTTCTGACATTGCATATCGCCTATCATCAAAGTTTTTTAAGTCATCCTTAAGGGCTAAAACATCATAGTTAAGTTTTGGCAGGGCATTTTGTGCTTCAAAAAAGGCAGTTGGCGTCTTGCTATCATCATATTGTTTCTGAACCCTTTCAAGGCGCTTTTGAGCTTCATCAAGACTTTTTAGTGTAGATGCTTCGTATTCTTTGTTATCAACCTTACTTATAGCTTCAAGTTTAGCGCTGTCTCCAATACTATTGAAGCGTCGTAATGACGTATGTGAAAAAGGGACACCATTTTCGTCCTGTGTTTTGTGGGGTGTTGGAATTGTTGGCCCAGGGAACGCAGAGTAATAAGCTTTTAAGCTTGAGGTAACCTTCGCTGCTTTTTCTTCTGCAGCTGTTACTCTGCGTTCTGTATCCTCCCTTATTGCTTTATATAATTTGACATCTAAGGGAGCTGTATTATCGAGCGTTGTAGTTTTCGCTTTAAAAGCTTTTGCAGTTTCTAACTCCTGCGTGACATTACTTGCTTCTTCCTTAAGTTTCTCCCCTTGGGCTTTTGATAGAGCTTCTTTTGTATGTGTTGAAATGGCATCAGAGTAGCTTACTTCTACAAAATCATCGGGTTTGGGTGCGGGTGCTTTATATGTTGGACTTCTTTCAAGTTTAAAGCCGAATAGCTTAGCCATCTCCTTTTGTGTCCTTGTAAGGTTTTTGTTTTCATCATCAATTGTTTCTTGAAGATCTTTAAGATGTGTTTTTAGATCAACAATGTCTTTAGAGGGGACGGAGGCGTCAGATAGATTTTTCTCCGTTTCTTGCTTAAGTTTTTCAAAAGCCTCAGAATACTCCCTTTCGTGTTTGTAAAGTTTGTTATCAAGTGTTCTTATTTCCCCTTGAGCGGCACTTTTTATTTTTTTTCGGCGATCAATTGCTTCGGTAAGATATTGGGGGTCATCTGAGCCATCGGATTTCAACTTCTCAGCACGATAAGCATCGTCAAAATCGGTCTTGGAAAGTTTTGCTAGTTTTGTTATTTTTTCTTGTTCCACTTCCGAAAACTTAGGTTGGGTTATGCTCCTTGGTCTACTATCTTCTGCCATAAAAATTACCTTATAAAATTGCTCTATGAGTTCTAGTGTGGCTGAAAATAGTTAGTTATTCGTTAACAAGCTCGATTTTTTTGTTTTTTCGTAACAAAATAAGCTGTGAAGCATGCCCATCAAGGTGTTCGATTCGCGAGCAGTCAGTCCCTCGATTCTTTTGAAGATGCAGTTTATATTTTGTTGCATCTTTTTTTTCTTTTGAGGAGTCTGGTAAAAGTTGGTTTCGTCTAGCATTGATTCTAAATGTTCAAGCAATATGCCGATGTCCTTTTGAGAAGCCAGCTCTTTGTTTTTGGCTGGGAGTTTGATCTTGATAGCCTTTGTTTTGGACAGTTCGTAGCAGATTATACCAACTGAGACTGCCAAGTTTAATGATGCGAATTCTTCGCAAACGGGGATAGAGAGTATTTTATTGGAAAGCGCCACTACTTCATTGTCTAGCCCAGAGTTTTCTGGGCCGAAGATAAATCCCACTTTGTCCAGGGGGACTTTGATTTTTTGCAAGTCTTTCTTCAGTTCGGTGGAAGCAATAGCTGGCTTGTTTAAATCTCTGGATCTTGCTGTCGTGCTGTACAGGAATTTTAGGTCTGCAGTTGCTTCTTGGAGCGAAGAGAATACTTTGGCTTGCTCGACGACTCTTGCTGCATGGGTTGCGCTTGAAATTGCAGCTGCAGTCGGCCAGGTTCTGGGTTGCACAAGCCTCAAAGAATGCATACCGAAGTTTAGCATCGCTCGAGCAGCCATCCCGATGTTTTCGCCTAGTTGTGGTTTTACTAGGATTATGATGGGCTTTAGATTTTGCATGTCAAATATTTTACAGTAGTAGTGGATGCTACCGGAGGTTGAATAAAAATGCTAGGAAATTTGTGAGAATAATAGGTACTAAAGAAATTATATGTGAACTGGACCCTCGCGTCCGCGAGGGATGCGAAGGAGGGGGGCGAGAGAGGCGAAGAGGTTTGGGAGCAGCGAAGAACCCTTCGTCCGCTGCAAGAGCGTCACCTGCTCCTACTTCGTAGGAACAGTCGCCCACGGGGAGAAGGAAAAGATAAAGCAAATACGACTTATAAATTACAAGCCAAAACCATCTTGTTGAGCTTGTCGGCCTCTTGGTGGTCTGTGTGTGGATGTTGTGCCAGGCCTAATATTCTTTACCCAATCGAGTGCTCGTGCCCCTAGACCTTTCTTTGGCTCTCTACTTTTAACTCTTTCTGTTGGAGTTCTGGGCAGGGAGTATTTGTCTTCATATTTCCATATTTTAGAGCTCGCGCTAAATAGTTCATATTTTGGTTTGTCTGTTTCATTCAGAGCATTATCTAACGTGCTAACGCATTTGGCTATATCAGTTAAAACTTTTCTTTTTTGGATTTCGGCCATTTTTTTAAGGCCTTCTTCTTCTTTGGTAGACATTCTACCTTCGGTTTCTCTAAGGTGCCGATCCTTTAGTTCTATAAGTATATTATCGTAAATCATTAAAGGATTTTCCAGTAGATCTTTACCAGTTACATTACTAAGTGTCTCTGAGGTACGGAGATGACAAGTGCTTTGTACAGCAGTATAACTTCGATTATTTTTGGCCTTATCATAAATCAGTTTTTTTTCGGCAACGACTTGTTGTGCTGCAAAAGCATCTCTCGGGGTTTCATATTCATGGGTTGCGAATTCTTTTTTAGCAGCAATAAGAGCTGTTTGAGCTACTTTAACTGCTTTAAGGGCCTCAAAAACTTGATCTTCCACTTTTGTCTTTTGAGAAGGGGGTTGAGGTTCTAACTTTTTCTCTAACTTAGAAAAGTCGGGAAAGCACTTAAAGAATTCTTTCATCTTTGCAGCGCTTCCTTTTAATGCCGCTGTAGAAGCTTCTACCCTGTCTTCTGCATCGGTCTTCATGGCTTTATATAAGTGTTTGTCTAACTCGGTTGCGTTTTCGGGGGGGGGTGCAATCTTAGGTTGAAATTCTTTCGCGCCTTCTAAGGCCAATCTGTTTTTCTTTGATTCTTTAGCAAGTTTTGACCACTCTTCTTTTATCAGCTCTTTTGGGTTTATTGTTTTGTCCTTATTGAGTTTTGCTCTTTCTATCTCAGAAAGTAGATCGGCTGCTGCTGTATATACAGGAACAGGGGGTTCTATTTTTTCAAAACCTTCTCCAATTTTAGAATATTTCTCTCTTTCTGGGGGTGAGTCACCTGATAGTTGCGTTATAGCGTCGTTGTTGTTTTTTAATTCAGCTTCTTTTTTATTGATTTCTGCTTGCCAATGCTCAAGCTCTTCTGTAGGAGCTGTAATTGACGACGAATCATTGCCCTCACCAAGTAGTTGTTTTTCTGTTGCTTGCTTAAGTTTTTCAAAGTTTTTAGCATACATCTCCTCTCTTTTATAAAGTTCTTGGGCAAGTTTTTCTGACACCTCAACAAGGTCATTGCGATGTTCTTCCCGTAGACTCGTTGCTTCTTGAAAAATTAACCGCTCTTGTTGATGAGCAGCTAGGTCCCCATCTTTTGAGTGCGCATAAGACATTTTCATAAGCTCTTCCTGTGACATAAATTCAGCCATAGGACAGCTAACTAATTTACGTATTCTTTCTACTTCCTCCACTTGTGTGAGTGGTGTCCTGTTCTCATGGCTCATAAAAATCACCTCATAAAAATTATTCTATGAGTTCTAGTGTGATCAAAAAAGATTGATTTTTCGTTAACAAGCTCGATTTTTTTAGCAAAATAAGCTATTTTTTTGAGTGCGAGGGTATATCACTCCTTCTTCCACGTTGTCTTTCCATTCTCGTGATCTTCGAGCGCGATTCCTTTTTCTTTCAATTGACCCCGGATTTTATCGGCCTCGGCCCAATTTCTTGCGAGTTTTGCTTCTGTGCGCGCATCTATGAGTTGGACAATTTCTTTCTCATCGCAAGCGTCGGTGTTATGAAACCATCGTTTGGGAGAATTAAAAAACAATCCAAGAAGTTGTCCCGAGGTATAAAGTTGAGAGGCGATTGCAAGCTTTTCAGTTTGAGTGCCGGTTGTGTTATATTGTTTTGCTAGATCATGCAAGCCGGCAATGGCTTTTGGAGTATTAAGATCGTTGCAAAGTGAGCTTAATATATCCTCGTTTGGTTTGCCGTTTAGATCTGATTCGTTATGTTGCTCTAATATGCGATAGAAACTATCCAGCGATTTTTTTGATTCTATCAACGAGTTGTGTGTCCAGTTTAGTGGCTTTCTATAATGAGTTGTTAGGTATACAAATCTTATAACCTCTCCCTCCATCCCTTTCGCAAGTAATTCGTCTAAAGTAATGAAGTTACCCAAAGACTTGCTCATCTTTTTGTCCTCGACCTTTAAAAAGCCGTTGTGGATCCAATATTTAGCGTAGTCGCTACCGGGATAGCAGGCGCAGCTCTGAGCGATTTCGTTTGTATGATGTGGAAAGATGAGATCAATCCCGCCGCCATGAATATCAAAGGACTCTCCTAAATATTTAGTGCTCATCACAGAACATTCGATATGCCAACCTGGCCGGCCTCTACCCCAAGGGCTATCAAAAATCGAAGAGGCGTCGTCGTCATTATCAGCAGGCTTCCATAAAACGAAATCGGCTGGATCTTTTTTATTCTCGTTTACCTCTACACGACTGCCTGCTATCAGTTTGTCCAAGTCCTTGCCAGCAAGTTTTCCATAATTTTGGAAGGAGGAAACGGCGAAATAGACATGGCGATTTAAAACATATGCATTCTTGCTTTCAATTAATCTTGAGATCATTGATATGATATCCGGCATGTGTTCCGTGACCTTGGGCTCGAGATTTGGGTGCAGGCAGTTAAGTGCGGCAGTATCGGCGTTAAACCAGTTAATAACTCTTGTGGTTAGCTCTTTGATCGATATTCTTTCTCGCTTTGCTGCTGTGTTTATTTTGTCATCAACGTCTGTTATGTTGCGTATGAAAAGCACCCGATCTTTGCCGTAATTTTGGATTAGCAATCTATAAAGCACGTCATAAATAACAATAGACCTGCCGTTTCCAATATGTGGTCGGTCATATACAGTCGGCCCGCAAACATACATAGTCACTTGCTTCGCGCTGAGCGGAGTAAAGGTTTCTAATTTTCTTGATAGTGTGTTATAAAATTTAAGTGTATACATAATGTGCAAATTCTACTGTACCTAAACGTTTATGTCAAAAGACCTTATACTAAACGGGCTTGCTCGCCTGAGAAACATTCCTCTGTCCCTTCTTACAATGATTGTATTGATGCTTCTGTTAGGGTTATTTGTGATGAATACAGCGTCTGGCGGGGATCCAACAGCCATGTATTTTAAGAAACAATGTCTTTTTGCAACCATATTCTTTTTTGTAATGCTGTTTGTCGCGGCTATGGATTTTAAATGGTTTTTTAATTATGCATACCATTTATACGCTCTCTCTCTTGTTTTGCTTATTAGTGTCACAATTGTTGGGCATACTGCTATGGGAGCAACAAGATGGTTAAATCTGGGTTTTATAAAAGTGCAGCCATCTGAACTTCTAAAAATCACATTAGTACTGGCGCTCGCTCGATATTTTCATTTTAAAGGCGCGCGTGATTTAAAATATTTTGGAAACTTGATTATCCCAGTTGGGCTAGTGGCTGTGCCTCTTATAATAATTATTAAGCAACCCGACCTGGGGACAGGCATTACTTTGCTTTGTATCTCCATGATAATGTTCTTCCTAGCAGGAGTTAGGGCGTGGAAATTCGCAGCATCATTTGCATTGGTTGCTGCAGCGTGCCCCATAATATGGAAATATCTTCACGTATATCAAAAGAAAAGGATTTTGGTATTCTTTAATCCCGAAAGCGATCCATTGGGATCTGGATATAATATCATACAATCAAAGATTGCAATTGGTTCTGGTGGCTTTTGGGGAAAGGGAATGCTTAGTGGGACACAGGCTCACTTGAATTTCTTGCCAGAGCACCAGACGGACTTTGTATTTTCATTGTTTGCTGAGAGCTTTGGTTTTGTTGGATCCTTCGTTCTGATAGCATTATTTGTGGGGCTCATTCTTTTCGGCACTCATTTTGCCTTAAAGAGCAGGCACCAATTTGGAAGATTAGTTGTATTTGGGCTTACGTCCGTGTTCTCTGTAAATGCTTTTATAAACTTGGGAATGGTAACAGGGCTTCTTCCAGTCGTAGGGATTCCGTTGCCTTTTTTATCATATGGAGGAAGTTCTTTGGCAACAACTCTAATTTTGTTTGGAATCATCATGAATGTTGCTATAAGCTACAATGCTACGATACCTAACGACGCATAAATCAATGGAGGAAAGTATGATATTAAATATATCCGGACATCAAATGAAGGTTGGTGATAGTTTACAAGCGTATGTAAAAGATAAACTAGAATCAAAAGTTAAGAAGTTTTTTAAAGAAGCTATCTCCGTGCATGTGATTTTTGAAAAAGAGGGAGCATTCTTTCTTTCAGAAATCATAGTTAATGACGGAGTAAAACATGAGTCTATTTTGAAGTCTAATGGTAAGGCCGGAGACGCTCTTGCGGCTTTTGATGATGCCATGAAAAAAATAGATATACAGCTCAGGAAACACAAAGAATTGATCAAAAGCCACCATAAAAATCACCATAGAAAAAGTCGGCAAGACGATTTCGATGATGATTTTTAAATTCTTATCTGCCCATAGACGGTCTCTTCGAGGCAGGTCTTTGCTTTCTCGCGTTTTGGGTAGATGTTGGTGCTACCCACTTTGGTGCCTTTGATTCTTCTGCCTTTGGAGCTGCTGCCTGCGGTAAGGAAGCTGCTGGTTTTCTTGCCAGATATCCTCTTACAACGGATTGTATTTTGGTGGCGGATTGTTTTTTCGTTTTTGATTCCGCCAAGGCCCTATCTT
>Ga0307987_1001081_pt1 | contig 15413 bp, 8 predicted proteins | sample EllFjometagen181_FD_203157 | JGI IMG/M metagenome (GOLD analysis project Ga0307987, IMG submission 203157) | Marine microbial communities from Ellis Fjord, Antarctic Ocean - #181 | ecosystem: Environmental > Aquatic > Marine > Unclassified | place: Southern Ocean | collected 2014-10-08
TTTATCCATTTTTATACTATTGTTGAAATACCTTGAGAGTTCTGAACCATCATTATATATAAAAAACTCATTTTCAAAATAAACTTCGTAAATTAGTTTTGCTTTTTGTATAGTTTCTTTATGGCTATTACCTTTTGGTATTTTTACAATAATTGCATCATCATGGTCTTTTATCGAGATATCACCGTTTATATCAGGTAGTAAATCTAAGTGTGCCTAATTAATACGCTCCATAGTATTCATAATATTCCTCTCTAATTTAATTTGTTTTGTATATAATTTTAGTTTATATTAAAAAATCATGACATACCTTTTCATAACACTTAGGGCATATGCCATGAGAAATATCTGCTCCGGTATGATCATGAACATAACTTTCTATGCGATTCCAATTACCTTTATCATCACATACATTCTTACAAATTGAACATATACGCAATATTCCCTCAACAAGGCCAAAGATTTTAGATATATCTGTAATTTCCTGTATCACATAATCTTTACTGGCAATGGGAGTAACTACAACTGCCTCGAGTATACGCTCACCCCCTATATTACGGGAATGAATACCACTACTTCTTTCTAATGTTTCAAAAGCTATTTTAGTTGGGCATAACATATCGGAATGTTGCGAACACTGTTTCCCGTAGCCATGCGAAATATTGTAACATGATTGACCAATTATCTTATTTAAAGGACGTTGACTGTGCTTACAAAAAGCCTGATTAGCGTCGATTATATTATAATTTCTGTTGATCAGCAAAATCGGCTGACTTACATTATCCAAAATTTCATTCTCATTATAATACTTCATCTGAATACACCAATATTAACCTTACTAATATGTTATTTTATACAAACTATAAAATATTGCTTATTCTAGATCTTTCAAATCCTTTTTTTCTTCAAAACTTGACATATCTCACTTATTTGATACAGTATCAATAGATACTTGACACACAAGATAAAAACAGTCCTTAGAAAATAAGCTGTATCAAAAATAATTTTTAATGTTTTTTTTAAAGGTGAATAAAAAATGGAATTTTATAGAGAAATTTTTCAAAATATAAGAAAAGACAAGGGGCATTCCCGAAAAGCTGTTTCATTATTGTCAGGGCTATCAGAACACTCTCTAAGAGCATGGGAACAGGGAGTCAGAAAACCAAAAGAGGATGATATACGAATATTGGCAAAATTATATGATTTATCAGTTTCAGATATCTCTGACTTGTATGACCAATTTCAACACAACAACAACTATCAATCTACACACGATGAAAACTGGAATAAAATAGTATCAAGGGATTTTTCATATATACGAGCTTTAGAAGATAATATCACATCACACTATGAAAATATGATAAAACTACCTCGTTTTTTAGAAGAAGTATCTATTAAAATTCATGCAATATTAACTGCCGTTGATATCCCTATTTATGTAAAAGACTCAAAAGGATGTTTTCTTACAGCAAACAAATCCTTTTATCAGGCTGTAAGATTAAATTTCTCAAAGGCTATAAATGGACTTACCGAAAATGATATTGAAAATTTTCACAATAAAAAAGCAAAAGATAATTATCATGAGGATATTAACCTTTTAGCGACAAAAAAATCAATAAATATTGAATCACGGTCTTTCTTCGGGAAGAATAATATAACAATGAGAACCTTAAAACACGTGATTCTTGATGAGAAAAAAAAGCCAATTGGCCTAGTGGCAACATTCGTAGATATTACAAAACTAAAAAAACAGCAATTAGTACTTGACTTGTTTCATGATACTCTTATCGGTAACGACCATTACGGTATCATTTTCAAGGAAATATTACCTGATGGGAAAGAAAAATATATCGAATTTAATAGCAAAGCAGAAGAAATTCTTGGTTTCAAACAAAGAGATTTTCAGCAAAATCCTTCTCTCATCAGAAATACGATTCATCCTGAAGACAGATACCGTGTTCTTGATAGTTCAAACGCGGCAAAAAAAGAATTAAAGGCATGGAGTGGTGAATACAGAATCAAAACCAAAGATACATCTACAAAATGGGTAAGAGAGCTAATATCCTTTTATCACAATAAAGAAGAAAATAGAGATTTCTATGTTATTCATTTATCTGATATTACAGAAACAAAACAGCAAATACATGAAATAGAAGCATTCAAATTACGACTAAACAGTGTTGATATAGTAGTTTACAATGGCCAGGAAATGCTAAAAAATCAAGATAACTCATGTGATCATAGTAAGTTTGAATTTGAATATGTAAATGAGAAAGCAAGTAAAAAATTACTTGAATTAACTGAAAAACAATTCAAAAACAACGACTGGATTAAACATATAACTAAAGACGGATTAAATCATTTCAACAAAATCACAAGAGAACAGAATAATCCTAGAATATTTATCGGCCAATATCAGAAGCCTATTTCAAAGAAAATGATTTGGATAAAAGTAACTACATATTTTTCATTCAACACACCTGATGGCTGCCGAAAACACTATGGGTTTATAGAGGATATTACAGAACAAAAACAAAAAGATAAAAAAATAGTCCGTTTTCAAAAATTGCTGGATCACAATAAACATTCAGCATTTTGGCATAAAGAAGAAAACTGTAAGATTCACAATTATGTCAATCCTGCCTATGATTCAATATATACATATCCTATTGAAAGTTTCCAGATAGCCCCGGAGTTCTGGTTTGATATTATTGTTGATGAAGACAGAACAAGAATAAAAAACAGAGTTGATAAAATTAAAAAGAATCACATAGATGATATTTATGATTATAGGATAAATACCAGTGACGGAAAAATCAAACACCTTGAAACGAGTATAACCTGGGACCAGGATATTGACACAGGCAATTGGTATTATCTTGGAGAAACAAGAGACCTTACAGATGAAAAAAATAAAACTGATGAAATTGAATTATTAAAACACTGTATTGATAATAACTCAACAGGAATTTTAGTTTATGATGAAAGTACAAATAAAATTTTATACATGAACGATAGATGCTGTGAAATATATGAAAAAAATGTAAACAATTATCTAAACATGGAAAGAGAAGTCCTTTTTTCTCCAGAATCATATGGAAATAAAAAAGTTTTGGAACAACTCAATACAAATGCATTTCCAGGTGATACACCATTCGTAGCTATATACTCAAAAATAATCAATGGTAAAATGAAATATATCAAAACCAAAAGAACTAAACTACAGTATTCAGGAAGAAAATGCGTTATCGTAAATGTAGAAGATATTACAGAAGAGAAAGAGCAAGAAAAAGGTTTACAGCTATTTAAAAATTTATTTGATAATAATACACATAGCGCGATCTGGATCAGGAAGAAAGCTGAGAAACAATTTATATATGTAAACTCTGCTTTTGATAAAATTTTTGAATGTCCATCGACTCAATTTCTAAAATCTAGCCAAATATTGTTTGATATGATACACCCTGACGATAGGGATAGAATTAAAAAACAAAATGAACAGATAAGAACTTATCACTTGAACAAAACCCTAAAGTATAGAATTGTAACAAAAGATAAAAAGGTAAAATACTTAGAAACAAAAATTAATTGGAAAAAAGACGAATATACTGGAGAAATGTTTTATCTAGGAATAACAAATGATGTAACAGATTTAAAAATGCTTCTGAATTGTTTTGACGACATTAATATTGGAGTTGCAATATATAATCCAAGCATAAAAAGATGCCTATACGTAAATAAAAAAATATGTGAGATTTTTGAAAAGACAAAAGCTGATTATGAGAAATATACTCTAGATGAATTAAATGACACTTTTTACACTGATGTGACAAATAAAAAACAACTAGTTTCAGATATTTTTATTACAACTGATAAAACTGTGTATAGCCCTATCAAAATTACTATTAACGATAAAACTAAATACATTAAAACAAAATACAACTGGACTACATATAATGATCAAAGATGTATAGCAATAAATGTAGAAGAAGTAACAGTATAACAATAAGTCAAAACATTTATTTAATAGTCTAGAGCAATATATTGGATTGATAGTAACTGTATATTACAGGAAAAACAACATAAAACAGCATTGAACCACCCTTCAGAAAAAAAGGCAAATCGGCAAAGTCAATTACCTCTGACCACGTCAAAAGAACGTAATTTTACTGAATGGAATAAAAAGTCCAGTAACTTTGGTCCACAGGCACCCATCTACATATCAACCGATAACAAAACCGGCTGATATGTCATTAGTTTACATCACATCTAGAGATTTAAACTATAAATTATTTAGCAGGATAGGTTTTTTCCCGGACTTTTAAATAGCCATTATAAACACAAGTATATATTGCAAAAGTTTGACCATTACTATCCATATTTGTTTTCTTAGAAACAACCGTCAATGGATTAGCATTAGTAAACCTATAAGCATCTCCTTTATGAAGAGGATTGTTATAGGGAATAGTTATAATAAACAAAGCATTTGTTACACTTTCATCAATAACAGACTTAATAAATCCACCTACAAAAGTATGATCTATTTTGGCGAAATATGTAAAACCACCTTTACCATCAGATTTGCCTTCGTTAATAAATTTAACAGGGTCTGTCAAATATACTACTCCCTTCATATCACCAACTGAGTACTTATTAAGGTCTTTAACTTTACAATAAGATCCCGGAGGGAAAAACCCCGGTTTATACAACTTTACTCCATTTAATGTAGTTTGAGCATTCATAGTTAAAACTGTTAATGCAACCGAAAAAGCAATAATCAATATCATACAACGCTTAGTCATACATAACTCCTTTAGTTTTTTTTAATTTTCAAGATTTCTGTTCTTATTGATGTAATATTTCGCATCATTTCTCTTTTTTCATTAACATCCAGTACATCTTTTATTAAAAGCATTAATTTAGATATTTCTTTTTCTAAATTATTCAATTTAATTGTTTTCACACACCCATCTACAGCATTCATATAGTCATAATTCTTTGTATATGCAGTAGGCATTGAAAGTACTCTAGAGAGTTCAGCATCTGGATTTGCCTCCATTCGTAAATTTAATTCAGACATTAAATTATTCCATTCGCCATTGAGTGTTATTGAAATTGCAAAATTTAAAGACTGTCCAATCAAAGAATTACTAATCATTTCATGAGGTAAATCTTCTTCAAGTTTTCTACCAACATCGGCATGTAGAATTACTATTTCAAGAAGAGTTTCTTCAGCCCGTGCAATAATAGGATCCTTGACAACAATTTGTCTTTGCACTGTAGCGTTTGATTTTTGACTTCCAAATTTTTTGACTTTATATTGACTATTTCCGCTAATGCTTGCAAGCTCTATTAAAATAGTTTTTTCAGGTAACTTCAAACGGGAAGAAAGTATAGATGCATAAGAAGTTCTGACAAGATTATTATTTATTTTGGAGATAATTGCCAGTATTTCTTGAACAAATCCATTGATGCCAAAAGGAGAACCTAGATCGTACTTTCTGCGTAAAGCAACAAATAAATAATCAAGTAAATCTTCTGCTTTATGTATAAGCTCTACCAATGCATCTTTACCACTACTTTTAAGTATTGTATCGGGGTCTGTCCCATTAGGAAGATTTACAATTTTAACTTCGAAGTTATTAGAAAGAAGAATTTCCAATGCTTTGTAAGTCGCATTTATTCCTGCTGTATCTCCATCAAAACATATATAAACTTTACCTGTAAACCGCTTTAAAAGCTTAGCCTGTTCATCTGTAAATGCAGTGCCTTGGGGCGCTACAGTATTATTATAACCAGCTCTATGCATGGCTATTGCATCAATTTGCCCTTCACACAAAACAGCAAATCCATGTTTCTTTATGCCTTCTCTGGATAGAGAAAGAGCATACAAAATGTTCCCTTTTTTAAAAATGGGTGTTTCAGGACTATTAACATACTTACCGCCCTTAGGATCTGCGTCAATAGTTCTACCGCTGAATGCTATAATTTTTCCATGCTCATTCCAAATTGGAAACATTATCCTGTTTCTAAACCTGTCATAAATCCTATTTGTATCAGTTTTACTAACGGCAAGTCCTGAAGCTATTAATACCTCTTCATCAAATCCTGTCTTTTTAGCCTTATTAATGGCAAAATCCCATGACTCAGGCGCAAATCCAAGTTTAAATTTTAATATTATTTCTTCAGTCAATCCCCTTGATAATAAATAATCAAGACCTATCCTGCCTTCAGTGGAAAATAAATATTGTGAATAAACTTCGGTAATTTTATTATGTAAAAGAAATAACTGATTTCTTAAGTTTTGTTTTTTAGTATCCTGAGGTGACTGCTGAGGGTCAAATGTCTCAGGTATAATAACACCACATTTTGAGGCAAGGAAGTGAACAGTGTCAATGAAATCAAGATTTTCTTTATCTCTAATAAAAGTAAATACATTGCCGCCTTTACCACAACCAAAGCAATAGTAAGTCTGCCTTTCCGGTGAGACGACAAAAGAGGGAGTTTTTTCTTCGTGAAATGGACATAGAGCTTTCCACCTATTACCATTTTTTTTCAAAGCGATATAACTTGAAATAATTTCATAAATATCACTCTTATCTCTAATGTCTCTAACGATGTCTTCAGGTATATAACGGCTCATAATTCAGTTATCAGTTATCAGTTATCAGTTATCAGTTATCAGTTATCAGTTATCAGTTATCAGCCTGCCGAGGCGAAGCTCGGAGAGCGAAGACTGGTTATCAGTTAGCCCAAAGGGTAACTTCGTGTTAATTAATTAGTTCCAAAGTCTTGACCATTTTTGTTCAAAGTTCAGCGTTCAGTGTTACAGTTTGGCTGGGTTAGGTTTTTGAAAATGACTGTAATCTGTTAATAATTTCTTCTCTCAACTGAGAATAACCTCCTTCATCAGTAGTAAGAATTAAAAATTTTCTATAGAAAAATTTAGCTTTTTTAGGTTTATTTAAAAATCTATCGCAAAATACTCCAAGATTAGATACAATCACAGGATTATCAGGTGCTAATTTATAAGCTTTAGATAAATTCTGCGCTGCTTTACTTATATCTCTTGTATTAGCATAATATGTACCTAATTCGTTATATATTTCCGGATTATCCTCAAATCCCTTTTGTTTAGCAAGCTTAAGAAATAATTTATCAGTATTTTTTGCCTGAAGCTTAGCTGAACATTGAGAAAACAGAATTAAAACATCAATATTGTCAGGTTGCATCTTATAAGCATTAGTTAGGTTATCATACGCACCTTCATAGTCTTTCTTATCAAATAATATTTTACCTAAAGAAAGTTGAGCTAAAAAATTATCAGGATAATCTTTTACAATTATTCTCAGCTGTTTCAAAGCCTGATCACCTTTGTCATTTCCTACAAGAGCTAAAGCATACATTACTTGAGCGTTACTACTGTTTGGATCAAGGTCAAGAGCTTCCTTAGCATATTCAAGTGACTCTTTCCATTTATTACCTTCATTTGCCAACGAAACGGCTGTATTGAGTAAAGTATTTGGATCTTTGACTTCCTTACTACATCCTGCACCGATTATTAACATGATCAGTACAAATGGCAATATAAACAATGAAATCTTAGATTTTAATTGAGATTTTGCTGAAAACATATTGTTTTACTTTCCTTATATAAAGTATCACTTATGAGTATAATTATCAAAAATAATGTTTCAACCTACAGCTTTCAAGAAAAAATCAAAATAATAATTATTTATTAAAGCTATAAGTTATTAAACAGATGCGTTTAGCCTGGAATTAGGTTATAATATATATATACCTATTAAATACAGTTATCAATTAAGGAAAAGAAATTATTGATGAAGAAACTATTCTCTTTTACTTATAAAAATTATACCACAAAATATCTAATTTCCTTTTATGAAGGGAATATTCGTATTTATGGGACCCTATAATATGCATAATAAGACCAATTCAAAATTTAATCATCTACTCTATTTCCTCAAGCTTCAATGTTTAAAGTACAAGCATTACGTCATGTTTCTATTGGCTTGTAATTTAATATTTTTTTCACCAAATATAGCTTCATCAAATGATAATATTCAATCTGCTGGTAACATATGGTTGAATGGTTATGAGTTATATGAAAAAGCTGATAAAGAATATTCTGCAAATAATGTTAATGCATCACTGGCACTGTATAAAAGAGCTTTAGAAACATTTAATACTCTGACAAAAAATTATCCTTCATGGAATATGACTCTGGTAAAGTATCGAATACAGTATTGTAACAATAAAATTAATCAGCTCAAATCTCAGCTAAATAAAGTAAATAAAAATAAAACACCTGATCAACTGATTGAAGAAAACCTTGCATTACAATCTAAAGTTGTTAACTTTCAAACAATCCTTTTTCAAGAACAAAGAAGACTTAAAGCTGCAAACATAGCACTAGAAAAAAGTCAGCGAAAGCTATTGAGAAATAACAGTGCAGCTAGTGAAGTAAAAACATTAATTCAGGATAAAATTGAAGTTGAAAAGCAATACTCATTAGTATCATCTCAACTGGAAGAACTAAGAAATCAAAAAGATAGTTCTGAAGAGTTAAATAATTTAAGAGAAATTGTATCCCAATATCGCATAAAACTTCAAGAAGCCAAGAACTCTAAAGCTCAATTTAATAAAATTAACTCAGAGCTTACAACAAAATATAAAAAGCTAAGCCTGGAAAAATCAAATATACAACTTGCCATCGATAATAGTGCAGAAAAAGCTACTACTACAGAAAACAAACTTAAATTATCTCAATCAAAAATCAATAAACTTACATCAAAGATAATTAGACTTCAGGCTGACAAAAATTACTTATCTGCATCTTTTAGGAATAGCTCTGACACATTAAGTAGTAAAAAGAAAATTATTAAAGCATTATCAAATAACATTAATTCAACCGACTCTAAATCAGGTGATATATCAAAAATCAAAGCAGAAAATTTAGAATTAAAAAAAGAGCATCAGCTATACAAAACTAAAATTGATAAATTACTTAAATTAAAACAAGCCTATACAGTTGAATTGAAAGAGTTAAAAGTTGAATTGGATGAATCCAACGAAGCAGTAGAAGTTATAGATAAAAAACGAATTACTATAGAAGATGAAGTCAAGAGTTTGAGAAAAGATTATATAGTTAAAACAGAAAAAGAAAACATACATAATAAAACCATAAAAGAATTAGAAAATGAAGTAAACAAAAAAAGTAATGAGTATAAACTTCTTGCAGCAAAATTCACTCAATACGAATCTAAAGAAAAAAAATATAATCATCTTTTAAATAAGAATATAGAATTAAGTAAATACTCTAAAAAATTTGATAATATTGTTGATAACTACCAGAAGCAAATAAACGAAATAAAACAAGATAAGATAGCTTTAGAACATGCACAAAGTAAGCTTAACTCTGAACACAACAAAGTATTGAATAAATATAGTAATTTAAAACTGTCAAATAAAAAAGAGTTAAAAAAACAATTAGATGCAGTTGCTGCTGCAAACCAAAAAATTGATATTTTGTCCAATGCTCATTCTAAACAGAAAAAAAAGATGATCAAACTTTTATCTTCAGCTGAAAGCAGAGAGAAACAGTTTTCTGAAATATATAAAACGAATTCCGAATATAACCAGGAAATATTAAATGCTAATTCACAAATTATAAATCTAAAACATACACAAGCTTCTCAATCTGAAAAAATAACAAATTTACTAAAGAACGTAAAAGAATTAGAAAATAATGCATCTACAACAAATATAAAAAAGAAATATATAGAGCAGGAATTAGAAAAAGCTCAACGCAGTGTAGCAAAACTTGATTCTGATCAGAAAAACAATTTAGCAAGAATAAAAGGAATACTTCAAAAAGCTACAGCGAACAGTACAAAACATCAGGCAACAAGTCAAAAGAATATAAATCTCAAGCAAAAACTTGAGGCTGCCAGCGATACAATCGACTATCTAGAAAAAACCAAAGATACGCAATCTAAAAAGTTAAATCAATTAATTGATTCCATTTCTAGTTTATCGGGACAATTATCAACAAAAGATAGTAAAATAAATAATTTAACGAAGGAGTTAGATACTACTTTAAAATCACATGCATTCCTTAAAAATGCACATACTAGTCATCTTAAACAAATTAAAGAACTTTTGTCAAAACTAGAAACTGCTGAAAGAGAATCAAGTAATTCAGAAAACAGCCGATCATTAATTCTAGAAAAATTTATATCATTAAATTCTAAGGTGAATGATCTTGAAATGAACAAATATAATCAGGCAAAAAAAATAGACAAACTACTATCTGAACTTCAATCAATAAACGGCAAACTCCCGACGTCACAACGTAGTAAGCTTAATATTAGAAATGACATAGAAACAGCGTATGATGATACTTTCAAATTGAGAGCTGAAAAAATTAAACAGATTAAAAAAGTTGAAAGACTGATGTCAGAACTTAATAAATACAAGCAAGCTACTGAGGAAATAAACAATAATAGAATTCAACTCTCATCAGAGCTTGAAACAGCTAATAGTAACTTAAACGAGTTCAAAAAACTGAACACCGCAAACAGTTTAAAAATCACTCAATTACTATCTAATATTGATTTAAATGAACAGAAAACATTAAAAATCGAACGGGAAAAAAAGATAATTCATAAAAATTTATTAAAGGCTCAAAATAAAATTTCTCATTTTCAATCTTTATATTCAGATCAAGTAAAGATCGTTGATGAAATGGTACAAAATGCTAAAAATAATGGAGATATTTTATTAGAAAAACAACTAAGTTTTACTCGAATGTCAAATAAACTAACAAAGGCTCTTGATAAAGTTTCAAACTTAGAAGAGTCTCATATCAAGCAATTAAGCATCATTAATAAATTAAAAGTAGATACACTCGCGGCAAATAACAAAAATGACAAAGAAATATCATCACATAAAACCAGCGCTGCAAACTTAAAAAATGTTCAAACTGCAATAGTAAAACTAGAAATTGATAAACAGTTGATGAATGATAAAATATTATCTTTAATAGGAGAAGTTTCTTCTCAAACCAAAGAAATAGAATCTGCTAATAGTAAACATTTATCAGCAACAAAACAACTCAATGAAACTAAGTCTACTGTCACAAATCTTAGTTTAACAATAGCTCAGAAAGATAATAGAATCAAAAATTTAGAAGATGCACATAAATCTTTAAATTTAAAACTATCAAATTCAATGAAAAATGTGGCTGAACTTGAGTCAATTAAAATAGAACACCAGATTAAAATCAAGAGTCTACTATCTGAGCTGAAATCATCCATAAAAGGAAATCAGAAAACTGCTAGAACAAGCATAATGCATAAAAATGAACTATTAGCTGCCAAAAATAAAATCAATAAATTGAGAACCTCTACCCTTACTCAAAACAGTGAACTTAATCAAGTTAAAGATGAAATTGAGTCAACTACTGTCAATATGCAAGTTATTAAAAATTCAATTTCTACTATTAACACAGAGTTAAAAGAAGCAAAAAATAGTATAATAGTTCTAAGAAATGAACGTGTTACTTTACTTGATAACATTAAATTAATATCAGAAAAATTAGATAAGAAGAATAAAGAATTTATTGAATTTAAAGCTACACATGTAAAAGTTAAAGACAGTCTTGCCAATACAAAAAACATGTTATCAATTCTTAAAAAAGAAAGATTTACAAATTCAAAATTAAACTCAGAGCTAAATAAAAAAGTTACATCAGCAGAAGATAAACTGAAAAAACATATTACTGAGAAACAATTAATTATTTACAAATTAAACAACAGTAAAGTGATTGTTAATTTCCTTCAGAAAAAAAACAAGAAACAAACTAAAAAGATAAATGATTTAATTAAGAGTTTATTTGAAAAAGAGAATAGAATTTCTCTTCTATTAAAAGGTAAAAAACTTATCAATACAAACTTGAACAAAACTAATATGAATATTAGTTTTGTTCAAAATTCAAAAAATATTAAAACATTCCATAACATGTATAATAAGCTATTAGATAATGAGTATTTCATGTTGTTATCCTCATATTTAAATAGTAACTTAGATCCCGAACAACAATCTGATAAAGCCTCTAATGTAAAAACAGATCAAATTAATTCTGAAACAGAGCTTATGTATAAAGCATCATACCTGAATACAAAATTAGATTCTTTAACATCAAAAAATATAAAGCTTAGGAAAAAAATAGAGAAGCTTAATCGACAGTTTGTTATAAATGATATAGACAAAAATGTTTCCCATAAGAAATCATTACAACTTTCAAATAAACAGTTAAACCATAATATTAATAAATATGCAGAGTTAGCAGAAAAATATTTAAAGCTAAATAATAAGAAAGCAGCTCTAAAATATTATGAACAACTCTACTTACTACAACCTGAAAATTATAAAGTTCTTAAAAGAATAGGTATACTTTACCTGGAATTGAAAAATAATACTCAAGCTGAATTACATATTAAAGAATATCTTAAAAACAAAGATAATGATTCAGAAGCTCTCACATCATTAGGATTTATACATTTGAACAGCAAAAACTCTTATAAAGCTTTGTCTGCATTTAGCAAAGCTGCCAGTATAGACAAAAATAACCCTGAACTTCTAAATTACTTAGGAATTGTATGCAATGATATTGGATGGACTGAAGCTGCAATTAAAAATTTAAAAAAAGCTATGGAACTTGATTCTAAATCACATGACACTGCCTTTAATCTTGCTGTTATACTATTATCCACCAATCCTCCTGATTTAATAGAAGCAAAAAAATGGTATAAAATAGCTATAAAAAATGGTGCTCATACTGATCCTAATGTAGAAAAAATACTAAATAATACCAAAAGTAATTAATTAAAAACAAATAATAATTATAAAAAATGTAAAAGAAAAATATGAATATCAATAGTAAATCCTTTCTACTTACCGGAGGTGTGCGTAGTGGAAAAAGCACATATGCCTTAAATTTAGCAAATAACAGAAAAAATCCATACTTTATTGCAACTGCCTGGAATGGTGATAATGAGATGGAAAAGAGAATTATGAAGCATAAGGCTGAACGAGGAAATGAATGGACTACTATCGAGGAGCAACTCAATATATCCTCAGCCATTCTTAAAGCAGCTGAAAACAACTCAGACTTTATTATTGTTGACTGTATTGGAGCCTGGATAACCAATATAATGATAAAGCATAATATTGACGAAGTAAATAATGTTAAAGAGATTAAAACATTTTTGAATATTATTAATGAAATAAATATTCCTATAGCAATTGTTACGAATGAAGTAGGAATGGGACTAATCCCTGATAATAAAATGGGACGTAATTTTAGAGATAACATTGGATTTGTCAACAAGGAAATAGCATATAAAGTTTCCAATGTTATTTTTATGGTATCTGGGTTGCCAATGCTTCTTAAAGGAAGGTTATAACTTTGAACTTTTAACGCTTAATGCTAAACTTCAAGGATCTATCTATGAAGCGACGACGTGAGTGGCGTAAAATGAACCAACAACCAACAACAAACAACAAATAATCATGGACAGTTTTAAATTAGCATTATCATTTTTAACAATAATTCCTTCGGGTAAATTAAAAAACTACTCTGACGATCTATGGTGCAAAAGTGTATATTTTTACCCTTTATGTGGTTATATCATCGCTTTTATAACACTCTTGCCCGCATATTTTTTAGTATTTTACTTTAAATCAAATAATTTAGTAATAGCTGCTGTAACACTCTCTATTTTAACAATTATACCAGGAGCTCTACACTTAGATGGTTTTGCTGATCTTTGTGACGGTTTTTTCTGCCCGACTGATAAGAATCGCAGAATAGAAATAATACATGATTCCAGTGTAGGAAGTTTTGGTATTGTGGGTCTGATTTTACTTTTATTGATTAAATTCTCAGCGATTTCAGTGCTGATAAATAACAAAATGTTCTTTGAACTTTTTGGAGTAATAGTAATTGCAAGATTTTTTATCGTGTTTTTAGCCTCCATTTCCACATGCCCAGCAAAAAGTTCAATCGGTAAATTTTTAATTGGTAAATTATCGATTAAAACTGTCATTATCAGTTTTATTTGTATACTCCCTTTTTTATTCAGCTACAAAATGATTATATTACTTTTTATTTTATTATTAATAACAGTGACTCTCAGATATAAATCCTATAAATTAATAGACGGAGTAACAGGTGATGTTTTAGGAGCTGAGAGTGAATTATGTGAAGCTTGTGGATTTCTTTTACTTTCTTTACTTGTTTGAACGTAGATTAAACAATTCAGTTAAACGGTTGACTAAATTTATATTTGAAAAGAAATTCGTCTTAAATTCGACATTGTCTTTTTATATAGTTTTTTACGTTTGGTGCTTTTAAAGAGAGGGGTGAATCGTCATAGGTTTGAATATTATGAAAATCGCCCCTTTTCGGTTGTTTTGTTCATGTTCTGAACAACTTTTAGAAGCATAACATTGACAAACCTATTAATAAATAGCTATAAATACATTACTAACAAGTGTTAACATATAAAAGCACAAGTTTAACACAATTGCTATTATGCGATGTTAGAAATAATAATTCTTCTTATTTCTGAATCTTGGGGTAGTTGGAGTATTTATGGCAAAATTTACGATCTTGCCTCAAAATAAGTTAAGAAAACGATCGTTTTACTTACTGTTTCTTTATTTTATGATAAAAGCTTTCTCTTTGTACTCCCTCAAAGGTAATAAATACAGTAAATATGTCAAAACACATTAGAAGAAAGAGGTTAGAGTTAATTTACCTATTTATCAGATGTTAAAAACTACGATTTAAAGCAAAAAAATCATCTCAGACCGTAATAATCAACAATAATACTCCCCCCTACCCCCTATTAAAAAAGATATCTCCTGTTGCCTGGCTACATATTCATTTCCAAGGACATTTTATATATTCAGACGAACATAAAATAGATTTGGATGAAATAATTAGATTGTTAATTCTATATACTTAAGCTTATAAAGCTATGAATTGAAAATTTTTGAGGTTCACGTTTAGAACCCCCTATTATTTAAATCTATGACGATTCAACACCCTTTGTTTAGATTAACACGGAGTTTTAGTTTTTATCTTATGAAAGTTAATTATATTTAAATCACTATTTTTATTTAGATTTTACTTTATTTATTTCCGTTCTTTTTCCGAAATATAATAAAACAGAACCAATAACTGCGCATAATATACTGGCTAACCCCAACCCAAATGCTGAATCAATATGCATAAAGGTAGCCAAGTATATAATTATTCCACTACAAGCCATTTGCAGAGCTCCTGATAGAGCTACTCCAGGCCCGGATAATTTTGTTAATTT
>Ga0307987_1001082_pt1 | contig 15409 bp, 18 predicted proteins | sample EllFjometagen181_FD_203157 | JGI IMG/M metagenome (GOLD analysis project Ga0307987, IMG submission 203157) | Marine microbial communities from Ellis Fjord, Antarctic Ocean - #181 | ecosystem: Environmental > Aquatic > Marine > Unclassified | place: Southern Ocean | collected 2014-10-08
GTTTGATTCTACTGCATCTTTTTTTGCATAAGATGTTCCCAGCTCTTTTAATATCAATTTTTTTTCTTGAACATCTTCGGCAAGAACTACTTCTGGATAGCCGCCAAATACTAAATATTCATACAAATATTTTTTTAATTCATCTAAATATAGTAATGGAATATTATCTGAGTTAATGTATTGTATTAACTCGTCTCTTTGACGAAAATGCAACATTTCTTGTAAGCTTAGAGTCGATAGTTCAAAAATACGCTTTCTTCCTGCTAAAGAATCCTTAAATTTTCTATCAATATAAAAGCTTGAAGAGCTAGTAACTACAAATTTAAGTTTTTCCTGATAGGTATCGTAGTTTAGCTTAAGAAAGTTTGATGGGTCATCAAGGTACTGAATTTCATCTATTAGAACAACAATGCGCTGGTTTTGTGGCTGTGGTATTAACTGAAATATATTCTCAGGGTTGTCGTTAAGCAACTTACATATCTGTTTGTTTTCAAGAGAAAAACTAAAGACCAATTCACTGTTTTTAATTTCTTCATGCAGTTGTTTGAGTATTGTGCTTTTGCCAACCTGCCTTGCACCAATAATTAATGATATTTGATTTTTTGACAAATGTGAAAAAATTTCTTTGTATATCAAGCGTTTCATGAACGTTTCTCCCTGTAAATAAACGAATTATAACCCTTAACTGTGTTGAACGTCAACAGTCAATTCCAAAAATATTGCACTTTTAAGCTATTTGATTCCAAAAATATTGCACTTTTAGGCATTTTGATTCCAAAAATATTTAAAAATGATGAATAGGTTAGGTGTTTATTGAGTTAGAAAGGTGGTGTGAAAATTTCAAATAGTTAACAATTGCTCCGCCACCGTTCCTCTATCGTTCACCCATCAGCTGGCGGATCTGCTCAATACGTTTGCGCTGTTCGTCTGCCCATGATGTTTTGTCTGAAATATCATTATGGCATTCAACATATTTTTCTCCACAGTCATTACAGCATGCAGATTTAGATGAAACAAGTGCTCCACATTCTTCGTTTGAACACTCATGCTGTAATATCTCGCCACAAAATGCACATTTAGACTTTTTATTTGTAGCTTCAATAACAAAGGTGGGCATAAAAAATAGCTCTTGCGCTACAGCGTATGGTGTGTTTGACGGACAATCGTGATTCGGACAGTATTTATGCACTAAGTCAAGAGTTTTAACAGTTTCTGAAACTTCCTGCTCAAGCTCAACTCCAAGCTTTTGTGCAACTTTTTGAAGCTTATCTTCCGAAAGAGCATCAAGGTTGCCGGCTTCCATCATGCTGATTGCTGACTGTTTGCAGCCAATTTCTTTCGCAAGTGCAAGTTGGGTAATGCCTTCTGCTTTTCGTCTCTTTTTGAGTACTGTATATATGTTTGAATTCCGTCTTTTCATGTCGCGTAATATATGATTTATTGCTTGATAATATCAAGTTAAAAAGATAAAAAGTTATTAACAATCTTATTAACAGCTGTTTATAAGTATCAAGTTGCGCCTGTTAATAACTTGATGATATCAAGTAAACGAGCGTTGTAACCCCTTGATAGGTAGAGTATTAGAAATTGTTAACCAACTTGATAATAACTAAGAAATTGAAAATGTTATTTGTTTGCAAGCTCTTCAATAACTGCTGCAATTTTCTCATGAGCCTTCATTCCACGCCAGAGAGCAATAAGACAAATTATCCATCCGATCACAAATGGAACCATGACAAGAAATTGAATAAATATAATTAAAATTGGAAATGCAGCCATAACTATTCTCCCTTACGTTTTAATAGTACTGTTTGCAAATTTGCTGCAATCTTCTCGTGGGCTTTCATTCCGCGCCATAGTGCAACTATAGTGAGCACGAAGCCTACAATCATCCCAACCATTAATAGCAACCATATGAGAAAGAAAATACCTCCCATAGCTAATCCCGGTCCTGCCATTGCATTCATATTTTACTCCTTTTTGTTTAATAGACTTTAACTTTAGCATTTATTATTATATATATCAATTGAAACATTATAAATCTTATTTTTACGGTTGAAGAAGAAAACACGCATTTCAATTAATGAAACTAGGAACGGAATTATACTATTGGCAACAGCTGGGTGATAAATATGGTATATTTTTTTTCGACGGTCAACGCCCGTCGCTACAGCATGAACCTGCAGTTTAAAGGTTGTTTTTCAAATTAGCAACTGTAGCGGCGGGCGTTGACCGCCTATAAACAAAGAACAACCATAAAATCAAAGGGTATAAATTAAAAAGCTCAGATAATTGTTGATTAATTTTAAATGATTATATAAGCTTTTCCCAAAATGAAAATGGAGTTGCTTTAAAAAATGTCAAAGATTGAAAAAGTGTTAAAAGAAATTGATAACCTTCGTGACTTCTACACTAAAACAGAAAATTTACGTAATAGAGTCAAAAAAACAGCTAGAACAAAAAAGGGATAGGTGATGATTGTTACCCTAATTTTATTGTTGCAGAAGATATTGATGCTTTCGACAAATAATATGAATTTCTGAATCCTCTACAAAACCATGTTAAAGTGTCAATCTAGCTAATTATATACCTGCGGAGCTTTTCCGAAATTCATCATTTAGCATTCAGCATTTATAATTATTCAAGTCTGCGAAACTCGACCTCCGGGAGAGAGGCTGAAGTTTTCGACAGCAATGAGTGCAACGAGTGGCTTATATGTGGATTTTTTAATTAACCATTAACCATTAACAACTAACCATTATTCACGTGCCAAGCTTTCCAGTGATTATCAAAATATTGCACATTAAGTTCTGGCCATATGTCTTTTAAGTAAGCAGTCATAGCTTCCATTCCGGATACTTCTGTTGTGCCGTGCTCTAAAGTTATTACACCAACTCCTTGTTCTGCAAAACGATTTCTCTCTTGCCAGTATGATGCTCCATCGAAGCACATGATTAAAACATCACTACCTTTTTCAATCATATTTTCTTTTGGTCCACCACAGCCTACACCTATTGATGGATACTTTATTTTCATTTCTGGATTGCCCAGAACCTGAACAGCATCATCACCAAGTGGTTTAACTTTTTCTGCAACATATTTTGCAAAGTCTTTTAATGTCTGTTCGGGTACTTCATACATAGCATTCCAATGGTCATCACTTTCTAAAATAAAATTATCCAATCCAAGAGCCTTGGCAAATGAGTCTCGTATGCCAATTTCTGGCCATCTGTCCCATGAGTCATGCAGACGAAGTACAACCATGCCAGATTCTTCCAGTAGCTTTGTTTTGGACAGCCCAGGTTCTTTGTCTCTCCAGCCTCCTGGATTGTCAAAATGGTCCCACCATGTTGGTTCGTGTGTAATAAGTAGGTCACAGCCTGCATCAATAGCTGATTTTATTGTCTGTGTTGATGAATACCAACATACACCAACTTTTTTAAGTGGTTTATTTCCATCGCCAATTTTAATTGTATCGACAGTGTTTTCTTTATCTACCCAAGAGCATTTGTTTAAAATATGGTCTCTTATTATATTTGTAGTTATCATTATATCTTTCTTTGCGCGTAGGTTTGTTTTGATAAAAAGTAATCTTTTGAGATGATAAATTTTTTGTCTGTTAAATTCAATAATAAACTTATTAATATTTTGTTAAACCTGTTTTTCTGTTTGGGTTTTGTTCTTTATACCTTTAGGTAGCATATTGGCTATATTTGTTGGTAAAATATTGTTTGACAACGATGTAAAAAGGGTGTTCTATAAAAAGGATGAGAAATAATGAAAATAATCCATAATTTAATTTTTCTTTTGTATACTATATTTGATTATAGAAATAATTTTCGAGAATTGGTGTAATTCGTTGACAAGTTTAAGTGGTTGTATTATAGTGTTGTGGTTAAGTTTAAGGAGTATAATTATGAATTACAAAAATATTATTACATTAGAAGCTGGTAAACGGTCTGGCAAACCTTGTATTAGAGGTTTAAGAATAACTGTTTATGATATTCTAGGATGTTTAGCTGCAGGTATGGAAAGAAAAGAAATTATAGATGACTTTCCTGAAATTACAGAAGAAGATATAAAGGCTTGTCTTGAGTTTGCATCCGATAAAAATTTCTCTGTTATTCTTCAAGCATCATGAAGTTTCTTATTGATAATAATTTGTCTTATAAGTTGAAAAGATGTTTTATGTTAGCTGGCAACGAGTGTGAACATGTTTCTAACTTATCGATGCAAAAATCAGATGACATGCAAATTTGGAGTTTTGCTAGAAACCATAATTATACAATTGTCACCAAGGATAACGATTTTAATGAATTGTTACATTTAAATGGATATCCTCCCAAAATTCTATTACTTCGAATAGGGAATTGCAGAACAACAGAGATTGCCAACCTATTGGACAAAAACATGCCAGTTGTTTTAGAACTTTTAAAAGAAGATGTTGGAATTGTTGAATTAAACAACAATTAAATTGTTTCAAATGCAGATGTGTTCTCAGGGTTATAACCAAAAAAAAGGCATCGTCCAAATTTTCTACAAATTTTATTTCCGCACTCAGGACAGTCCATTGGAGGCTTGTTATGTTTGTGATCCAGAACCCCGTCTTCAAGGTCAAGCTCTGTCATTTTTTTGGATAAATCGTCTTGTGATAAGTTTGTTTTTTCACTAATTAGCGCCCACATTGCCTCGCATAACAGGGTTAATCTTTCAACATGCTCAACAAGCGGTAACATTGCTCTATCTGTAGAGTGAAGATTTCTCTCTTGATTAACCAACCCGGCAACATAATTTTCCCACTGGTCGGCATATACTAAAGATTGTTTTGGGTTAAAACCACTATTTAACATAATAAATTATCTCCATTGGTAAGTCAGTTTTGATTATGAATATAGTTCTGACGTTATTTAATATACATTACCACTTTACCTATGTTTTCCTGGCGCTGTAATATTGCATGAGCTTCTTCAGCCTGTGTCATTGGTAAAGTTTTATGAATAAAAACTTTTAGTTCTCCAGAAGAAAATGCAGGCCATAAATCATTTTCAAGTTTAGATAATATGTCACCCTTCATTTCATTGGTTCGGCTGCGCAATGTACTACCAATTAATTTTACACCACGTTTGAAAAAATCCAGCATGTTTAATTCACTACTAACACCACCTAGAGTTGCCAGTACCACCCAGCGACCTCCATGTGCCATTGTTGTTAAGCAGGCACCAAGATTTGGACCGGCAACACAATCAATAGCTACATCTGCAGGATGTTTTGCTAACACTTCTGAGATGTTTTCTGTCTTTCTGTTTATGACAACATCTGCACCTAATTCACGAACAAATTGAGCCTTTTCCTCTGAACCAACTGTTGTTATTATTTTCTTTGCTCCAAATCTTTTTGCCAATTGGATTAATGCTACGCCAAGTCCGCTAGCACCAGCTTGAACAAAAACGGTATCGCCTTGTTTCATTTGACCTTCTATAAAGAGATTTAAATATGCAGTTGCAAAAACCTCAGGGATTCCTGCAGCTTCAACCATTGATAAATTCTCGGGGACAGACATTACCATGTCGTCTGGAACTAAAACTTTTTCGGCATAACCACCACCGCCTAGTAAGGCACACACTTTGTCACCAATTTTCCAACGAGAATCTTTGTTTGTCTCAATTACTTCTCCTGATACTTCTAGCCCCATCCAGTCTGGCCATTCAGGAGGCGATGGGTATAGACCATCTCTTTGTAGTAAGTCTGCACGGTTTAATGCAGCAGCATTTACTTTGATAATACTGTGATTTTTCTTTAATGTTGGTTCAGGAACGTCTGTCCAAGTTAAAGATTTATTTTCTTGAATTATAATTGCTTTCATAGTATTTAATTGCTCCATTTTGTGTATCCAGCCGCTGCAAGTATAATTTTTTGGACAAGATAATCGTGTTCGTAAGTATAAGTTTGTTTAGATTCACCATTAATATTATTGGCAAACTCTAGTAGTTGGGATTCGTATCTATCTTCAATAATACCAAAGTCAACCATATGATTTCCTTTTGAATATTCTTCATTGTCTTCAAGTAGTGATAGATCTATTTGAAATGGATGTCCATCAAAACGTTCTAAAGGACTAAATTCAACAGAACCTTTTGTCCCGCAAATTTTGAAACGTCGTTTGTTTAGACCATTAACCTCGCATGATGAGGCTCGAATTGTGGCAGTTGCATTTGGATATTCAAGAATAGTTATCGCATTGTTTTTTATATGTTTGTCGTATCCTGAGGCTGATTGTAAAAAAGGAGTAATGTTTTTTGGGCTACCCATAATTAATGTGATTGAATCAATTAGATGGCACCCAAGATTAAACATGATGCCACCTTTGAATTTTCCCATGTATTCTTGATATTTATCTCCACCGTAATTGTGACTCATATTGCCTTGAATTTCAAAAACATCCCCAAGCCATCCATTTTTGACAGCTTTTTGACATAGTAGCATGGCTGGGTTGTTTCTGAACATATATCCCATTTGAAAAGGCAGGTTGCGTTCTTTGTAACCTTTTCTCAGTTTGGAAAACAGTTCAAGGTCTTCACCGCCTGGCTTATCCATGTGTATAGGTAAATTATGTTTCATACAACGTAATGCAGCTGGAACTAAATCGGTGTTTGATGTTTCTACGAAAACAGCTTGAATGTCAGGATTTCTGAATAGTTCTTCTTCTGTTATCCAGCTTAGACCTTCGTATGGTTTTAGGTCGTCACCAGCAAACCTTGCGCCACTGTTTGATCTATCATCAACGATGCCAACAACGTCATAGAAGTCTGACATCTTTCTAAGTGTATTCATTTTACCCGAAGCGTGTTCGTGACACACACCAATCTGTGCAATTTTTATCTTTTTCATAATATAGCTATACAATCCAATCAAATTGGGGGTTCTGTTTTTTCACTTCCTGAATAATACGAACAGTCTCAAAAGCATCACTGTTTTTAATTGGAGACGGGATATCATTTCTAATTTCATCATATAAATATTTGATTAATTTTCGGTCTATGTATTCCCACATGTCTTTTTTTGATTCAACTTTAATTGTTTTTTCAATCCAAGGGATATTGTTGTCATAGTTGTTGTAAGCGGCAGCATTTTTTTCAACAACAAGTTTAGGCATTTGGAATTCAGGATCAAGATACCTTAAATGTACCTCTCTTTCAGACGAGCTAGGGCAGACAAGAGACCCTCTTTGTCCATAAATTGTACAATAGGGTTCTGGTAATGTGACATTATTGCTGATTTCCAGGTCGGCAACGCAATTATTGTTTCCTTTAAGTATAATTTTTACGTGGTCATCACCGTTGCCACCAGAACTGACATGCCAGAGTTTACTCTGAATATCTACTGCGTGCGATTCAAGAAGCTGGACGGCATGATCAATTTCATGATTTCCCCAGTTATTAAGCAATCCGCCACCATATTCGAGCAAGGTTTGCCAGTCCGATCTAAAATACCAGTTGCGATGATGTCTTCTTAATTTTATTAAGCTGATTTCTCCAAGTATACCTTCTTTCAAAATTTTCTGAACAGTTTCAAATCCCGGTTCAAATCGTAGGTTATGCAATATAGATAATTTGCCTGGAAATTCCTTGTCAGCTTGACGTAGGGTTTCAAGTTCTTCATCTGTTATGGCGATTGGTTTGTCAAGTAGAACAAATTTTCCGCTCTTGAGGGCCTTAACTGCGTGACGAGTATGATCAAGAGACAAAGTTGAAATCACGACTAATTCCATCTCTTTATCGGCTAAAAAAGCATCTGAATCAGTGTAAACCGAACATTGAAATTCGGCTTTTGCTGTATCAAGCCTTTTTGTATTTGTATCGCAAGCGGCAACAAGTTTGAATTTATCCTGTTCCATAGCGTAGAACTGTCCGTGTCGTTCTCCCATGCGTCCAAATCCCCAAATTCCAAATTTAATTGCGGTCATAATTTTTATCCTTGTTTAATTTAAGTAAGATACTATCAAAATTTTGCAGGCTGAGCCTGCACCCAATTATTTATAAATCAATGGGATATAGATATTTTTCTCTTATCCCCTTTGTTTTTCAATAGTCAATGATATACATTAAAGAACGTCCAACATTCAACATCGAACATCCAATAATGAATGAAAGACACTGCCGTGAGCAGGTAAAAACGTTGTTTTTGTTATTTTTCCTAGGGTTACACTCCCGTTGGTCGCTCACCCCAGGCTATATTCAAATGCTCCGTCAGAGCATGTCTACCTATTTAACCATCTAACGAACTAACTAAAATTCTTTTTCATATTCTTTCATAGAATTTTTGACAGTACCTAATTTTAGTAAAATGCATCAAAAGTTTTATACTTTTTCCAAATTCAAAGATTGTGACTTAATGAGCCGTCGTTGTCAATGGTCATTTGAGTATTTAATGTTAAATTATTATTTGCATTTAAGCTTACACTTTTTAGAGCCATAAATATTAATCTAAGAATATGGGTAATCCCCACGGCTTATGTTAACGAGGTAAGAAAAATCATTTTTGAATTATTGACAAATAGTATTACTTATATTATTATGGAATATATAAATATATAAGACTTTTGTTATGAAGGAGAAATTGTGATAGCCGTAAAAGAAAAAATAAATTCAATCGTTAATCAGCAACCCGACGACAGTTCTTTTGAAGAGATTCTTCGCGAATTAGTTTTTGCTAAAATGATTGATAATGGTCTTGCTGACTCTGATAAAGGAAAACTAACTAGTCATGAGTTGGTTATGGAAGAGATAGAGTCATGGTCAGAATAAATTGGACACATGAAGCGAAATATTGGCTGAAATATATACATGATTATATTGCTGAGTGTGATCCTTTTGCTGTGCAAAATGTTATTAAAGGGATATATGCAAAGGTTGGACTTTTAGAATCTTTTCCCGAGTCTGGTTATACATATGCTAAAATCTCCAATCAAAATATCCGAATTATTCTTTATGGACATTATAAAATTGCATATTTAATTAAAGATCAATCTTCCATAGATATTCTTGCCGTTATCCATGATAAAATGGATATCAATAAGTTTATGGGCAAGCTGTCTAATTAGTAATATAAAAGGAAAAACATAATGGAAAAAGATATTATTTTAGGTTTTGGTGAGGTCATGTTAAGGCTTTGTCCACCAGAATTCAAACGATTACGTCAGAGTCTGCCAGGCAGTCTGGATGCAACATTTGGGGGTGGCGAGGCTAATGTCTGTGCCTCAACAGCTATGTTTGGCTCAAATGTCAGATACTTAACAGCGCTACCTAATAATCCAATTACAGATAGCTTTTTTGCACAGATGAAAGGATTAAATGTTGATGTTTCATCTGTTGTTCTAAAAGCAAATAGTCGCATGGGTGTCTATTTTGTTGAAACAGGTGCAAATCAAAGAGCGTCTTCTGTGATTTATGATAGAGAATTTTCTGCAGTGTCAATGACTGGACCAGAAGATTATGATTATGATAAAGCTCTTGCAAATGTTAAGCATGTGCATATTACCGGTATTACACCATCTCTAAGCGAAATGGCATTCCATGCAACTCTTGAACTTGTTAAAGAGGCTCAAAAAGTCGGAGCAAGGGTTTCATGTGACTTAAACTATCGTAAGAAATTATGGAACTGGCATTCTGAAATGAAGAAGCAGAAACTTTCAGATTATTGCATGAGTCAGATCATACCATATGTGGATGTTGTTATTGCAAATGAGGAAGATGCAACAGATGTATTTGGAATTGTTGCTGAGAATTCTTCAATAACCAGCGGGCATATTGATATTAATGGATATAAGTCTGTGGCAAAGCAGATTGTTGAACGATTCCCAAATGTGTCACAAGTTGCCATTACTTTACGTGAAAGCAAATCTGCAACTCATAACAATTGGGGTGCAATGCTTTTTGATACGATTAGTGGTTCTTCTGTCTTTGCTCCAGTGGACCAGGATGGCAACTATTGTCCATATGAGATTAAGAATATTGTTGATAGGGTTGGAGGAGGAGATTCTTTTGGTGCTGGACTTATTCATGCTATGTATAGCGATGATTTGCCTACAAACCAGAATGTTATAAACTTTGCGGTTGCAGCAAGTTGTTTGAAGCACTCTATCAAAGGCGATTTTAATTATGTTAACAGGGATGAAGTCTTGAGTTTAATGGGCGGCGATGCTTCGGGAAGGGTAAAGCGATGAACAAAAGTGATATGTCTTCAAAATTGAAAGATTGTCCAATTGTTGCCATCCTACGTGGAATTCAACCAGAAGAGTCTGTTAAAATATGCCAGGCTCTCGTAGACGGCGGAATTAAACTAATTGAAATTACGATGAATTCACCTAGAGCAATAGAATCAATAGAGCTCGTTGTGAACTATTTTGAAAATAAAGATGTAGAAATTGGCGCAGGAACAGTTTTAACTCCAGAGGAGGTTACAGCTGTAGCAAATGTCGGAGGTAAATATATTATATCTCCAAATTGTAACCCTGCCGTAATTCAAAAAACAAAAGAGCTTGGTCTATTATCCTTGCCTGGTGTTTTTACTGTTTCAGAAGCTTTTAATGCTCTTGCTGCTGGTGCAGATTTTCTAAAATTGTTTCCAGCAGGTCGATTGCCTCCAGAATATATCAAAGACATGAAGGCTGTTGTGCCTGCAGATTTTCTTGCTGTTGGTGGAGTTTCGCCTGAAAATTTAAATGATTATCTTCAATATACAGTTGGCGCTGGTATTGGCTCTGCTTTATATAAAGCCGGTTTGTCAATGGATGAGATTAAAGCTAACGCAAAAAAACTTTTAGAATTAATAAAATAAAACTAGGTACTGTCAAAAATTGTGTGAAAAAAGTTTGATAGAACAGAAAATTGAAAATTTTCTAATACGGACACCAGAGACGGTGTCCCTCCCACGTGAATTTTGCAGGTTAACGGTTAAATTGCTGGTTCAAGCGTGAGGGGCATCGTCTCTGATGATCGAAAAGGGCTGACAGCCCGACAGAATGTAGCCACGGGTGTAAACCCGTGGGAATAAAACACGAGCAAGGCTCGTTCCAGCCCACGGCAGTGTCTTACATTGGTTATTGGATATTTCGTATGCAAACAGCAATGAGTGCCGCGAATGGCTTATCTGCGGAGTGTGTTTACAGAAAACAACGGTTTTCTTCGCCGTTGTTTTCCAATAGCTTAGGATGCTCCTTTTTGCATCTATCAAATACGGATGTACACCTGTTATGAAAACGACAGTAATTTCCATAGTTGACTGGAGCAGGAACTTGTCCAGGAATTGTTTGTAATTCGTTAACGCGATTATATAAATCCGGAATGGACCTTAAAAGAGCCTTGGTGTATGGATGTTTTGGGGCGTTGAAAAGTTGGTCTTTTTCTGCAACCTCAACAACTTCAGATGCATACATAACTATTACTCGGTCGCACATCTCATTGATAACTCCCATATCGTGAGTTATTAGTATTATGGATGTGTTGTCGTTTTTAAGTTCTTTAATTAAATCAAATATTTGAGCTTGAATTGTAACGTCAAGTGCGGTTGTTGGTTCATCAGCAATAATTATATCAGGTTCAAGAATTAGTGCCATTGCAATCATAATTCTTTGTCGTTGTCCGCCAGAAAGTTCATAAGGATATGAGTTAATCTTCGTTTCGGGAGAAGGAATCCCCACTTTTTTTAACCATTTCATTGATTCGGTCATGGCATTTTTTTTGGATATTTTCTTATGAGTTCTTAGAATATCAGAAAGCTGTAAGCCAATTTTTTTCAGAGGAGATAGAGCCGTCATTGGTTCCTGAAAAATCATTGAAATTCGTTTACCTCTGACTTCTCTCAATTCTTTTAGAGATATTTTTAAAAGGTCTTGATTGTCAAAAAGTATTTCACCAGCTGTTATTTTGCCAATTGGTTCTGGAATTAGTCTTAAGATACTTTGGCATGAAACAGATTTTCCTGAGCCGGACTCGCCAACAATACCCAGAATTTCTCCTCGATATAAATCAAAGGAAACATTTGTAACTGCCGAAATGGTTGCTTCATCTGTCTGAAACTCAACAAACAGCTTTTTTAATTGTAGTATTTTCTTTTTCATGTTTTTTGTTTTGTCCGCAGATTACGCAGATTAACGCAGATTTTTAATTTGCCAAGTCATTCTGTTTTTTACTGCGTAAAATCCAGAATGTCTTACCAAAGGTACAATGCGCAAAGCGTTTAACAGTTATTGTTTCTAAAGCAAGAGTATATACGACTGTTTAAATCTATTTGTTAATCCTTCTAATCTGTGGATAATATTTATAGATTTAGTACTAGCCTTCTATGTTGAAGGCTTTTTGTTCCAAAATTAATTAAAAGTGATTTATTTAAACGAGACGCCTTTAAGTAGTTAATCACCTGTGACTCGTCGTTGCTAGATAACATACTAAGAGCTTTCGTTTCAACAATTATTTTGCCGTAGCAAAGAAAGTCTGCTTTATAATAAACGTCAAGTTCTTTTCCTTTGTAGTAAACAGGTAACTTTTTTTCGCGTTCGTAGGGAATATTTCTAAGTTCAAATTCATATTCTAATGCTTCTTGGTATACAATTTCAAGAAATCCAGGTCCTAATTCCTGATGAACAGCCATTGCTGCACCTATAATATTATAAGTTTCTTTGTCTCGATGAGTTGTTTCGCTGTTTTCTATCATAATATTACCTTTCTTCTTTTAATAATCCACGAACATTTTTTTTATCCGCAGATTACGCAGATTTTTAATTTGCCAAGTCATTCTGTTTTTTACTGCGTAAAATCCAGAATGTCTTACCAAGGTTACAATGCGTAAAGCGTATAAAAGTTATTATTTCTAAAACATATTTTCTTATAATCTGCGTAAATCTGCGTAATCTGCGGATACTTTCTTCTTTAAGAGTTTTCTCGCTTAGCTAACTATCAAAACATTCCCCTTTACTCACTAAATCTAAGCACTTTTTTCTGAAATATATTGTCTTTATAATCTGCGGATAAATCCTATTTGATTTTGCTGAATGATTTGGGATCAAAAGCATCTCTTAGTCCTTCTCCGATAAACACACTTAATAATATAACCGTAAACAGAGCTAATGACGGATATAAAATCAACCACCATGCCCAGCGGTATTGTTGAGCTTGTTGCAATAATTCGCCCCAACTTGGTGTTGGTGGTGGCAGTCCAAATCCAAGATAGTCCAATGCAGCAAGAGAACTTATGGCTCCAACTAACGAAAAAGGAAAAAAGGTAATAACAGGAGTTAATGCATTGGGCAGAATATGTTTGAAAATTATAATCCTTGAGGGTAGTCCTAAACATTTTGCAGAGTCTACAAATGCTGTCTGTCTTAATCGAAGATATTCCGCTCTTATGTAATATGAAATTCCGATCCAATTGAAAAGACCGTAACACAAAAGAAACAAACCAAATCCGCGACCAAGAACTGAGCCCAGAAGAATCATGATATATAAAAAGGGTAGGGCACTCCATATCTCTGTAAACCTCTGAAATGAAATATCTACTGCCCCACCATAATATCCCTGAATGGATCCGGCAAATATGCCTAGTATCATAGATATACACACAAGAGTTAATCCAAACATAAGGGATGTTCTAAGTGCATATAAGACTCGCGCAAACACATCTCTGCCGGCCGCATCAATTCCCATTATATGTCCTTTGCATGGAGCGTATGGCCAGTTTATGCTTTTGTGTTGTAACACAGTGTTATATAGGCTTCCTTCCATTTCAAAAGAATATTTACTTGTGATATCATTTTGTAACTCTTTGATTTGTGAGGATATTGCTAGCTGAGATTCTTTTGGTATGTCATGCCAGCTTGTAACACATACACCGTTGGTATCAAAGAGTATTGTGAAATTGTTGCTGTCCTCGTTCTTTTCCCTAATTGTTACTTTGCTGTATTTTATTGGGTTTTCGCGTTTTGTAAATGTTGATAAAGTGAATTCTGCAGTTGTGCCATTTGTATTCTGTGCAAAAGTTTTAATCATTGGTGAATCAAGATTTGCAAAACGATTTGATATTCCTCTCCAGAATTCGGTGTTTGCTTTCCAAAAGTCATTTAAATTACTACCTTTAAGATTTTTGTCATCTACTCCAAAAAAGAAATCACTATTACGTGCTCTTGTGATTATTCCATTCTGATTAATGTTTATAGAGGCAATATTTAGAATTTTACTTACTTTTACCTCAACCTGTTTGGGAACATCCAGTTCGCTTGGAGATAGAGTTTCGTATGGACTGAATGAAACAGGTGGAAAAATCATATAGTTTGATTTATTGTCTTTGAAAGCAGATAATTGATTAATAGCTTTATAATCGGGGCGTGTTTTGTTCTCTGTATCTGTAAACGTACTTTCCGGATAATATTTGAATACAGGAAAATAGTACTTACCTTCGAATTTGACAAATAAAGGTTTGTCATTGGCAATTATATTTGAAAAAAGACTGAGAATAAACAAAGAAATTAGTATGTAAAACGATGCTATCGCACGCTTTTTCTTCTTAAATTTGTTTATTCGCTTTTTCGTTATTGGGGATATCGTCAAAATTGCACCTTAAAAGTTATTTATACGTATGTTATAATAATCAACTTCAAAAGCAAAGGACTATTTTTTCACTTGATTTTACGGTTGAGGGTTCTTTTTTCTTTTCGGTTCATAGAACCGACTCTACATTTTTTCTAACCAGCGTTATTTGCAAGTAATGTAGTGTCCGCTCTATGAGCGGAAATATATATTAGACAATTTTTGATAGTGCTTTACGGTTGTCAAGATGTTAAAGTTCATGGATATTCTTTATTTTCGGTTAACCCGCTTGGTAGCATTCAATATAGAACTCCCAATGATGAAGCAAATATAAGACACTGCCGTGAGCTATGTAGCGTCCGCTCTATGAGCGGATTCCACCCCGGTCGGCGGGGACCGCCGACCCTTCCTCTCGCGATTAACTGCTATCTTTTTGCTTGGGAGGGATATCGTCCTCGGCGTCCGCTGAAATTAATTTTTTAATTCTTGCTCTTTGAATCTGATAATGATAAATTTTGCGCTAATATTTTATTAATCCAAAAAGGCGATAAGCTGAAACCAATGAATTTAAGAAAACTATTAAAGTTCATACTCTGTGTAATAGCTATAACAATCTTTGCAGATTTAAGTTACTCAATATATATAAGAGTTCGGGTAAAAGTCTTTGAAAATAATGTGCAACGGGATGATGCTGGATATCTTTTTGGATCAGAACCAATTGAAGCTGGAAAGGGTGAAAATGCAATTCTGTTTGTACACGGTTTTAATGATTCTCCTGCTCTTTGGAAAACATGGTTTCCTTTTTTTGCCGAAAATGGCTTTTACTGTAA
>Ga0307987_1001084_pt1 | contig 15390 bp, 5 predicted proteins | sample EllFjometagen181_FD_203157 | JGI IMG/M metagenome (GOLD analysis project Ga0307987, IMG submission 203157) | Marine microbial communities from Ellis Fjord, Antarctic Ocean - #181 | ecosystem: Environmental > Aquatic > Marine > Unclassified | place: Southern Ocean | collected 2014-10-08
AAGCACGTGAGCTTGCCATTACAGATCCAAAACTTTTTTTGCAAAGATTTCCTCCTCCTGTACTTGTTGATGAAGTTCAGTATGCACCTCAATTATTTTCTATAATAAAGATTGCAGTTGATCAAGGTGCCAATATGGGTGACTACTGGTTAACAGGTTCGCAACAATTTCATCTTATGGCAAACGTTTCTGAATCACTTGCAGGGAGAGTCGGCATCTTGAAGATGCTTGGATTTTCTTATGCTGAAATATCAGATAATGCCAGTGCATCAAAACCTTTTTCACCTGCAAAGCATATAGCTTTTGCAGGAAGCAAGCCTGTCAAGCTCATGGAATTATATAAATATATCTGGCGAGGATGCTTCCCGGCTATTGTGACTAACAATCAGTTAGATCATAACTTGTTTTATTCCAGCTATGTTCAAACTTATCTCCAGAGAGATGTAAAAGCTCTGATGAATGTTGGCGATGAGATGGCATTTCTGAAATTTCTTAGGGGTGCAGCTGCTCGCACTGGGCAATTGTTAAATATTGCTGAGTTGGGCCGTGATGCAAATATAACACATAATACCGCAAAAAAATGGCTAAGTGTTTTGGAAACATCAGGACTTGTTTACCTACTTGAACCATATCATAGTAATTTTACAAAACGATTGGTTAAAACACCAAAACTCTACTTTATGGATACTGGGCTTGCGGCTTATCTGACACAATGGTCAAGCCCGGAAACACTTGAAGCAGGAGCAGCAAGTGTTGCATTTTTTGAAACATGGGCTATTTCTGAAATTATTAAAAGTTACTGGCACAATGGTAAAACAGCACCACTATATTTCTATCGAGATAATGATCAAAGAGAAGTTGATCTACTCATAATAGAAGACGGCCAAATATCACCTGTTGAGTTTAAAAAGTCTTCAATGCCTGATAAAAATGATATTCGTCATTTTTCAGCGCTGAATAAGCTTGGTTTACCCATAGGACCTGGTGCTGTGATATGTATGTCCGATTTAACTATTCCTATTAATGAAAATGTCACTGCAATCAATATTGGTCAGATATAACGCCAATTGCAGGAGACCATATGTGTGGACGAATGCCAGTAGGGGATAGCTCCTAGTTTACTGAAATAACACTCAGTAATGAGATGTAACATAACTAATTATTATAGCATTTGCAACAACTCTTTTGTCTATGCGATATATTTACCTAAAAAAGTGCTAAGTTCTATGTTCTAAGTGACAAGGGTCTAAGGTAGGCCATTCACTATCCCGCTCAGCGGGACTAGCTCCCTATTGTTTATCTTTAATGGTTGAAGCCTCTCTCGCAGGCTCGAGTTGGAGCTATAATTAGAATTGCAACCTTATTGATTCGTGTTCCCGCTGAGAGGGACTAGCAAAGCTAGCTCCTTTATTTCATTGATTGACATACATCTTTGTGCCCTCAACCAGAAATCTAAGATTTATATAAATTGTCTTGAAGTTATTTGTATATATCATATCATTTTTTGTATATTTTAACTCTTACGGTTTCTTAAGTCTACGTGCGAAGAGTGACAGCCCTAAAGAATATAGTCTAGGGGAATATAATCAAAAGCAAAGCTTTTCCCTGCCCTCGGCAGTGTCCTGCCTTGGCTATTGGAATTGCCGTTTCGCTTCGCTACACTGCTCTTGCAATTTTATTTTTAGTTGCAAAAGCCTCTCTCCCGTTGGTCGGGTGAGTGTTGGATATTCTTTTTGTATTTCCTTGGTTGCTGGATATTGAAGAACAATATTTTCAAGTAATTCGCGCATCTCGAACCGAGCTGCACGAATTACTTGGTAAATTGTGACACCATTACGACCGTTGTATACAGTGTCACATAAAACTTGAAATTGTTTACATAGGGCATCCTGTTTAATTCATAACTAACTTATTGGCGAATATTAATACTTTATTTTGTAGACTAAAGTGCAAGGTTTTTAGCACATTTAAGCCAAAAAGCTTGCAGATGATCTTTTATATAAAGTTCATGTTTTTTATGAATCTTTAATGCGATATCACGCAACCTCTTACTTTGCAACCTCTTACTTTGCAGCCTGTTACCTTTAGCCTGCTAAAGGCGAAAATGCTTTAAAGCAAGATCTTACGCAATTTCACATTAAACAGTAAGCCCTAAATACGAAAATATTTATTACATAGGCATGATAATTAGACTAGTACAAACATATTTTGTATACAGTGTGTACAGTTTAAAAAAAAACAGCATAATTTTAAAATAATTATTGCATCGGTCTAATAATTAGACTACCATGCGTGCGTTGTGTATACAGTGTGCACAATCTTAACAAAGAAAATTGGAGACAGAGAGATGACAGCTAGACTTACACATATTATTGTAGTTTTAATCGCAACGCTTGGTTTGCTAGGATCAGTAGCACGGGCCGACTTGATCAGTATGGACTTTCAGGGCCCTGAGAACTCCGCGTATACCGAGTCGGGAATTAACACAGATTACAATGGACATGACAGCCTGCAGGGGCAAGATGGTGCATGGAATATAATGCTGGTAGGCACGTCGGCGCCTGGTTACGAGGCATCGCTCTTCGGCGAATACGCGAGTGCTACGTTAAAGAATGGTGTTGGGATTTACACCTCTGTCTCCTTGGTCATCAATACAAATCACAATGAGCATTGGGCCCATTGGGATAGCAGCGCATCTCGGGCGTTGCAGCGTGACATGGTTGGGGTCGCTAATACTAAGAGCCTCGATTGGCAGCTTAGCGGATTGGAAGCCAGCACGCTTTATAGGTTGAGAATGTTTGGCCGTGAAGTCGGTTCCAGCGGCGATGCACCGGCCAGCTTTGGCAGTTTTACAGCTACGGGCGCCACGTCCGACAGTGGTTTTAGCATCTCGACCCGCAATTATTGTGATCTGTGGGTGAAATCCACTGCAGACGGAAAGATTTCTGGTATATTGGAGGATAGGGGAGACGCTGCTGCATGGTCCGGCATGCAGATTGAATGGAACGTTCCGCAACCCGTGATCAGTATTGACTTTGGACATGCGAATCCAATTTATCAAACGCCCTGGGGACCTATTGCTTCTGGGACGGTGGCAGATCTGAACGACGATTTAAGCTTTCCTGGTCAGGCGGGTACATGGAACGAACTGTTGTTGGGGCTCTCCTCTGGTAACTATTACCATAATAGTAGCGAGGAGCCTGTAATTGACGGGTTATGGGATGGTGAAGGGCATGCCACCACCGTTTCTTTCAGTTTCAATACCGGCAACGATTTGTATACCACATTCGCTCAATTTGAATCAGATCCTTTAATCACGGCGCTGCATAGAGATAGCTGTTACATTGGCTCGGGGACTCTGTCTTGGCAAATTGACGGTCTGGAGCCCAGTAAAGAGTACACACTGAAGCTCTTCGGGTATCAATATGACGGCGGTACCAAATATTTCTCCGACTTCTCGGCAACTGGGTTTAATACCGCATCTGGGGGAACCAGTCTCGCGCAGAACTACGTAGATCTGGTGGTGACGTCCACGGTTAGCGGGCAGATTACGGGGATGTTGGAGCATCGAACAGGCGAGGTTGTGAGCACCTGGTCTGGAATACAGATTCAGGGAACGGAGCCGTTTCCACTTGCCGGCGACTTGATTAGTATTGACTTTGAAACAGCAGATACGGGCTCCAAGACCTCCACGGCATCAGGGGCCATTACAGATAGCAATGGTGATAGCACTTGGGGGCAGGCGGGAGTGTGGAATTCACTAATATCAGGGACCACTGACGGTGGTGAATGGCAAGGCACTTCTTTGCAGCCCATCGCTCCTAACTTATTTGATGGCGAGGGGAACGCAACTACCGTGGAATTTCAGTTCAATACGGGAAGCCCGGTTGCCTATTATGTCTTTAGTGGTACGGAAGTGATGTTTGGCGACACGTTTACTCTCATTGATACTACCCCGGAGGCATCGTGGCAACTCACAGGCCTGCAACCCTATGCGTATTATACCATGCGGATGTTTGGTCAGGATAACGGCGCTACGGCCAACTGGGCGGCGTTTTCTGTCAATGGTGCGGGGAGGAATACGGCCTGCGGTACGAACACGGTCACGAAGAACTATGTTGACTTGACTGTTCCTGCCTCGGCGGCAGGTGAAATCACCGGGAAACTGATATTTACTGGTTTGAATGGCGCGGGTGGGGCATCCTGGTCTGGCATGCAGATACTGAAATTGACGGACGACCCATATAGATTGAAGGGTACCGTTATCGTTATGCAATGATGGCTTTTGCCACTTTTGCTGGGTGACAAGGATACACGGCATAGGACGTAAGCAGGATGTAAACAAAAAAAAGAGAGTTAAAAATGACTACAATAATAAAACGTATCACTTTGGTTGAGGTCGTAATGTTTGGTCTGCTGGGGTTAGCGGCACAGGCCGATCTGATTAGTATCGATTTCAACCACATGAGCAACCCGGATACGGCATCGGGAACAGTAACAGATGTAAACGGCCATGACAGTCTTCCGGGGCAGGTTGGCGCATGGAATGACCTGCTGGTAGGCAACAAGTTGGGGAGTGGGTATCAAGTGGATATCACAGACCAATACACGAGCGGTACACTGTTCGATGGTAATGGTAAGAACATGTCCGGTGTCTCCCTAGTCATCAATCCAAACAACATCAAACACTTTGCGTTTGTGGACGGCGCTTCGCCACGCTCGCTGCAACGTGATATGTTGGGGGTCCAGTCAGGCGGGGACCCTATCGATTGGCAGCTTAGCGGACTGGAAACCAGTATGGTTTACAGATTAAGAATGTTCGGGCGGGAATATGTTCCCGATTCGGTGAAGGCGGTCAGCGAAGGCGCATTCACCGCTACGGGGGCCACGTCCGACAGTGGGTTTAGCGTAACAAACCGCAACTTCACTGATCTAAGCGTGAAGTCTACCGCCGAGGGAATTATTTCTGGCACATTGGAGACTATTGATGACGCGGCTGCCTGGTCCGGCATACAGATCGAATGGGACGTCGCGACCGTGATCAGTATTGACTTTGGATTTGCGGGTGACTCACCGCCCTCTCCAGGGCCTACTGCTTCCGGCACGGTGGTGGATTACAACGACGTTTTCAGTCTGCCTGGTCAGGCGGGTAAGTGGAATGAATTGCTGATGGGGGACGGCACGACTCCAAGCGGTCCCTACAACTACAGTGCCACAATCCCTAGAATTGCTGGGCTGACGGATGGCGGGGGGAACCCGACGGTTGTTTCTTTCAGCTTCAACACCGAAGCCAACACGTACACCACATACATCACCGGCATCAGCGATCCCTATGCAACGGCACTGCATCGCGACGTGGTTTATGTCACTCCCGAGAGTAGTCCGGCCGATCCAGTGGCGTACTGGCAGATCGATGGTCTAGATGCCTCTACAGAGTATACACTTAAGCTTTTCGGGTACCAAAACAGCAGCGGTTCTGCTCTCTACGCCGACTTCTCGGCAACAGGGATGAATACTGCAACCGGGGGCACCAGTGCCTTGCAGAACTACGTGGACCTAGTGGTGACATCATCGGTCGGCGGGCAGATCACAGGAGTGTTGGCAAATCAAGCCGGCCAAGCGGGGTCTACTTGGTCTGGGATACAGATTCAGGGGCCGCGGCCTTTTCCCCTTGCCAGTGATCTTATTAGTATTGACTTTGAAACAGCGGATACGGGCTCCAAGACCCCCACGGCATCAGGGGCCATCACGGATCGCAATGGTGATACCAGTTGGGGGCAGGCTGGAGTGTGGAATTCACTAATATCTGGTAGCACAGACGGTGGTAACTGGCATTCCACTACGCTACAGCCCATTGCTTCTAACTTGTTTGACGGCGAGGGGAACGCGACCACAGTGGACTTTCAGTTCAATACGGGAACTATCCCAGCTACCTATTATGTCTTTAGTGGGTCGGACGAGATGCTTGGCGATATGTTTACCCTTCTCAACATTACCCCTGAGGTATCTTGGCAACTTACCGGCTTGCAGCCTGATGCATACTATACCATGAGAATGTTTGGCCAGCCGGGGGTCAACTTTTCGACGTGGGAGGTCTCGGGGATGTATACGTATACAGACAGCGGTACTAACACGGTTGAGAAGAACTATGTTGATTTGACGGTTCCTGCCAATGCGGCGGGTGTGATCACCGGGAAGCTTAAGTGGTTTGGGCCTACGGCGGGTTCATCTTGGTCCGGCATGCAGATCCTGAAGCTGACTGACGAACCATGGGCGCCGACTGGCAACTTCCACATTGTCCGCTGATGGAGGCGGTGTGTGGGAGTGACATGGATGGCTTCAACAGCAGTAACCGCGTCCCGCTGTGACTGCTTTTGAAATATCTATCATTACAAAGTTATAAACTATATGAACTTTATATTAAAGTTCATTGGTAAGTCTTTTTGGCAAGATGTGCAAACCTAGTATTGATAGTTCAGGTAAGTGGGATTGCACTTCTAGTGCAATAAACGTAGTGTAAAACATCGTCAACAAGCAGAATCTGAATTGAATAGGAAGCCCTTTTTAGGGTTTTCTATTTAATTATATTTGCAAGTGCAACGCTAGTTTCCTCTTCAAAAACTTCTCTTGGTGTTTTATATCCTAGACATTTTCTGAGTCTATTATTTAGTTTTTTTTGTATTGTTAATACTTCTTTATGTATAGCATCTTTAAAGCTACATACTTTAGAAAAGTATTGTCTAATAGGCCATCTATGTTCTCATTAGTTTTTCTTTCTTGTGGACAATATGGGTGACAAAAGAAAAACTCACATTAAACAGGAAACCCTGTTTAACCATGCAGTAGAGAACTCGGTCCCTTTTTTGTTACTTGGCACACCCGGGCCTTCTACGATGTGATATCGCGAAGACCCGTTGAACGGGGATGGGTAAACTGCAACTTTTGGTAGCTATAATCCCAGCTGGATGCGGTAAAATACAGGTGTGTTTGGTGTTGTTGTAACGGCGTTGGTGTTGACTGGTGGCGTTGCGGTGATGTTGCTGACCACTGGGATCCATGCGCCCAGAAGGTTAGTGCTTTCAAGGATGGCGTAGTGCATGTTCTCTACGCTGCTCCATTGCAACACAACTGCGGATCCGGCTGCGGGCCAAACGTTTAATATGGCGAGCAGCGACGTGTTGTCGGTCGGATCTGTTCCGGCTAGAAACTCGCATATATCATCGAATCCGTCTTCGTCGGCATCTTCACCGGTTGTCCCGGCGGTGTTGGTCGTTGATCCAAAATAGTAAACCTCCCAATCGTCGTCAAGACTATCGTAATCATCGTCTATGAAAGGTATATCAAAAGGGCGTTTGTTGGATATTTTCACACTGTCCATTTTTCCGTCGCTGGAATTCAATGTTCCCAACTCCGAGAACGCAGAGACGGTTTGGTCGGAGAATTCAAGGTTGCGGGCTATGTTGGTCGTATTCACCCAGAGATCCCAGGTGCGGGTGGCGTAATCACCACGAATCGTGAGGCGGGTCCAATCTGACGACGGGGCATCAACGAGCCCTACTACCTTTGGCAATTCGCCGTCGTAAACAGAGATTCGACCTGAGGTCGGATTCACACAGACTACGGCTGACTTATCTTTCAACGCGCTCGTAGCCATCTCCACTGCATTTGACCCCGGTATGCTGTATAGATCTATCCAGACAATATTGGTTCGGCTGGCGCCGGAGAACGCATGCCAAACCATTCCGCTGGAAGCAAAGTGGCAGTTCCATAAGCCATCGCCCTGACCGCCCAAATAGGTGGCAAAGGCCGCGGATTCGGGATTCACTCGCCAGCCGTTCTCTCCGTCAAACTCTCCGGGACCACCTTGCGAGCCGCCCCAGTATGTTTCCTCGAACGGCAGTAGTCCGGTCGTGGCGAACTTTGCACTCGTCTCAGCCCAGCCCACGCCAAAAGCGTTGCTGGTGTAGCAGTGAAAATAATATAGTGTGTTTGGTGTCAAACCCGTGATGTCGGTCGAGAAAGACCCGTTTATCTGGTCGGGGAGCACCAAGCTGTGCTGCCAGTTTGCTGTGTTGTTGCCGTTAACCGTGCCCCAGTAGATGCGAACGTCGGCGGAGTCGTAAGGGGAGGTTAGGATGCCATTTAGTGTGGCGGAATTGTGTGTGATATCGGTGACGCTGTCGTTGCTGACTTCGCACTGCATAGAGACGTCAATCCTCCTGTCGACGTCGACGTTGCTGACAGACTGGATTGAACCGTCTGGCCAAAGTATGTCGAGCGTAACGGGGCCGGCGTTATTGCCTAGCCCGAAATGAAGCGTAAGATCGTTTTGGTTTCCCTCGCCGGTGCCTGCTTCAACCTGTCGGACAAGGATTTCGCTGCCTAGGGCAATGCGCACTTGTGCCCCTATGGCCGCTTTGTTAACGGTCTCCCCGTCTCCGGCCAGATGCACCTTAATCCAGTGGTTGGTGCCGGTATCGCTAGCATCGTTGACAAAGAGTTTTACGTCGGTTACCAGATCCAGGTCGCCGTCGTTGTCGAAATCCGCCCATGCCGCCTGGTATGTCGAACCAAGATTATTTACCCCTTCCGCCGCTGTCACGTCTGTGAAAGTCCAATCGCCGTTGTTGCGATAAAGAACAGGATGGTTGGGAACACCAAAGGAAGCCGTCGCATAAACGGTTGTAAAAAACAGATCCAGGTCGCCGTCGTTGTCGTAATCTCCCAGTGCTGGCGAAGCGTACGATTCCTGATAAGCCAGACCCGCCGTGGCTCTCATGTCCTCAAAGTAATAATTGCCGGCGGAACCCAGATTGCGCAGGAACTGCGATTCGGGCTGGCGCGGGTATCCCGGAAATCTTTCGGCAGGGTGGGCGAAATTGCCGACAAACAGATCTATATTGCCATCGTTATCCAGGTCGCCCCATGCCGACCCAATCGTGTGTGCACCGGCAGTCCCCCCCCAGGACTCCGGCTCATCTGCATTGTAGGCGAGTGTTACATCCACAAAGCTACCGCTTCCGTTATTTTGCCATAAAAAGTTTTCTGCCAAACGATAGTTGGAAACGAAAATATCCTGGTCACCATCGCGGTCAAAATCACATGCTGTGACACCCCGCCCGGCAAACACCCCACTGTCCGGAGGACCTTCCTGCCAAGTCAAATCGAACTCCGTACCCTGTTTGTTAGAGAGAATGGCGTCGGGTTGATTGCCACCAAATTCGTAACCGGTGACATAGATGTCCACGTAGCTGTCATTATCGAAATCCGCCCAACAAGCACCATGGTTATCGATGGTTGGCAGAGTGGGAAGCGTCAACTGTCTGAAGCCGCCACCGGTAAGATTACGCATCACGCGAGAGGTTCCAGCCAGAATGAAGAGGTCCAAATTCCCATCGTTATCGTAATCGCCCCAGATTCCCCAACCGTACCCCGGCAATGCGGTGAAGTTTGTGCCGCTGTTGTTGCGCCACAGCTTGGCACCGTCATACAGGTCAGGGTAGGTGTCGTTGTTAAAGTCACCCCAGGCTGCGTGCCCGTCACCCAAACCGGGCACAAGTGTCGTGGTCTGATTAACAAAAGCCGCATCACACAGGAACGGGGCCAAGGCCATCCAAACCGTTAACCATCCCACCGCCTTGACTGTCGTGCTAAATTCCTTACTGCGCATATTTATACCTTCTTTAAGTTTTGTTTTATTCATAATTTTTCTTTAATTTTTATGTTGTACATAAGAGGGAAAGTAACACATGAGCAGACCCACGTCAAGGGTTATTTTGTATTATTGTGCACTGTGTATACAGTGTACACATTTTTGGCGAAAAGTAGGTAATAAGAGGTGTCCACAATTATGAAAGACAGTGAGCGTGCGCTTGATTACATACGGGGTTGCACTGTTTTTGTCTTTATATTTTTCATCGAGTGTATAAAAACAAAATCTTGGCTTTTGTTTGGGATTTTATTTTATATTGCTATTATTAGGTGTTGGTTCTTAAATAAAGAAAATATGTAAACAATTTCAAGTTTTATGTGACACTGTTACGACCGTTGTATACAGTGTACTCAATTCTAAAAAAAGAAACAAAGAAATTTAAAATGATTCTTGCATTGGTCTGATAATTAGTCCAAAATAGGTGCGTTATTGGAGGAAGGCAAGAGCATTTATAATAAAGAAAACAGCTAATTAAGAGATGACCATAATTATGAAGAATGATGAAATCAAACGTCCCGAAAAAAACAACAATTTGTTCAGGAGAAGTAACTCTGTCTTACTGAATTTCCACAAGAGTTTTTCTTTTTACTCATGTCTGGGGATCTTGTTTCTTGTTTTGGGTTTGTCAGCATGTAGTGACACACGCAATCAAAATAATATGGTTGACATTGTTGTCCCCAGTGAAGGTGAAGTGATGGCAATAACTGAAGCGAAAGATATGATTCTGCCCAAACTACCCGCTTTGACTCCTAACGTGCCTTTTGCAAAATCAAAATCGGAAGAAGCCACAAATTTCACTCCGGAGATTCGAGGCAACAGCATAGTCGCCGGTGCCAAATCTCTGAGTATTAACGCCGATGGCAGTCTTGTTTTCACGACTAGCGGTCAAACGGTGACATTCTTTACGTTCTTCCGTACTGATTTCGGCTGGACAACTTATTACCGTTCTTTAAAGCAATCCTTAAAATTCGATTCAGCCACAAAAACATTCACCACCATTGCCAATTACCCTTTGGATAAAAACCGCAAGGAGTTTTTTGTCTATACGCAAAGAATCATCTTACAGCCGGATGGGTTAGTGAAGGTGATTTGCTCCTGGGACGTTCCGAAAAGCTGGCAAGGCGATTTTTTGCAACACGGTTATTTTATTACATGGTCTGATTTCTGTGAAGGCCGGAATATTCGCATTGACGGACAGGATAATATGGTCAAAAAAAACGATGATCCATTCTTCGCCAGCACGCTTAAGGGCGAAAATTCTTTCGAGATATTTCCAGCGTATCCAGCAGATTCCTTTGTTCTGAAAACATTGCAGACCCAGAAAACGTTACTTACCTATAAACCCGATCATAACGGAAAAACTCGGCTTCAAATGCGTATGATAAATAGCAAAGCAACAGAACATTCATTTCTTCTTGATTTCCGGAAAAGCGTGCAACTTAAGAAATCCGCACAAACTCGTGGGAATGTAGATTTTCTAGCGTTGGAAGATTTGGAACTTCCTGATCGCACGGCCTCACGCAATCTTTTGCCCAATCCATCTTTTGAACAAGGATTAAATTATTATTCGACCGAATTCACTTTTTTGCATAGTTCTCCAGCTAGAGTCGTGGAGTGGGAAAAGAATTGGGATGATGCGCCCAAGAATGCCATTGATTCCGGCGTGAAAGTTCATGGCGACAAGTCCTTACGTGTTGACACCATTAATAATTATACCGCTTCCTATCCTTATAGCAATGGAGATAAATCTCTGCGCTTTGGCTCCAGTATTATCCGCCTGAATACGCTCGTTTTGGAACCAGGAACTTATACATTTAGTTTTTACGCTAAAAGTGCACCAAGAGAAGAGACGACTTTCTCAGTAAGGTTTCCTCGTTTCCGTCAATTGCCTAACGCAATATCCGGGCAAGTGAACAAAAATTTTAAAATATCTCAGGAATGGTTGCGTTACACGATGACCTTCAATATACTGGAAACCACGCCGATTGGTGGGCAATTAAGGATTCTAGATTCGACGTACGGCTCCCCAAAAACCGTCTGGCTCGATGCTCTACAGCTAGAATTAGGCAATAAAGCAACCAAATTCTCTCCTCCTCCGATAGAAGGCAAAATAGTGACGTCTGCGGAAGGCAACTTCCTTCAAGCCGGCAAAGCCATCGACGCGCGTCTGGACATTCTTACCTCCAAACCGAATCAATCAGGAAAAGCCACGGTCAAGGTCAAGGATTTCTTTGGCGAACAGTTGTTCAAGCAATCATTTTCGTTCACCAGCGACCAATCTGGTCACGCCCGAGTGGAATTGCCCTTGGACGGCAAACTGCCTCGAGGTATTTTCGTTGTCAAAGTTGAATATAACTTGGCGGATGGAACAAAAGCTTATGAATTTCACCGTTTGTCGATCATGAGTTTTTTAACAGGCAAACATCGTTTGCGGGAGATTTTCGCCGAAGACTATGCAAGCAATGAAAATCGTCAGGATTTTAAACAACTTTTAGAACGTTATCGGAACATTGGAATTGGATCGAAAGTACATCTTTATACCTGGGATCGTGTTGTATGGGAATGCTATAGGAAATTCGATGTCACGCCTTTTAATGCGATGCTTATCACTTACATTCTGGATAAAAATAGAATCATGACGAACTTCTTTGTTTGGGACAAAATCCCCGGAAGAATTCTTCAATCTAACAATGATCCCAGTGAATATGGTAACCTGATTTATGGAGACGGTATAAAACTGGATGATCCCTCTGCTCTGATTAGAGATCAACATCTTGATGCGAATGGAAAAATAACCGATGCATATTTGAAAAAGCTCCAGGATGCGACTGCCAAGTTGGCGAGGAAAAAGCCTTGGGTCAAACTTTGGGGATTAGGGGGAGAGGTCAAAGCTAAATTTCCAGATGGTTGGTGGTCAGAAGAGGGCACGCCGGAAAAAGCTGCGGAAAATCACGCAAAGATTTTGGCCGCTTTCGTTAAGGGCATCAGACAAGGAAATCCTGATGCGAAAGTCTTTCAGGATGTTCCAGGAAATATGATGCCGTCCGGCGGAATGGCGGAAACAGATCGCCTGCTGGCTGAGACTAATAAACTGGGCGTTAAATTCGACATGATTGGCATTCACCCCTATCGTGACACCCCAGAAAGCCCTGATTTGGATGCTGACACCTTGTTGTTATTTAAAATACTAAAAAAACGTGGATATGACAATGTCCCTGTGTTCTGGCCGGAAATGATGCATTGGGGCCCATACGACATCCCAAAATGGAGTGTAGATAGTTCTTCTGCTTGGTCTTGGCGTCGCAGAGGCCCTATGTCCTATGACATGGGGTGGACGGAAAAAATGTCTGCCGCATGGCGGGCGCGAGCTTGGCTAGTTGCCTTAAAATATCAAGACAGAATCACTTGCGCGATGTCCGCAGCTGCCAGTAACAGTTTCGACATGGATTTGGACTTGACACCCTATGCCAATCAAAAAATTTCCAACACTTTGGGGCGATTGCTGGGTAATGCATACTTTAAAAAAGACGTTCGCTTCGCACCTTATATCCGCACCTATATTTTTGAAGATGAACTAAAAAGGCCGGTAGCTGCTATCTGGTGTCATCAGCCCGGTGTGGACGCCGGCAAGGCAAACCCTCCAATGGCAGAGGCAGATTTCAACGGAAACCTTGAACAAGTTTTCGACCTTATGGAAGCTGAACGTGAATTCACTCCAGCTTCCGATGGCCGTTTGAAGTTCGCTGTCTCGTCCTTCCCAACTTTCTACCGCGGAAAGCCAGGCACGCTGGACTCATTCGTCAAAACTTTTGAAAAGGCTATTTTGCTGTCAGGAGAAGGAATGGCTCCTTTACTTATAAGTGCCGAACCAGCCACATCTGAACAGATACGTTTCAAGGCTAATAATTATATATCCGAGGAATTCTCGGGTAAACTGGAATACGATGGTCACAAGCTACCTTTAATCGTACCGGGTTCCAGTTCGGTTGAAGTAAACGGCCCGTTCCCCAAAAAGTTGGCTTACGATAGAATCACTGATGCAAATCTAAGTTTGACAATCAAATCTGACAAAAGGTCGTTCACATCGGATACGAGCTTCAAGGCATTCCTATGTCCGAAAGCCAAGAACGAAATAAAAATCGACGGCAATTTGGACGACTGGGCCAAGCAACCAGCCATTGCCTTTACTAACCGCTTGATCGGCGTTAAGGGAACAAAAGTTTCGGACACGGATTTCTCAGGCTGGTTCAAAACAGCTTGGACTGCAAAAGGCTTTTATCTGGCCGTCAAAATTGTCGACGACCACTTTGTTGTCCGAGAAATTTCTACTCCTGGCGGGCGTTGGTGCAACGATACGTTGCAAATTTATTTTGATTCATTGTGCGATGCACGCACACGTCTATACAACGGCTATGACGAGAATGATTACGATTATGCAGTTCATCCCGATGTGGAAGGCAAAACGGCGGAGGTCTTCCGTCGAAAAACCCCAGACCCACAATTGGGACTGGCCACCCAGGCCCCGAACGACAATACGCTGGCTTCGGACATTCCGGTTGCATTTAAACGCACATCCGACGGCTACGTCTACGAAGTCTTCTTTCCGGCTAAGTATCTGCTGCCGATACAGCTTAAAAAAGGATACGTTGTTGGTGTTGGCTTAGTAGTTAACGATCGCGATGTCCGTGACAACGCCGCTGGTATGGCAAGAAATGGTTTGACTGAATCCGCCTTGACTCTTACATCAGATGGCAAAGGCTGTTACAACAACCCACAAGGCTGGCCGGCGATGTTGCTTTGGGATTAGCATCGTCTTTTCTCCGATAAGAAACAGTCACCGCCTAAAGCAGTGAAGCAGAGCGTAACGGCAATTCTAAGTATTGAATTTACTCACAAGTGGGTTCATGTTATTAAAAATTAAAATGTTCATAAAATAATAGAATACATATAACAAAGGGCTTTAGGGCTGGCAGCCCGTAATATAATAGCCTCCTTCGCTATGTTGGACTTCGGCGTGACAGGCTGCCCTAGGAAAAACAAGATGGCAATGAGGACATTGCCGCTCCCAAACAAAAAGACAACACTTGAATTTAGGCGGGAGCGATAACGTCCTCGTTATCATACAAAAAAAATAAATGGTTCTGTCATAAAAATAATTTTGTCATAGGGCTTGGATGTTCGACTTGTCGAGCTGTAGACAGGAACTGCGAAGGCTGTAGCTCGTAGAGCAAAGACGGGAGTGTCCTTTCTTGGCTATTGGATGTTCCGTGTTGTAAAAAATATATAGTCAATCAAAACAGGAAAACGCAAGATATGAAACATGAATGGTTTAATAAAACCCGTTTCGGGTTGTTTATTCACTGGGGAATTTATTCAATCCCTTCACAGGACTGCTGGCATCTTTACGACAGCGGCAGAGACAGAGGGGAATATGAAAAATTTGCCGAAGAATTCAACCCGGTTGATTTTGACCCCGAATATTGGGCAGAGTTGGCATGGAATGCCGGGATGCGTTATGTGGTCTTCACCACTAAACACCACGACGGATTCTGCATGTATGACCAGCAATTGTAATTATGGAATGCGAAAACTGATTATTTGAGAATGTGTTGATAGATTATGGGCTGAAAAATCAGCCATTAAATTATTTTTGAACTTTTTTTGTTTTTTTTCTGGAC
>Ga0307987_1001085_pt1 | contig 15379 bp, 10 predicted proteins | sample EllFjometagen181_FD_203157 | JGI IMG/M metagenome (GOLD analysis project Ga0307987, IMG submission 203157) | Marine microbial communities from Ellis Fjord, Antarctic Ocean - #181 | ecosystem: Environmental > Aquatic > Marine > Unclassified | place: Southern Ocean | collected 2014-10-08
CATTACTTCCACGACCGTGTGGTTATATTCCGTGCTGGTGGTTAACCTTTACACGGGCTGGATTATCCAGCTTGTTTGTACCAGCTTAGCTTGGCACACCACAGAACCGACTCTACATTTTTTTTCAAACAGCATTATTTGCAAGTAATGTAGCGTCCGATCTGTGATCGGAATCATAATAAATTATTTTCTGCAATTATTAACCAAAAGCATAAAAGATCAAAATATCATTTGCTGATTTCATTGTTCTAAATGCAGGTTTTTCCTCTCAACCGTAAAACTAAGGACAATAATTAAAAAGAATTGGAATCTTATTAGGAAAGTTGCCCGGCTGTGAGCTGGAAAATCATGCGTCAGAAGTCATTAATCATGCGTCAAAAAAACTAACAACTTATTTGTCCATCCTTATTTCTTAACTCTTAAATCTTAATTAAATTTATGCCTGCGGAGCTTTTCCTAAGTTTACCCTTTACCGTTTACCATTTACCATTCCTGTTTACTGTACACAGTAAACGATGCTCTTATTTCCAGACGCAATCAAGCAATTCGCCTTGTGTGCCAATCTCAACTCCACCGTCATCTACCAAATTTGGTCCGACTGAATATAGCTTGTAACTATTGGTTGACGAACTATATCTATAATACTTTTTAGAGAAAGGGTCATATAGGTTATTCTCTTCTGGAATGAGTGACTTAACTGCTAATGTAACAGGGTAACGATTGTTGGCTTTATTAAAAAGTTCTAATCCAACACCAATTCTTGCCATATCCAACTTAGCATTACATATATACATATAACGTAGACATGCCAAAAGATGTGGCAAGGTCTTTGAGCTGGAAGATGTCCAGAAAGGTGTATCTTCTGTTATACGAACAACATCCTCATAAGAGAAAAACGTGTTTCCAGCACTCTTGCGTATCTCAATTATATTCTTTAAAAACTGTGTGAAATCTGATTTAAGAACACAGCCAAAAGGATATCTCATCAGAAAAACATAGGTTGGATTTATTTCTCTTTGCTTAAACTCGTCTGAATCAACATCTGCATATAAAAGAGACTTAAAGATCTCTCGTCCAATAATAAACTCTCCATCTAAAGCAGCAATCAAAGATGAACTATTCAAGGATGAACTGCGATTCAACTCAACAAGAAGATCCATCAGAGCATCTCTTTTAACATCATTAACAGAAATAATCTCAACAGTCTGCTCACATGCATCAACAATCTGATTTATACCGGCAAATCTTACAAGAACAACAGGAACAGATGGTATGTCCGCAAATAGATTCATGATTCTCAATGATGCGGCCAATTCAGATATTGCCTTATCAACATTACCATCTAAAGCACTAATATATGCATTCAAACACAGAAGTTTAGTACAACTCATAAATTCCTGGGCATATTGCCAGTCAACCATACTTTCCACATCAAAAGATGCTTCATTAAGCATGCTGGATGCATACAGAGATTGCAAAACAGATAAAGTATCTCCATCCGATAATAGTGTTCGTAATGTAACAAAATCTTGGGGAGTTAAGTCCGAATACTTCAGGGACAATCTTCTCTGAGACAAAGTATTGGTATCAATAATTGAGATTAATTCATCAATTGATGAAAGTTCATTGGGTGATAAATTCGATGATGACTCACTTACAAAATTAAAAACATTTGTCAAAATAATTGCAGCATTCTCGCTGCTTTTGATATTATTATTTTTGGATAAGTCACTAACAGAATTTGGCAAATCTAAAAACTCAAGGTCATTAAGTTTTGAAAGAAAACTATGAGAAGTTCTTATATTACATATTGAAAAAAATATAAAACCAATTAATAAAAATATACCAAGACCAGTAAAAAATACTTTGCGTTCACTAACCACAGACTACTCCCAGATATATTCTGAGCTGTCATCAACTGTAGCACTATCAACACCTGATGGCATATATTTCTTGAATACTGACTGAGATGAAACGCTTGCCTCTGTGTTTTTTACTGCCTTTGTTGGTGGAACATATTTGTCATTTTTTACAGCTGGAGCCGCACCCTCGACAATATGTCCTCCATCAGATACTTCAACATGTCCCTGATTCTCAAAAGACACAAGACTTCCAGGAGAACTTCCATGATGATTCTCTTTATCCTGAGGTTGTTGAACTTTTTTAATCTTATTATTATGTCTGTACTGATTATACATTGCCATCGCCGCAAAGAAAACTGCAAAAAGCGTTGCTACAACACCTGTTGTTGTCAACAAAGTACCTATATCCCTCATACCAACCCCCTTATTCCAATATTATATTATCTATCTCAGGCATCTTAACTTCATCAATGGCCTGCATCATTATATCTTTTGTTATGCTTGTTCTGCCTGCTGCACACCCCAACAACAAAGCAACATCACATATATTATTTATAACACGAGGCAAACCATTACTTGCCCTATATAATGCTTCAACTGCAGCTTTCTCAAACAACCATATATCTCCACCAGCTGCTTGAATCCTAAATTGAGTATACTCAATGCACTGCTGCAGACTCAAAGGTGCTAGTCTCCATATCAGCTGCATTCTCTGAACAAGTGCCGGACGCTTCTTCAAGGCCAATAAAAACTCTTCATGTCCTGATAAAATCAGAGTCAGTGCTATGTCACCAAAACCACCTGTCTTCTTCTTCACTCGCAAATTTGTAAGAAGATGCAATAATTGGAAAGAATCATTCTCCATTAAAAGATGAGCTTCATCAACTGCCAACACAATCCTTGGGGCAGAAGTTGCCTTATCCGTTGCATAATCCTGAATCACATTGATAATGTCTGAATAATTATCACATGTACCTGTAAAACCCAAGTGACTAAGAATTTGCATTCCAAGAACCATACCACCAGCTGGTGGCGCATCAACTTGAATATATCTAACTGAATTATCATCAACAAGTTTCTGTTGCAGCAAATATAACAGCATTGATTTTCCAACACCATAAGAGCCGACAATAACCCCTCCGGATTTTCGTCCATGAACCAAATATAATAACTTTGATAGTCCCGACCTATGTTGATTAGACAAATATGCAAAATTTAAATCTGCAATATTTTGAAAAGGTTCTTCCCTTAAACTCCAATAATCAGCATGCATACATATTACCCCTTATCTTTACTCTCTCCAACCTTACTCTCTCCAAGAATGAAATTTGAAAAATCAATTTTCTCTGCACCACCATCATCATCCATATCAACAGGTGCATCTTCATTTTCTAAACTGCTATCAACCTCAACATCTTCGCTAGCTCTCAACTTTTCATCCACTAAATCACGTTGCTCATCCTCTAAGACTGGTTGCTCATCCAAAATTTCCAAACCAGCATCTGCCTTTTTCTTTCCATTCTTAAGATTTGTGGCTACTTCAAAACTATCAACAAAATTGATATCATCCAAAGTAGCGTTATTATTTTTAGAATGTACCTTCTTTTTCTTAAATTTATCTCCACTCTTAATATCATCAAAATCAAGATTTTCAAAGTAACTTGGCTTAATATCCTCATGTTTTGCTTCATCACTCAGCTCTGCTTCAATCTTCTTTTTACTAGCCTTATCAACTTTTTTTGCTCCAAAGCCCAAATCAAAATCTATCAAGCCAGATTGCGCATTTGCACCAATGTATTTATCTATATTCAAATAATGTTTTCCACTATCCTTATCCATCTTAAGACTCAAACAAACAGGTAAATTCTGTTCCAACAAACGACGAAGTCTTATTGCAGGAGTCGAGACAGGTTTAGGTATGGTGAAAAGACATGAAACATTTACACGCTCAAATGCTCTCACAAATGAAAAAATATGTTCAGCCAATCTATTATATTCTTTAATCGCAACCCAAGGAAGAACTGTGTCAATAACCACTCGTTCAATAGCCTGCTCTTCAATTAGATTCTGCAACTGCATAAAACCATCTGGAGGAAGCATTATGTCCTCATCAGCATCACGCCCAGGAACAAATGTGTTATACTCAAGCAAAAATAGCTTATTAACATCAACAGATGCATTAACAGGCATACCCAAAGACTCACCAAGAATCACAAGATCCTTGCTGTTGGTCGTGGACAAAAGCAGACATCGCTCATCGTTCTTTAAACCTTCGTTAAGAAAGTTAAGACCCAAAGTTGTTTTGCCGGTACCTTTTGCTCCACAGACAAGAGTAGGCCTGTTTTCAAACACTCCCCCATACTGCAAATCAAAATCTTCAATACCTGTAGCTACTTTATTTATCATCTTATTACTTTGCTATTATTTTATTTACCACATCTGCAACAAAAGCCAATTCAAATGGCTTAGATAAAAAATCATGAATTCCAAGACTTTCACACTGACTGATAAGATCAGGTGCTGGATACCCAGAAATAATTGCTATACCTGTATCTGGAGCCAAATCCCTAAATTGTCTTATCATCTCAATTCCTGAAATATTTCCAGGCACCATCAAATCAGATAAAATAACATCAAAGGTCTTCTCTTTCAAAATCTCTACTGCGGCATCACCTGTGGCAACAATTGTTACATCGTCATGTCCCATCTTATTTAGACGTGTTTTTAAATAAAACTGACAGGTCTCTTCATCTTCTATCACAAGTATATCGGCCATCTTCATCCCCTATTTTGTTTTTTCCCATATAAAGCCACCTCAAATTTAATCAATATTACTATAATTAGATCTTGTTTGCAAATACTTTATTAATATACCCCAAATTTCCTTGCGTACAGACGTGATTTATCACGTCTCTCTCTAAATCTCAACTCTTAACCCAAAGTGCTCCTCTCCTTTGTTAGGCGAAGCTCGGAGAGCGAAGACTGAAGGAACAACCTTAGTTTTTCGGTTGCAAGAATAAACATGAGTTTTAATCAATAGAATCAGTAGATAACATTCTCTTTTTTATGCTTTTGGGTGATACTTTTAAATAAACGTTATAAAATGCTTAGCAACAGAAGTTTAACTGTTGTTTGCAAAATTAATGCAAAAATACGCTTTGCGACTTACGCCTTGGAAAGCCATTCTGTTTTTTATGAAATAAAAAACCAAAACTGGCTTGCAAGATTGGTGTAGATTTTGCTTTGCAAACAGTAAGATAGTACAAGTGTACATCTTATTCTGTTTAAAAAGTGAAATATGCGCTGATATCGCAAGTTGTTGTTTTGGTAAAGCCAGCTTGCTGAGGCTTCTTTCTCTAATGAGAAAAATAGAAAGGAGCAACGAACGAAGTGAGAGGCCTATGGTTTTCCAAATCTCAAACTTAAAAATAACCCAACCGTAAAATCAAGGGGAACAAAAACGGAATGGAAAACAGCTTGCATTATATTCTAAAATATAATATAAACAAATGAATGTGATGCTGTATGCTATGCACTGTAAACGAAGAGATACTGTCAAAAATTGTATAAAAACATGAGTCATGCGTCTATCTGTAGCCGTGCCGTGCATAGCTTGCAAAGCGACGCATGGTCGCCTCGGCGCGAACTCCCCGGCTAGCTCTTGCTAGTCCCGCAACGCGGGACGGGGTAACGCGACGATCTTCGTTGCAAGTGCTATTCTGGGAACGCTGAACTCCAGCTCGGCATTAATTAAATAAGAGAAATAACACGAGCAACGCTCGTTCCTGCCCACGGCAGTGTCCTACCTTGGATATTGGATATTGAGTGTTGGCTATTGGATATTGAGTGTTGGATATTGGATATTCTTTTTGTCCTACCTTGGCTATTGGATATTGAGTGTTGGATATTGGATGTTGAAAAACAAAAAGGAACAAACTATGAAAACTATAAATGTAAAATCACTATTTGTAATAATTATAATCGTAGCCGGATATTGCATGGCTGATTCAATAGCTCCACCAAAGCTAAATAATAATCCACAGTTTGATATGATTCTGACCAATGTAAAACCAATATTTTCAATCAATAACCCTGCTGACATTCCAGTATCGTCATTCACAATCGATTCTGAAATATCATCAGACAAAGCTTTCCCAAAGAATAAGACAATTAGTTATGCTGGCATTAAACCAAGTGCAAATGGTATAACTGAATTTCAGATTAAAGATGGGAATGAATTGACCGATGGAATGTATTATTGGCGGGTAAGAACTGTTACCAAAGATGGCAAAAGCGAATGGGCTGTAATAAGATTTCATGTTGACGTAAAAAACTCACGAACCTTTTCCGGTTTTCTACGAGCTCCTGTTAAAGATATAACTGTTTCAAGTGGCGAAGACCCTAAAAATATAATTGATTGGAATGATCAGGGACAAATTACATTCTGGAATAGTTCGCCTTCAAACGGCAAACCATTTGAATGGGTTCTGCTTGATATGGGAAAGCCAACTCCGGTATCCCGTTTCTGGATGCTATCCACAAGAAACACAAGCCTGGCAGCAGGCTGGCTCACCCACTTTGTCTGGCAGTATAGCAATGACAAAACAACATGGACAAATATAGATAGCACTGAAATCAAGAATAACGACACCTACAGAAACATCATTGATTTCAAACCTGTTAACGCCAGATACTATCGCCTCGTAATTTATTCTCAGAACTCACTACAAGCACAAATAAATGTAATAGTTCCATACGTCAAAGGACAACCTAAAGTACCTGAAGTACCTAAAGGAAAATATGTTTTAATCATTGGCAATCAAATGAATGGATATACATATACAGACCTTATTGGATTTGTAAACAAGAATGGATATGAAGCTGTTATAGTACCTCACTATGAAATGTCCTATGAAGTATTGAATTCACTAAAAAGCAGACCAATGGCAATCATCTGTAGTGGCAACAATGCAGACTGGCAGAATATTCCTATATTTGAATATTATGGTGAGTACGAACTCATAAGAAAGGTTGATGATATTCCAATGATGGGGATTTGTGCCGGAAATGAATTTATGGCAATGGCTTATGGTGTAAGTTTTAGTCATTGGATGGGATGGTTTGCTGACTCCATGTTCAGAGTTTACGAAGACGAAAAGCCTCAACCAGTTCAGATAAAACCAGAATTCATAAACGATCCAATATTTGCTGATGTACCCAATCCTTTCAGAGCAGTTGAAATTCATAGTTGGGCAATTAGTCCCCTATTTCTTAAGGATAAAAGATATAGCGAGTTTAAAGAGACTGCATCAACCACTTATATTCAAACACTAAAGAGTATGAAACGACCTGTATATTCTGAACAGTTCCATGGTGCTGCAATTAACAGCTATAATCAAAGTGGAAAATACCTGAGCAATTTCCTGAAAATTGCTGACAAAAAACAAAAATAATAATGGTTTTAAATAATTGAAGATTGAGGGGTTAAGAGATAAAAGTTAAGAACTGTTATTCGAACTTGTGCATTTCTTTTCTCGCCTTACACATCCGTCCCATCTGTCACATATCTCCCATAGAAGCTGGAAAACTTTCCAGAATTTTCAACTTTCAATCTCCAACTTTCACCCGACCAACTGGAGAGGGGCTTTAGCCTGCCTAAACCGCCTTTCTTTGCGTCATTTGCGTCATTTGCGTTAAAAAATCTTCTTTTATTGCTATCAAAAGATATGAAAATTATATATAATGCCACCCAATTAAATTTTATAGAAAAAGGAAACTTTACATTGCAGAAACCAACTAACCCACTAACCATCTAACTAAATAATGATCAATTTCAACAACATTTCAAAATCTTTTGGCACACAAACGGTGCTTGATAATGCAACATTCCGCATCAATGCAGGAGAACACATTGGATTGGTCGGACCAAATGGAGCAGGAAAAAGTACCATTTTTGATCTTCTGACAGGAGAAATCACGCCTGACTCGGGTACAATAGACTATCCTAAAGGTGTAAAATTTGCCTATATGCGCCAGCAACCAGAAGCACCAGAGGATCATACATCATTAATTTGCTTTACAGAAAATGCAATGCCGGAAATACAGAAGATAGAACAGGAGATGGAAAAGCTTGAAGAAAATCTATCAAATGAAAAGAATCTAAAAAGACATGGTGAACTGCAAATAAGATTTGAAACGCTTGGTGGCTATACATTACGACACAAAGCGGAAGCAGCACTGACAGGACTTGGTTTCAAACCGGAAGAGATGCATAAAAGCTTTGACGAATTTAGCGGTGGGTGGCAGATGAGAGCCGAACTGGCAAGAACCATCATATCAAATCCTGAAATTCTATTACTTGACGAACCATCAAACTATCTTGATATTCCAGCCGTTGAATGGCTACAGAAATTTTTAAATAACTTTCAGGGAACACTATTATTAATCTCACATGACAGATATCTACTGAACTCACTGACCAACAAAACACTTGAAGTTGCCAATGCCCTAACAGAAAAATATCCGGGTAATTACGACTTCTATGCAAAAGCTAGAGTTGAAAGACAACAACAAACCGAAGCTCAACTGGACAAACAGGCAAAAGTTATTGATAAAACAGAAAAGTTTATTGAGCGGTTCAGATCAAAAAACACCAAAGCAACTCAGGTTCAAAGCAAAATTAAGATGCTTGAAAAAATGGAGCAGATAAGCGGACCGGCAAGAATAAAAACAAAAGGAAGCATAAGACTTGAAAATCCTCCGGATTGTGGACATGAAATTGTTCGACTTGATGATGCCAGTTTTGCATACGATGGCGACAACTATATATTAGAGGATATAAACCTTAGAATTACTCAAGGCGAAAAGATTGCACTAATTGGACTCAATGGACGAGGAAAGACAACTTTATTAAAAATGCTTGCTGGCAATGTCCCCCTTTCAAAGGGCAAGAGAACATGCGGACCAAGGGTCATCTCAGGCTATCAATCTCAAGAAATTGCAGATACAATTGCTCCAACTGAGACAGTATTCTCAGCTGTAAAATCAATGGCTTATGAAGTCCCTGATCAGGTTATAAGAAAGACTCTTGGAAGTTTTGGCTTTTCTGGTGATGCTATTGAAAAAAATGTTACGGTTCTTAGTGGTGGAGAAAAAATTAGACTTGCGTTTGCAAGATTGCTTATCAAACCTCCAAACTTCCTTCTGCTTGACGAACCTACAACACATCTTGATATACAAACCAGAGAAAATCTAGAGCAAGCTCTTAAACAATTTTCGGGAACTGTCTGTATTGTAAGTCATGATATTGAATTTATCAAGAACGTTGCAGAAAATATTATCGAGATGACTCCGCCTTCAATAATACCATATGCAGGCAACTATGAATACTTCTGCAGAAAAAAACAGATGCAGGAACAAAATATCAATCAAGTTTCTGATGAAAATAAAAAAGAGAAGCAGACTGTTGATAAAAAAGAGTTGCGCCGGTTGAGAGCACAGCAAAGAGAAAACACAAAACATCTGACTCAGATTATTAAGAATGCTGAAAAGAAAATTGAATTTCACGAAGCTGAAAAAAAAGAGATTCATACTTTAATGGCTGAAGGTGGCGATGTCAACTATCAGGAACTGAATATTAAACTGCACGAAATACAGACCAAAATTAATAATTATACTCAACTATGGGAAAATGCTTCCATAGAAATTGAAATTGCCGAAAACAACTAACTAGCAGAACGGGACTAGCAAAGCTAGCTCATTATTTTATGAGAACGGGGACGTTCTCGCTCCCAGTCTCGCTTTTAAGTTCTGCCCTGTTGCTTAGGAGCGGCAATGTCCTCATTGCCATATTGTTTCTCTTTAGTGGCTGAAGCCTCTCTCGCACACGACCAAAAGGAAGTTGGATGGAGGTAGGCCATTACACTAAGTTCCATTGCTGTCACAGGCTCCAGCCTCACTCCCTTCGGTCATGTGCCAGCAGCAATAAGAGCAACGAATGTCTTACCTTGAGTTCTCGTTCCAATTCTTGCAAGATAATACTAATTTGCAGATTTTAAGGTAGCACAACGTAGGCCACTGCGTTGCTGTCGTAAACTCCAGCCTCTCTTAAGCTTCGCTACGAGTCTAGGTTGTTGGCGTTCTTCTCTTGCAACGAAGATCGTTGCGTTACCCCATGCGTGATTTGGAAGCATGCGTTACCTTAAAAAAATATCATCTGCATCCCTGCGTCTTCCTGTCACGCTGTAGACCGGCTTAGCAGGTATAACTTAAAGATTTTGAGAGTGGATAAAGAAAGTGCCCTCCTTCGCTCGTCAAACCAGCTTCGCTGGTTCTCATCCAGCTATCCAAAAAGATTACAGCTATAGTATGATTTTAATAGCAATGGAGGACAAAATGGCTCCGGCGGCTGGATTGATTCGCGTTGCTCACCCTGCGGGCATGACATTCGTCATGTCTCTTACCCTTCGGTCGTCAAACCAGCTTCGCTGGTTCTCATCCAGCTATCCAAAAAGATTACAGCTATAGTATGATTTTAATAGCAATGGAGGACAAAATGGCTCCGGCGGCTGGATTCGAACCAGCGACCAAGTGATTAACAGTCACCTACTCTACCGCTGAGCTACGCCGGAAAATAGTTCATTCAATAAAACGTTGCGTAACATATCAAACTGGCTAAAAAAGTCAACTCAAAAAACTTATAAAGCCTTAGATTTCTAATTGCGAACAAAAACATAAGTCTAAAAATCTTGTTTCTTAGATAGAAGTGTATAAAAGAACAAAAAAGGATACGATCCATAATCTGTAAATGCTAATAATATTTACAGCAACCGAAGCCACTTGAACAGAATCAGTCTCTGTCTTTAGACTATCAAAGGGATTCAGTTGTTGTGCGGTTTCTCGTTTTAGTTACTGTTTGGATTGACCATTCTACCCATGAATAGGATACTGCCTGTAACGTTATCTCGTATAAGAAAGAGGAATGGATGATCTGCATTGAACCTGGGATACCGAGGAGCTACGCTTTTAAGAGACATCACAACCGCCGTAGCTGCAGCAGCTTCGGTTCCTTTCTCATCAACTTCCACGAATGCCTTGTGCAGAATTGCCGAGATATAGAGATCTTTTGCCCCATCCATACCTGAGAAATCAGATTTTGAGTTAAATACATCCTTCATACCCAGCTTCATGAAAGGTGGAACCAAATCATATCCGGTCTCAATCTTAAATTTAGGAAAAGTGACTTGAACCTTGGTCTTTCTGAGTTTAGAGATCAAACCACGTAGCTTTTCTGCAGTTAACGTCTTCTCCAATTTGCTGATTTCGTTCTTCTGTTTTGGCAGAAGAACCAGCATTGAAAGACGGTCTCCCTTGTACATCATCTCCAGTACCTGAGTGTTCTCATCCTCCGCCACCCGGAAATCCTCCTGCTGGTACATCATCTTTGCTTTCACCTTCTCTTTAGCAGTGACATTGAAGTCTAGCTCTCGAGTATTAATTTCCTTGAACTGGCTCGCCCAGTCACCTTTAAAGTATATGGCGTTTACCAATACCATGCGGGTTAACGAATTCAAAACACCACTCGGAATTAGGTCCTTGATTTTGTCGTTGGTCTGTTTCTCCACCCAGGTGTTAATCACCTTTCTCTCCGCCTCAGCATTACCGACAAAATCGGCTTGAGCAATTTTAGATCTATAATCATTCTGAACAACATCTATAAAGGATGGGAGAAATTTGTAGCTCCTCTCGTACCAGATTGCATTCGCTATGCTCAGCTTGATTTTTCCCGCCTTCTGTACTAAGTTCAGCCCCTCCTGCAATTCGCCGAAAGACCTACATAATGCGCCTGGTTCACCGGGAAAGTGTAGCACCTGCTTGATTTCTTTTTCCGTGTTATTGCGTGCACCGGCGTATGTCATCCCCAGTGCAGATGAGATACTGTAGGGTGAGAAGAATAGATTTCCCTCTTTTGAACTGAGTTCTTGATGCATCCTCAGGGCAAAGGCCGTGTTTCCTTTCACAACGGCAGCCACCGATGCTTTATCTGTTTTCTCCGCTGCCAATAATGTTGCAGATACTGTGGCGAGTGCCACGATGAGAAGTGTTGTCAATATCTGGTGTGTTTTATTCATAGTCTTACCTTTCAATATGTTTTCAATATGCCGTCATCTACCATAAAATGAAGCGACTCTATTGATGAGACGATCTTACAATTGACTTTGTTCCCAAAACCCTAAACTTTTTTGAAAAGAAATAATGAGGATAAAACCGATTGTTAGGCATCTTATCTAGCGCATCCTTATTTCATACTTCCCCAACCATCGGCTTTTCCATCTTTTAAGACAATTGGTTTTAGCTCATCATCTGTAATGGCCGCATCGGCTCTCTGAATATCCTTATAATATCAGAGTAGCTCGAAAACACACCCATCTACTCGGTACATTTCGATTCTGTATGGGTTTATAATTCGGAGCCTCCATTGTTTACATACCTAACAATTATTATACGAATATAAGTAAATAATTTTAGTATTTGTCAATAATTTCAAAAACAAAATACTTCACCTTTGAATTGGTTAATTTTATTGAAACAACAGTCAATAATTAATAATCTAAACATTAATATGAACCATTAAAGCTGTATTGTCAACAACTTTGCTGTGATTATATGATATATATATGCAATTTTATAGATTTTTTAAATTTTATCAAGAAATCGACTGGATTAGTAATTGATTTATGCCTGCGGAGCTTTTCCATAGTTTACCCTTTACCATTCACCGGTTCTGTCAAAAGTTTTACCTTCTCTTCAGTCCTATTTTGTTTTAAATCAATGGGATACAGACATTGTTGTCTTATCCCTTCCTTTTTCAATATCCAATAACCAACAGCCATAGCGAAGCGAAGACAGGCTTTAGCTCGCCTAAAGCAATGACCTTGGTCATGTCAACGAATATCCAATTTCCAAGGAAGGACACTCCGTGGGCAGGTAAAACCTCTGTTTTTTTATGTTACCTAGGGCGTTGTTCTAGGCTATTATATTATGGGCTTTCAGCCCTAAAACCCTTTTTATATGCAGTTTATATATTGTATTAACATTCTAATATTTAACAATATGAACCCACTTGTGGGTAAATTCAATACTTGGATATTGGGTGTTCGTTGTTGGATATTGGATATTCATTTGTCTATATTAAGTTTTCATACCTTTTCATAGAATTTTTGACAGTACCCATTCACCCTTTACCCTTCCCCCCCCCATCACTCAAAGTTCTCTCTTTCAAATGCCTTCTGTTGAACTTTTTGTTGGGCGAGGGTGGTTCTCCGAACCTTAATGACTTTGTAATACAAAACAATAGCTATCAGCGGTATATAGAAAAGAAACTCATAATTATGCAGATCAATATTTTCAGCGCTGCCATATTTAAAACCACTTGCGGTATAAATCACATACTCTAATAATTTAACAAAGACCATACTGACTTTATTGATAATATATGGTAGAAAACTCAATATACAAGCAGAAGAGAGAGTCAAAACTCCAAGAAGGATAAGACAAAATGTCAAAGGTACAACAAAGACATTAACAATTGGTGCAATAAATACAACTCTATTAAAGAAATGTATAGTCAATGGCATACTAACAAGCCAGGCAACAACAGAAACCACAAACATAACCAGAACAAATGCAACAACCTTTTGTTTAACACTCTTATTTTTATGTGGTTTAGGAATATAATCATTCTCATCAATCTTCTTGTCAATTGTTATAATCTCATAAATTGGTGGAAACAATAATATCAAACCCAAAACAGTAGCAAATGAAAATATGAACCCTAAATCAAATAGTTCAATTGGGTTTACAATCAGTATAATAAAAGCAGAAATTGCAACAGTTGATAAAATATTGCTTTTTCTGTTTATAACGTATGAAAAGTAGTATATCAGAAGCATAAGACATGCTCTAACTGCACTAGGTCTAGCACCAGTGTAAAGAGTATACGTAACCATAATTGGTGCTAAAATATAAAACCATCTATAGCGTGGAAATCCAAACAATTTTAAAACCATTATAATAATGCCCGCAACAATACCAGCATGCAGACCGGAAACAGCTATAATATGAATTGTACCTGTGCAAATTAAACCATCCTTTAGTTTCTGACTAAGAAAAACTCTTCGACCAACAATAATAGATTTCAATACTCCTGAAACACCGGGATAATTTTCCAACCCCATATCAAATATATTGAGAGTCTCTCGACGCAAGTAAAAACAAAAAGACTTATATTTATGCAACGGTGCAGTAGTTCCTGATGAGAAAACATTATGCTCAAGAACCTTACACTTCCACGATCTGACAGAAACCCTAAACACATACTTATAGCTTCCCCTACCAACGGTTTTGGTGTTACAATACAGTCCACCAAGTTTCAACCGATTTCCATAAAAGGGCATATTATCAAGATCATATTTACCATTAAACCATACAACATTAATTTTTCCTTTAATATCAACAACCTTGCCATCTGCTAAAACAGCACCCTCAACCTTAAAAGGAAATGTCTGTTTTAAAATCTGCTTTGAGTCATTAACTTTGTTCCAGACAGAATCTCCAATAACAACACCAATCAGACTCTCCACCTTGTTATTCTCAAACAAGTTAACAAATTCACTCGTACACAAAACTCTTTGAGTATAATGCGTGAAGATAAAATTGCCTAAAAAAAAGAACAAAATCACCGTAATTAAACTAAGAAAAAAACTCTTCTTACTAATACCAAGAAGAAAGACAAGGAGAAACAGAGGAATTAAGATTAATGCACAAATACCTGAAAACAAATCTATAATATTACCAAGATAAATACCTAAAACAAAAAACAAAGTGGCAACCATAAAAATATTATTAGAAATCTCATTTAAACAAAAAAAAAGCAAATCTTTGATTCTGCATATTCCAGATTCAAATATTTGACTTTTTGTATTCATCAAAACATCCTCGTTATTTTTGTTCTGCCAGCGGCATTCCTCGCCTATCTAACCACCTAACGACCTAACTACCCAACTAATCGGAAGCAATTAACATTTCGATATTAAAACATATAACGAAGCAGGTCAACTTTTTTCACAGAATTCAACAAAAAAATTAAACATGATGCAAATGTATTGTACAATCAATGTATAAAAATGAAAAGAAAGAAACAATCGCGGATCTCCCTTTTAACTTTTAACTTTCCTCTCAACCCCAAACAATACCCTAACAACTCCTTGACAAGAATAAAAAAGAGTTTTTATTTTTTTCATTGACAACCAAGAACACATGAACTATTATTGTTTTAAATAATTGTAGAAATATTTATTACATACTCAAAAAGTATTAATAAACCACTAACTAGGGTTTACTGTTTAATGTGAGATTGCGTATATTTTTGTGCTAAGATGAGTTAGCCTTTAGTTTGCTAAAGGTAACTCATTGCAGTGCAAAAAGATATGTGATATCGCATTAAAAATTCATAAATT
>Ga0307987_1001086_pt1 | contig 15378 bp, 12 predicted proteins | sample EllFjometagen181_FD_203157 | JGI IMG/M metagenome (GOLD analysis project Ga0307987, IMG submission 203157) | Marine microbial communities from Ellis Fjord, Antarctic Ocean - #181 | ecosystem: Environmental > Aquatic > Marine > Unclassified | place: Southern Ocean | collected 2014-10-08
TTGAAAGTGTTTTATCTCGGAACACAAAGAAACATGCAAATGCTTCAACAACAAAGAGTATGCCTAGTGTTACTTTGGATGCTTGAGGTATTAATTTTATTGTTGTAATTGTTGCAAGACCACATAGACCGAGTCCTAGTGTTGTATTGCATATTATGGAACCTATTGCATTGCCTAAAGCCATTTCCGGGTTTCCGTTGATGGCAGCAACTAAAGATACTGATAGTTCTGGTGCGGTGGTGGCAAGTGATACAAGAATAAGACCTATTATTAGCTTGGGTATTTTTAGTATTTCTGCAAGATGTACGGAGTTATCCACAAATATATCAGCTGCTTTTGCCAGAACGACAAATGATATAAGAAGGGTAATCCATGCAATTAGCTGGTTTGTTGATATTAAGTTGTATATTGGTTCGAACAAATTTTTGTTTCCTTTTGTTGTAAATTAGTAATGAATTGTATAGGATAATGGCTTGTTTTTCAAGCATTTTATACTAGTGTTACATAATAATGGTTGATGGTTAATGCGAATTGCGATATAAGAGATAAGAGTGAACGATATGGACTTTATGGACTACCATTTTCACTTGCGACACTTGCGACTTTTGCGTTAAATTTATTTTCAACGGCGAAGCCATTCAACGCAATGAAGTTGCATTCCGCAACTGTTCCACCATCGTTCCGCTAAGGTAACGCGACAATCCTCGTTGCAAGTGAAAACGCCTACAACCTAGAAGGTTGTGCTATATTCCGCCTATCTAACCATCTAACCAACTAACCGTCTAACTAATTTTCTATTTTTCTTCACGGAAGTATGGTTTGCCTAGTTCTGCTGGACCTGCTCCAAATCTTGATTTTCTTGTAGAGGAAATAATTAGTATTATTATTGTTATTATGTATGGTAGGGCATCAATAAAATATTGTGAGATAGGCAGATTGGTTCCTTGAATTCTAAAACCAATAATATCCAAACCGCCAAAAAGATATGCTCCAAGAAATACCAGCCATGGGTTCCATTTGCAGAATATGACCAAGGCAATCGCTATCCAACCTCGCCCAGCAATAATATTGTCCTGCCATGCAGGTACTTCAACCAGTGATAGGTAGGCCCCACCTAGTCCACACATGGCTCCCCCGATTATTACATGCAGATATTGATAGAGATTTATATTTATACCCGCTGCATCTGCCGCAGCTGTGTTTTCTCCAACAGCTCTAAGTTGTAGTCCCCAACGCGTGCGATAGAGATAAATAGCACATATTATGACTGCCAAATATCCTGCATATACAAAAATGTTGTGATTGAAAAATATTGGGCCAATAATAGGTATGTCATATAATAGAGGTATTGGATGGGTTCTGAAAAATATTTTTAAAGGTTCTGGTGTAACTTGACCAACAAGATTCTTGCCTAGAAAGCTTGAGAAACCAGCTCCAAAGATTGAAAGAGCCAGGCCTGTTACAACTTGATTGGCACGCAGTGAGATTGTTAAGATCCCAAATAGTAATGCAGCAAGTCCACCTGCAAGCATAGCGGCAGTAATTGCTAGAATTGGGCTTGCAGTTATTAAACCAACTTGAAAGCCAACTACAGCCCCAATCAGCATCATTCCTTCTAGTCCAAGATTTAATTTGCCACTACGTTCTGTAAGAATTTCTCCAAGTACGGCAAATAGTAGGGGGGTACCAGCAACAATTGCTGCATTTAAGAAATCAATCATTGTGTTCAACTCCTTCTTTTTCTGCCTTACAAAAAGTTACTTTATAGCGAATGAAGAATTCACTACCCAATACAAAGAACAGTATTGTTGACTGAAGTAGAAGAGCTACAGATTGTGGAATTGATTCAGCCATCTGTATAAATGAACCACCTTGTACCATGGCTGCAAAGAGAAAACATACAACAACCATTACAGGGGGGTTAAGCCCAGATAGCCATGCGGTTGTTATTGCTGTGTAGCCAACTCCCCCTGAGATATATTCGGATAGGGTCTTACTCACACCAGATACTTCAATTACACCGGCAAGTCCGCAAAGTCCTCCACTTATGAGCATTGTTGTAATAATTACTCTACTTACGTTCATTCCTGCATAACGTGCAGTATTCTCACTCTCTCCAACAACTGAGATCTCATAACCACGTTTTGAATACTTCATAAAAACATACATAATTATAGTTGCGACTAGGGCAATAATCCAACCACAATGTATTCCGAAAACTTTTGGCAGAACTGCATTGGCAGAGAAATTTGGTATTTTGGGAAATCCTAAAGCATTTGGATCTCTCCAGGGACCATATTGAAGATATATAATAATCTTTAAGGCAATATAGTTTAGCATAAGAGTGAATATTGTTTCATTTGTTCTGAACTTCGCTCTAAAAACAGCAGGTATTCCACCCCAAATAGCACCGGCAGAAGCACCGGCAATCAACATAATGGGAATGAGTATGTAAGATGGTAGATTGCCATAGTTTAGTGCTATATAAGATGCAACAACACCTCCCATCATGAGTTGTCCTTCAGCTCCGATATTCCAGAATTTTAGTTTGAAAGCTACTGCGACACCTAGTGAGCATAGAAGCATGGGAATTGTTTTAATAATGGTTTCAGTCACTCTATATTTTGTGCCAAATGCTCCTTGAATCATTGACATATATACAGTGAAAGGGTTCTTGTGAATGCAGAGAATGAAAATTCCTCCAACAATCAGAGCAAGAAGAATTGCAATCATTCTAAAGGTTATTGCTTTGCACTTGGGACAACTATTCTGAACTTCAATTTTTATCATGCCCAGTACTCCTGTTCAACTGTTTTTGCTCCGGACATCATTAGACCTAAATCTTCTTTGTTTGTGCTTGCCGGGTTGACTATACCTGCAATGTTGCCGGCACTGAGAACCATTATACGATCACTTAATTCTAGTAAAACATCAAGATCTTCTCCAAAGTAAAGGATTGCGACGCCTTTTTGCTTTTCTTTGTTTAGTAGTTTGTAAATTACATGTGATGCTCCGATATCCAGTCCACGTGTGGCATATGCTGTGATTATTACACTTGGCTGACTATCAATTTCGCGCCCAAGGAGTACCTTTTGTATGTTTCCTCCTGACATTTTCTTTACGGCATGGTTAACGCTTGGAGTTTGTATATTTAGCTTTTTTACTAAATTTCCCGCTTTTTCTGTTGCATTCTTACGACTTAGTAGCATACCTGGTTGTTTGTAGTAATTTTTTAAAATCATGTTGTCAACCATATCCATGTTGCCAACAAGTCCCATTCCAAGTCTATCTTCAGGTATAAAAGCCATAAAGACACCACTCTCGCTTATAGCTCTTGGGGATAAGCCAGCAAGATTCTGACCTTTGTATATAATTTCCCCTGCATCCAGATTTTGAAGACCACTTAGTGCTTCGCATAGCTCTTTCTGACCACTACCAGATACACCGGCAACCCCTAAAATCTCTCCCCCCCGTAGATGAAAGTCAATATGGTTAAGTATGGTAACATTATCTTGGTCAATTACGGTTAAATTGTTTATGCGCATAACACCATGTACAACTTCTGCATATGGTCTGTCGATACTTAAATTAACTGTTTCTCCTACCATCATATTTGTAAGTTCGCTAGCGGTGGTTTCGCTGGTTTTAACGCTTCCGATGGTTTCTCCTTTTCTCATAACAGTTACCCAGTCGCTGATTTCTAAAACTTCATTTAGCTTGTGGGTAATTATTATAACAGAGCAGCCTTGTTCTTTCATTTTACGAAGTACTGCAAAAAGTTTTTGAGTTTCTTGGGGGGTAAGTACCGCTGTTGGCTCATCCAGAATAAGTATGTCTGCACCTCTGTATAAAACTTTGAGAATTTCTATAGTCTGTTTTTCACTAACGGACATGTCGTAGACTAGTTTTCCGGGATTAATCGAAAACTCAAATCTTTCTGCAAGTTCTGTAATCTCTTTGTTAAGCTTTTTCTGTGATATGAAAGGGGATATTTTTTGTCCTAGAACAATATTTTCAGCTGCGGTCAAGGAATTTACTAGTTTGAAATGCTGGTGGATCATTCCTATGCCATTGGCAATTGATTGCTGTGGAGTTGATAAAGATTTCTCTTTGCCATGGATATATATTTTGCCGTGTGTGGGGGAATATATTCCAGACAAAATATTCATTAGCGTGCTTTTACCTGCACCATTTTCACCAAGTAGTGCATAGATTTCGCCTTGCAATACTTTTAAATTAATATTGTGATTAGCCCGAACATCTTCAAAATATTTGCAGATGTTGACCATTTTTACATACTCGGTGCTAATAAGATACCTCTTCTTCTATAAAAACAGAAAACAGATTGATATTTCTACCAATCTGTTTTTTTAAAATTAATCTTTATTTTGTTTTGCCTTCGACACCTTGGATGAACCAATTCATTTTTAGCATATCGCCATCGCTCATAGATTCACCTTCGGCAACAACGACAGTGCCTTCCTGATTCTTTAGAGGACCTGCAAAAACTGTCAATGTTCCATCTTTGATTTTTGCTGCATACTCATCTATCTTGGCTTGAGCACCTTCTGGAGCATTAGCTGTTAGAGGTGCAAGAGCAATTACTCCATCATTTAGTCCACCCCAGAATGAAGATGGCTTCCATGTGCCAGCTTGAACTTCTTTGATTTGGTCTATATAATAAGTACCCCAGTTCCATACTGGTGATGTCATGTTTGCTTTTGGAGCCATTGCACTCATGTCAGAATTGTAACCAATTGAGAATTGACCACGTTCTTCAGCAGCTTGCTGAGGACCAGCGGTATCCTGATGTTGGGCAATTACGTCGCAACCTTCGTCAAGCAATGCTTCACCAGCAGCTTTTTCTTTTGCAGGATCATACCATGTATGAGTCCAGCGAACATAAACTTTTGCTTCTGGGTTAACAGCTTGTACACCAAGTGTGAAAGCATTGATTCCACGAATAACTTCAGGAATTTCAAATGCTGCAACATAACCTATTTTATTAGATTCTGTCTTCATTCCTGCAACCAACCCTGAAAGGAAACGAGGTTCGTACATTCTGCCAAAATAGTTAGCCATGTTTTCTGTTTGCTTGTATCCTGAGCAGTGTAAGAAAACAATATTAGGATATTCTTTTGAAATTTCTTCTACATAATCCATGTAACCAAAACTTGTTGCAGCAATAATTGTGCAGCCTTGGTCAATCATGTTACGCATTACATCTTTAGCTTCTGAAGCCTCAGGTACACTTTCTTTAAAAGTAGTTTCAATGCCTAATTCTTTCTCTGCAGCAAGTCTACCCTTGTCATGTTCAAATGTCCATCCACCATCTCCAATGGGGCCAATATATACAAATCCCATCTTAAGTGGCTTTTCTGCTTTTGCAGCTGTACTATCAATCGCTGCTGGCTTACTGCAGCCAACTACCAATGCAGCTGTTGTTGCTGCAATACCTAAAAATCTTACCATATTTTTCATTTTATATGTTTTCCCTTTTCTATTCTCTAAATGAGACTGTGTTGTTGTCAAGATTCTCTATGATTGCAAGAGATTCAAGTCTTATTCCTTGTGATCTTATCTTCTTACCACCGTCAAGAAAACCTTTTTCAATCATAATAGCAACTCCGACAAGCTTTGCTTTTGCTTGTCTAAGCATTTCTATCATACCTTGTGTAGCATGTCCTCCTGCAAGAAAATCGTCTACTATGAGTACCCGTTCTCCTTCTTTTATGTAATCAGAAGAAACAACCACATCATGATGTGTGTTTTTTGTAAATGATTTAACTCTTGATGTGTAATTTGACTCCATTGTTGAAGGTTTGTTTTTCTTTGCAAAAACAATATTTACACCTAGTTCGAGTCCAATCATAATAGCAACAGCAATACCAGATGATTCAATTGTTAATATTTTATCAATTTTGTCATCTTTAAATCTATCAACAATTTCAAGAGCAGCATGTTTTGTCAACATAGGATCTACTTGGTGATTTAGAAAGCTATCTACTTTTAATGTATCTTTATTGATAATCTTTCCGTCACTAATAATTCGTTCTTTTAACTCTTTCATTTGCCTCTTTGCTATCATTTTATAGTAGAGCTGTTTTGTCCTGTGACAAAACAGCTCCAACAATTTGTTCTATAATATTTCAGATATTAGAATACCCATCTAACCATACCTTGTATGCAGTTTTCGTCACGGAAAAACATATCTGCACCATAGACAAATTTGTTATGCCAGTACTGATATTCAGCACCAATAAACAGGCGATCTGGTTTGTCCCAGAAATTACCTAAGTCTAATAGTAACTGTGGTTGAGTTAGTACCTGTGTTGGGTTGTCACCTTCTTCGCCAATCCAATCAAGAAAACCTCTGAAAACAAACTTGATGTCTGCAATTTCAAATGGCACTGCCCATACTGGAGTGATTTGGAATGTAGAACCGTCAACTTCAGGATTATCTCTATACATGAAGTTAACAGAGAAATATTGAACACCAGGGATATCAAAAGTAACACCTAGACCGCCCATGTATGCTCTGAAGTTATTTCCCATATCAATTTGACCTGAGAGAAGAACATCACTTATGATTGGTGTGGTGAATTCTTCTTCTGACATTGCATTATATATTTTGTATAAACTTAAACGAGGATTGAATTCTCCATATACAGCGACATCAGAATCTTCCCAATCTGACACATCGAAGAAGAAGTAGTTGTCACCAAACTCCCAACCGTCTGCATGTTCCAGTGTTAATACTGTACTACTTTTTGTGTCGTTACCGTATTCATAGTTGTTGCCAACTAGAACGTCCAGAGATGTGCTGCTCCAAAATGCAGCGTTTGCCATTGTTACAGCACTTAGTGCTGCCGCAGCAAGTGCGAACTTAGTTTTTACCATCATGACTCCTATGATTTTTTCCAGTAAGCATCGTTTAAATGCATCTGCCTCTATTGCAGAGCATCTAACCGTATGAAACCAGGTTGTTTATATTATGTTTGTTTCCACACTACACAGCAAATAATTATTACTTTTAAAAAGTATAAATTATTAATTTGAGATAATAAACTTTAAAGATGTTTTTTTCAAGCATGAAATTTCAACTTTCATGATTTTTCGTCATCCTTGTATTCGGGATAATGTTTCTGCATGCAATCAGGGCAGATACCATGGCTGAATTCAGCTTCACTATGATTTGCAATGAATTCTTCAACTTTGCTCCAGTATCCTTTGTCATCTCGAATCTGCTTGCAATATGAACAGATTGGTACTATGCCACGCAGAGTGTCTATCTTCTTTCTATATGATGAGAGAGAGAGGCTTACAAGATATAGAACTATCATTGTTATTGCCATACAAATTACAAGGTTAATGACTAGAGTTGTATATATTTCTTTCAATGCTTCACCTTCAGGTTGTTCAACAACTAGAAACCATTTAAACTCTTTGATATAACGAATGTTTGCATGCACTAATCTGTTGTCTTTTCTGTATTTGAATGCCTGCTCTTTTTGGGATGCTGTTAGTCCTTTTAGTTGTGCGTGATGTGATAGGGATGATATATGTTTTATATTGCTGCCAAAGCTATCACAGCTTAGTTTGATTTTACCTTGTTTATTAAAGAAGTATATTGTTCTGGCGTATTTGTTCTGGTAATCTTCTATTAGTTCCTTAACGGAGGAGATTGTTAAACCGACTCCTGTGGCTCCAATATAGTTGTGATTGTAGTCATAAACTTTGTAGTTGATGAATATTGTCATTTTATCCTGGTTTGCCATATCTGGATCCACATTTATCTCGTAGTCATCTGTCATGTTTTTAACTCTGAAATACCATTCATCCCGTGGTTCATCTTGTGAAATTGTTTTCAAGATACCATTGGCATAATAATAATTCATTGTTTTGTCTGATACAAAAAAACTGGTAACAGTATTGTATTTTTGCTTAATCTCATTTAAGTATTTCTCGATATTTTCAGGTCCTATCTCTCCATTCAGTACCCAGTCTCTGAGAAATGTATCCGTTGCCATTGTGGATGAGATGAATATTGGTGTAAGAAGGTCTCTCTGTATTTCAGAATAGACATTGTCACTTGTCAAAGGTAGCTCGTTATATGATATTTCTTCTCTAAGAGAGGCACGTGATACGAAGAAACTTGCTAAACTTGTTGCTAGAAATCCAACAACTAGTAGTGCCGTTATTATTGGAACTAGTGCTGTTTTGCTATTGTGATTATATGTCATTTAATTCCTAATATTTTAGTGTTTAATTAAAAGCGTTTTCATATACAAAGAAAGTATATATTAATTTAGTTTAAACGCAATCAAAATATATGATTAGTAGCAGGACTTCCTGTTTTTCTGGTTGAGACCTTTTTATGAGAATGAGGATGAATGTAGGCTATTTACTACGTTCATTGCTTCACCCTATTGTTTGTCTTTAATGGTTAAAGCCCCGCTCGCATGCTCGAGTCTCCCTCCCAATTTACAAATCAATATTGTCTTGTCAATACGGGAGCGACGATGTCCTCATCGTCATTAAAAAGTATTTTTTAATTTTATCACCAAAAGAATGACAAAACAATCGTTTAAATCTTAATTCTATTGGTTTAAAAGTGATTTTCTGTTCTCAACCAGAAATCTAAGGAATAAGAAATAGGTGCTACGTATTAAGCATTTATTAGTTATAGATTTTCCAAGAAGAATTGCATTACTTTATCTTCGTGGTCAGCAAGACCTTCGTGTCCAAACTCATGGTAGAAAATCACCTCTTTTTCTGATGTGATTTTATTATATGCAGCAAACTGTGTTGATGGAGGACAAATGGTATCCATAAGACCTGTACCCATCATGATCTTTGCTTTTATTCTTGGTGCCAGATGCTGTATGTCAATATATCCTAGTTTGTTAAATATCTCATCTTCTCTTTCATGTCTTGGATCAAAATTTTTGAAATAGTATGTTAGTTCATCATATGCACCTTTTGCAAGATCCATTTCCCATACTCTCTTATAGTCTGATAGGAATGGGAAATTTGGTGCTGCAACTTTTATTTCAGGCACAAGAGAAGCACATGCAATAGTAAGTCCACCACCTTGACTGCCTCCAACAGCTCCAACCCTTGTTTCATCAACTTCGTCCATACTCATAACAATCCTAGTTAGAATTGCTGTATCAAGAAATATATTTCTGAAAGCCATTTTTTCTGGTTCATCATCAAGTCCTCGAATAATATGACCTTTTAAGTTGGTGCCAGAAGTCTGAGTGTTATCGTTTGAGTATCCTCCTTGACCTCTGCAGTCTAGCGATGCCGTAACATATCCAATTGCTGTATACTTTAACTTGCTAGACCAGTCACCACAACTAGCGCTATAACCGTGGAATTGTACTACAGCAGGAACTGGTGCGGTTATGTTTTTTGGCTTAATAACCTTTGCGTGTACTATTGAACCGAATGTCCCTGTAAAATATAGGTCATAGCACTCCGCTCCGGGAGCTTGGAAGTCAGCTAAAACAAATTCTGTGTTATAGTCCATGTTGTTAATCTCTTCAAGACTTTTGTCCCAGAATTCATCAAAATCCCCTGGTTTTGGATTTGTTCCTTTATAATCGTATAGCTTTTCTATCGGCATGTCAAATGTTGCTGGCATATTCTTTTCCTGTTATTGTTATTGTTTATAATGATTTAATAAAATTAGCGACTTCTAATGTGTCTTTATCTTCCAGAAGATCAGTTAATGTATCTGTTTCTCCGTGGGAATCAAGAACTGGATTCATATTGTATAGTTCTTTTATTTGTTCCATATCTATTTGGTCTTTTGCAAGAAGTTTGTATAATGGATCAGTCATTGGGTCGAAACTGTTCTCCAGCCAGATACTCTTTTCAATTAAGGCTTCAAAAGGGGATGCACTTGCATGGATAATATTTTCTTTATATGTTACGCTTAGATTGGCTTTCTCTTTGTTCAGATTGAGAAATCCTCGTATTGATGACGGATCTGCTTTTGTAGCATCGGTTTTACCAATAATTTCAGATCTAAACTTTTTCCATGTTAAAAATTCAGAATCAAATTCAATAATAGACCATTTAATAGAAGCATCATCTTTGGTGAACATGTCTCGGTTTGAAGTATAGAATCCATTTAGAACAAAACATTCTTGTTTAGAAAAATATGAAACATAAAGTCCGGCAGCAATTTTTGCAAAACCATTCTCTCCCCATAGGTCATACAGTTCGTCGGATGTTACATTAAGTTTGCTTTGCATGCATTCGCCACTTATAATCATTGATTTTCTTAAAGCATCTTCCCACGAAATCTTAAAAGTTTCTAAAAAACTCACTTCTGCTTCGGCTGGAATAAACAATTCTGATGGATTCATTGTGGTGCCGGCATGTGCGTTAACGGCGTAGTGCTTTTCAATAAGACCGTCTTTTCTTATTTGAGAGCCTTGAATAATTCCTGATTCAATAGTTTGTATCTGGTATTGCTGAAAAACTTGTTCTATATATAAATCAACATATTCTTTGTTTCTAGCATGTGGTTTTATGAATATGAATGCCTGGTTTTTCGGGAGCATTTTTTACCTTTATTTATTGGTTAATACCTTGCAGATCTTTAAAATACAATATTACTAAAAAATGGTAAGATTGTAAATTGTTTTGAAAGGGTTTTCTTAATAAAAATATTGTTTTATTTTGGCATATGTATTATCATTTAACTTTAATAATTCTTAATTGGAGCTATATAATATGAAAAAGATTTTAACAATTGGTAACAGTTTTTCTGGTAATGCACTAAAATATATGAATGAAATTGTTGATACAGACGGAACTGTTGAACTATGTTACGCCCGTGCTGACCTGGGCGGGTGTTTTTTTGAGAAGCACTGGAATCTTGTTGAACAGTGTGAGATGCTGCCGGATGTTAAACCATATAACTTTGCTTATAATGGTGTAAAAGATTCGGAGCCTATGACTCTTAAGGAAATTCTGGTTAAAGATGATTGGGATTATGTGACTCTTCAGCAGGCTAGTTATAAAAGCTGGATAAAAGATTCATATCAACCATATTTTACGAAGCTTTATAATCTTGTAAAAGAGTTGGCTCCTCAGGCAGAAGTTATTGTTCATCAGACTTGGGCATATCGAGCAGATGGCGATTCTTTAAAGGATTTTGGTGTAACTCAGCAAGAGATGTTTGATATGTTACAGGAAAATTATCGGGAAATGGCAGAAAAACATTCATGTAGAATAATTCCTTCTGGTGAGGCTCTGCAGATTGCTCGTAAAGTCTTGAATTATAAAGCCGATGAATCTTTTGATTTTGAAAATCCTCCTCTTTTACAATTGCCTGATCAGTCGAAATCCTTGATCGCTGGCTATCACTGGAGAACAGGAGTAACAGCTGATGGTAAAGCAATATTATCAGATGACTGCAGGCATGCGAATCAAAATGGTTGCTACTTAATTGGTGCTCTTTGGTTTGAGTTCTTTACCGGTCAAAGTGTTTTGGGCAATTCCTTTGTTCCAGATGGGGTAAGTACTGAGAATGTTAAGCTGTTCCAGAACATTGCTCACGATCTTATAAAACAGATGCCAAGTGTGTAAATGCAAAAAAAGTTTTCATAATTCAATCCTTGATTTTACGGTTAGAGCCAAAAACATACGTTTCAAGTAGTAAACTCAGCAATGCAAAATCATATATGTGACACCTTGAGTGATATTCTTTGGCTTTTATTTTCGGCGGGCGTTGACCGCATGGAAACTAAGATTAACCGAAAAACTGAGGAAGAAATCTAAGGCAAATTTTAAGAGTTGAAGTTTTCTTAATATAATGATATTATACTAAATTATTTTATTTTAAGGGAAGTTAGATCATGAAAACATATATATTACCATCATTATTGGCGGCAGATTTTGGAAATCTTCGAGCTGGTGCAGTTTTGGCTGAGCAAAATGGTGCAGACGAGTTACATCTTGATATAATGGATGGAAATTTTGTTCCAAACATTAGCATGGGGCCAGATGTGGTTCAGATGGCGACGGATGCAATTTCGATTCCTAGAAACGTCCACCTTATGCTGAGTCATCCCGACGAGTATATAGATAAATTTGCAGCTGCTGGTGCAACGAGTATCCAGATTCATGTTGAGGCAGAGTGCGATGTGAAAAAGACCCTTCAAAATATTAATCAACGAGGACTTAAATCTGGTATAACAATTAATCCAGATACAGAAGCTTCTGCTGTCTTTGATTATCTTCCTTTGGTTGATGAGGTATTATGTATGTCTGTACATCCAGGTTATGGTGGTCAATCATTTATGCCGAATGTACTGCCAAAACTCAAAGCAATCAGGCAGAAGGCAGATGAGCTAGGTTTAAAAGATTTAAAAATAATAGTTGATGGTGGGATTAATGGTGAGACCGCAGTCAAATGTGCACAGATGGGGGCTAACGCTTTTGTTGCCGGAACCTATTTGTTCAAAGCCGATGATATGGCAAAAGAGATTGAAGCTTTAAGAGAGTCTACTGAATCAGAGTATGGAAAAGGATTATAAATAGAAGTAATGACAGATTTATCACGTATTAGAAATTTTTGTGTAATAGCACATATTGACCATGGAAAGTCAACTTTGGCAGATAGAATGATGCAACAGACCAATACTGTTGAAGATCGCAAGTTTAGGGATCAGCTTTTGGATGACATGGACTTGGAAAGGGAGAGAGGTATAACAATTAAATCTCATCCTGTGACAATGAAGTATACAGCAAAGGATGGAATTGAATATACCTTTAATTTGATTGATACACCAGGGCATGTTGATTTTACATATGAAGTATCAAGAAGTATGGCTGCCTGTGAAGGTGCTATTCTTATTGTTGATGCGGCACAGGGCGTGGAAGCTCAGACCGTTGCTAATACATATCTTGCAATTGAAAATGATTTGACAATTATTCCTGTTCTTAATAAAGTTGATTTACCTAATGCTGATGTTGATGGAACTATTAAACAAATTGAAGATGTTCTTGGTATTGAAGTTGTTGAGCCATTGCTGGTTAGTGCAAAAACTGGCGAGGGTGTTGATGAGGTCATGGATGCTATTACTAGGTATATCCCAGCTCCAGAAACATCTAGTGAGTCCAATGCTCCTTGTAAAGCTCTGATTTTTGATTCCATTTATGATGCTTTTAGAGGTGTTGTTACCGATGTCCGAGTTTTTGATGGTGAGTTGAAAAGAGGTGATAGAATTCAGCTGATGCGTTCTAATGTGCAGACAGATGTCAAGGAAATTGGTCGTTTTATGCCGGAACCAGTTGCGTGTGACAAGTTGAGTCCTGGCGATGTGGGATACATTATCGGCACAATAAAAGCTGCTGCAGGAGTTCAGATTGGTGATACAGTTACACATACAAGAAATCCTGCTGCTGAACCACTTGATGGTTTTAAAGAGGTTACACCAATGGTGTTTTGTGGACTTTATCCTGTTGACACATCCGAATATGATAAATTTAGACAGAGCCTTGAAAAACTAAGTTTGAACGATGCAGCATTCTCATATCACCCGGAAAGTTCCGTTGCTCTTGGGTTTGGCTTTCGCTGTGGATATCTTGGTCTTTTGCATATGGAGGTTATTGAAGAGCGTTTAAGACGTGAGTTTGAAGTGAATATTATTAGTACCACACCTTCTGTTATATATAAAGTATGTAATAATAAAGGGCATAAATATAAAATTGATAATCCTGTTGAATTGCCTGAACCAACCTTGGTTGAATACATTGAAGAGCCAATGATTAAAGCCTTTATAATTTGCATGTCAGATAATATTGGTGACATTATGCGTCTGATTATGGATCGTCGGGGTGAAGTGACTCATACAGATTCTCTTGATGCTACAAGAGTTATGCTTACAGCTTCTATGCCTTTAAATGAAATTTTGACAGATTTTCATGATTATTTGAAGAGTGTTAGTCATGGTTATGCTTCTATGGATTATGAATATGATGGGTATGTTGAAAGTGATATTGTTAAACTTGATATTATGTTGAATGCTGAACCTGTTGATGCATTTTCAACGCTTGTGCATAGGTCTAAAGCTGTGTCTCGTGGTCGTCTAATCTGCAAAGCATTGCGCGATGCAATTCCTCGTCATATGTTTCCAATTCCAGTTCAGGCAACTCTTGGTAGCAAGATTATTGCAAGAGAAACTATTAAAGCATTTCGTAAGGATGTTACAGCAAAACTTTATGGTGGTGATATTACTCGTAAGAGAAAGTTGCTTGAAAAGCAAAAAAAGGGTAAGAAGCGTATGAAGCAATTTGGTAGGGTAAATGTTCCTCAGGAAGCTTTTGTGTCTGTTCTTAGAAAGAAAGATGATAGCAAATAGTTGTTAATTGTTAATGATTAATGGTTAATGGTTAATGAAAGAGAATTCAATTAATAGAATCAAAGATTTAGTTTTTGTTCTCTCTCTTTTTGGGTGATGATTCTAAAACAAATATAATATAACTCCGATTACAGATCGGACGCTATCCCGCTCTGCTGGACAAATAACGTTGTTTGGAAAGAATGTAGAGTCGGTTCTGTGGTGTGCCAAGCGAGAAGAAAAAATACCCACCAACCGTAAAATTAAGATTTGAGGTCAATAAAATAATATTATTGTTGACAAAAATATGCTAATTATAATATGATTCCTTGCTTTGTTATATTTTACAGAGAACAGTCATATTAAACATAATTCCAGGAGAATAGAATGACAGATATATTTGAGAACATTGGTGCTGAAGAAGAAGTAGAAGATATTGCATCAGAAGAACAACAGATGATTGAAAGTTTGTATAATCACGCTTTGTTAATTGAACTAGACAGCATAGCATTCCCAGAATCTAGAACAGTACTATTTAAGTCTGCAGTTAAGCATTTTAAAAAGTGCGGAATTAAAATTACAAATATGGAATTTCTGAAGTATTTCATGAATCAATCATTAGAGGATTCAGTTAGTGAAGTGCTTGAAGATCAAGAAAAGTATGAAACAGAACTTGCTGAATCAATTGAGAAGAGCATGAGAAATGATTATCGTTCAGCATTAAAGAAAGCAGAAGTTTCACCTGCATTGCTTAAATATATTGAGCTTGCAAAGAAAACAGAGTCACAAATTGGTGTGCTTTCCGCCTTGACTGAAGATGTTGCAATCGAAGTTTTAGAAAAGATGGGTGTGACAGAGAACTATAAGCTTGTTGCTAACGAAGAATTTTCTACAATCAAAAGAGATGGCTGGTTGAAGCTTTTGAAAAGCATGCCTGTTAATCCTCGTGCATGTGTTGTTTTGACTTCAAACTCAAAGCTTGCTGTTGCAGCTCTTTTTGCAGAAGTTAAGTATA
>Ga0307987_1001087_pt1 | contig 15374 bp, 7 predicted proteins | sample EllFjometagen181_FD_203157 | JGI IMG/M metagenome (GOLD analysis project Ga0307987, IMG submission 203157) | Marine microbial communities from Ellis Fjord, Antarctic Ocean - #181 | ecosystem: Environmental > Aquatic > Marine > Unclassified | place: Southern Ocean | collected 2014-10-08
TTATGGCTGCGTTTAAACCTATGCATTATTTTTTTTGATGTATCATTTTATTTAAAGAACTGTGCGATTACCACTGCATAAATGGATGCCCGGTTTTGAAGCTGCATTTTATATGCCATAGACTCCCCGGCTGAATCGCCTTTTGTAAGATAGCTTTGTTCGATTTTAAATTTTCCAATGTTATAAGGAGGTTTTTGCAAAAATGATTTTTCCGACCGCGATAGAACTATATATTGATAGTGTGAGGACGTGAAGACTATAACAGACACCTTTTATCGATAGCATTGAAATCATCTAATGCCTTTAATTAATTATATATAGAAATAGACTTTTCTTATTTTATAAAGTGTAGTATCTTTGTTTTTTATTCTCATTAAGAAGGACAGTATACCATGCTAAATACAGCTAAACAATCCAAACCTTCGGCAGTAAATCAGGCATTGCTGCTTAGGCATAAATTTACTGTAACTCAGCAAGAAACAGTATTGGACATATTGAAAAAAGATCCAGGGATAGCCAGTTCCGTGGTGATAAAGCAAATGAAAAATAATCATGACCCTTTGCGCATTACCGAGCGCCATTTAAACAGAATCCGTGTACTTTGGGATTTGAGTCGGGGTAAAGGGCGTCCAAAGCTAACTGATTTGGAAGAAATTAATTCAGAAGAAATGGAGGAGCCTAAAAAAAAAATGAATTAGTAGTCTTTGAACCACATCTTCCAAATATTGGACTTCATTTATTTAATGAATATTTAGAACATCATGATTTTTTTACAAATATTTTGCGTATTTTAAAAAAACTTATTGAAGATTATTCTGAAAATAATAACAATGACGATTGGTTTCCTTTGTTGAGCCATAGAGATGATACATTGATTTTTCGATTTCAGGCATTATTTTATGCTCCACTTATGCACATTGGTAAACTCACCGAGTTTGATTCTAAACAAAATTGTCTAAAAAATGTCATTGGTAAAAGCTATCAAAGTAGCACATTAACGCAATTTCTCTGCGGTCTTGAACGTGTAGACGCTGGAAATCATATGCTTGAACTACTAATTCCCCCGGACACCGGCACTTTTTGTTATATTGATGGACATATGATTGCTTTTTGGAGCAAAGAATCCATGCATAAAGGTAAAATCACCATGCTTGGGCGAATTATGAGCGGGTCGAATGCGTTGGTAGCACACGATGATAAAGGCCGAGCCATCTATATTGAATACCATCCGCCTGATATTCATATGACCAGCGTTATTTTGGATTATTGTAAACATATTCGAGACTCCGCAGGAATTGAGCTGTTTATTATTGACAGAGAAGTCAATTCTTTGGAGGTTGCCCTGGAATTTGATCGTAATGGTCTGGGTTTGATGTCAATGTTGGGTAAAACGCAATATAAATCTCTGTCTGATTGGGAGTACAGCGATATAGGGGTACAAAAAGATGGCAGCAAAACTTACTCAGGACAGTGGCGGGATGAAAAAAAACGCCTGGCAGATCCAAGATATTTTGTAATTGTCGATACCGGTGAAAAGCTTCTTCCATACTGGGGCAATAACATTTTATATAACAATGCACCTTTATTAATAGAGTGGCCTGAATTATACGCTGAAAGAACAGAGATTCAAGAAAACGCTTTCAAACGAATGAAAAACCATGGAGCCCTGGAAACCAACTATGGTATCAAAAAAATATTGGGACCGGATCGACATCAGCAACGAGCAAATGAAGAATTGCAGAGTAAATTAGAGAAAACTGAAGAAAAAGAGCAGAAACAATCAGAAGACATAGATGCACAAAAGTTAAAAATAAAAGAATCTAAAATTAAAAACCATCCAAAAATATTACCTATTCGCGAAAAGAAACTTGAAGAATTAGAGATAAAGATTGAAGAGACGAAGCTTAAGGAACAAAAAATCAAAGAGGGCATTGAAAAAAATGGGCCTCCCAAAGAAAGAGCAGATCGAGATTTCCGAAAACAGTCGATTATGACGATTCGCACTCTATGTTTGGAAAACTGGCTTATGGCATTTTTCAACATACTATCGCAAAATAAAAATCTTAACATTGGGCTGGATGGTTTTTTAAATGCATTTTTTGATCGTAGTGGTTCTTACTACGAGACAAGCTCTAAAATAATTTATCACTTGGAATGTGACGGTCTATCTAAGAGCCTTCTATCGAAAATAAAGGCCCTCATCAATAGCTATAATGACCTGAAGTTGACACGAAACGGAAAAATAATACAAGTAAGAATCAGAGGCATACCTATTTAATAATATTGACATTTTTTGCAATGTCTATTTTTTAAAAAACGATATAAGGTGCCTGTATATGATTGTTGAATTGATAATGCAAGAGCTGTCGGAAAAAAATGAACCGGACGGATCTCAATTGTATGCTTCAAGCCGCTTATTTTTTAAGAATTCCATTATGACTCAAATGTGCTATCATGTGAAGATAGACTTGACTTGATAGAGCTCTTACTTATGTGACTCTATTCGAAGTCAAGGATATCGACATTGAACAGCGTTCAGGAATAACACCTGCCGATTTTGTCAATAGAGCCTGTTGTAACGCAAAGGGACTGAATCTTGCAAAACACAGTGGATAATCGTGTTATTAAAAGGAATATTTAAGGGGAAACCATGGCTATCCGAAAATATGCTCTAATCTTTTTATTATTATTTACCTTTGTTTCTTACAGCAGCCAAACCCATGCATTTGAAAAATTGGAATCCGTTTCGATTCAGCTCAAATGGTTTCACCAATTTCAATTTGCGGGTTACTATGCAGCCAAGGAAAAGGGCTTCTATGCGGATGAGGGGCTTGATGTTGTCATCAAAGAATACAATCCAGCCAAGACGACCGTTCAAACAGTCTTAAATAACGAAGCGACCTATGGCGTATCCGATGCGGGCCTTTTGCTGCAGCGTGCCAAGGGGAAACCGGTCGTGTTGCTTAAGCAGATTTTTCAACATTCTCCCCTGGTTTTTATTTCCCTGAAAGATTCCGGTATTATCAGCCCCTATCAAATGATAAACAAAAAAATCATGTTTGAACCGGAGTCTAATGCATCAATTTCTGCAATGCTACAGGATACCCTTGGAAATCTGAACAAAATCATACAGATTCCATGTTCTTATAATTATGAAGATCTTATCACTGGCCAAGTGGATGTCATCGCAGCCTACATCACAGACCAGCCTTTCTTTTTCAAACAACGTGGAATCCCGATCAACATCATCAACCCCCAGAGTTACGGGATTGATTTTTATGGAGACAATCTTTTCACCACCGAGACAGAGATCAACCGACATCCAGAACGTGTTGACAAGGTTATCAGGGCCACACTCAAGGGATGGGCGTACGCGCTCAATCATCCTGAAGAAATCATCGACCTCATCATCAGGCAATACAAGCCCAATCTGACGCATGAGCAACTCGCTTATGAAGCCCGCATGACCCATCAGGTAATTAAGCCCGATTTCACTCCGATAGGTACCGTAACACTGAAGCGGTATGAGGATATAGGAAAGATCTATCAAACAGCAGGACTAACTGAAAGCAGTATCGACCTGAGCCGGTTTATTTACAAAAGTCAAGATATCGTAACCTTGAGAACGGGGCTGTCGTCCCCTTTGATCTCTTTAACGCCTAATGAAAAAACTTGGCTGGATGAACATCATACCGTCCGAGCACGGGTCAGCAACTCTCCTCCCTTACATTTCTTTGATGGAAAATTCCGTGGCATCTCTGTTGATTATCTGAATCTAATTTCAAAGCGTACAGGATTCAAGGTCCAATATATTACCGATATACCCTGGTCCAAAGCTTTGGATCACATTAAAAAACATGATGTTATCGATTTGTTACTCACTGCCAAGGTGACACCGGAACGTCAGAACTTTATCGTTTTTACCAATGACTATCTTTTGATGCCTTATGTCATTTTTACTCAGAAAGATAGCTCTGTCAAAACAATTGATGCGTTGATCAACAAAACGGTTTCCGTAGAACGAGATTTTGTCATTCACAAAAAACTCATTGCCGAATATCCAGGTATAACGCTTTTAGAAAAGGAAACCGCGAAAGAAGCAATCGAAGCCGTTGCTACGGGACAGGCAGACGCATATATCGGAAACTTAACTATTGGTACCTTTATTATCCAGCAAAATAATTTCATTAATCTCAAAGTTTCTGCTCCCACACCTTTTGACAATCACAACCAAGCCATGGCCATACGAAACGACTGGCCAGAACTGGCCGGAATTATCAACAAAACCTTAGCCACCATAACACTGGAAGAGCATAGCGCCATTAAAAAGAAATGGCTTTTTATCGACAACGAAAAAGGGTTACCTGTTGGCGTAGGGGTAGCCCCTGTGAAACTAACGCCCAAAGCCCGCCCCATGCGCACGACTGCCCTGATTGTTGCCATCATGGGCGTGTTGACACTGGTGATGTGCATGCTGCTCCGCCTTGCCGGTAATCGGCTCCCGGTTGGACTTCGGACCCGTGGCAGCCAGATTGTCGGAATCATAGTCGCCTCGTCGTTCCTGACCATGATCGTCACAGTTGCCTGGTTTGGGCTGCAGGGGCTGGAGCGACAAACCAGGGAGAGCACCGGGGAATCGCTAGAGGTTATTGTCAAAACGGCCCAAAGTGTACTGCATGCGTGGATCCACGGCGAAAAAGAGCACATACAAATGTATGCGCGTGACCAGAGGCTCGTTAATTTGGTAACGCCCTTGCTGCTTGTACCGCGAACCCGTGATCAGCTCTTGGCCAGTAAGGCCCTTAGCGCTGTCCGGATTTACCTCAAAGCGATTGAAGAACACCATCATGGATTTTTCATCATCAGTCCGGATCTCACTAACATTGGGTCGATGCGCGATAGCAACATTGGTTGGCGTAACCTTATCGCTGAACACCGTCCAAAGTTGTTACAGAGGGCATTCTTGGGCGAGACCGTTTTCATTCCGCCCATCCAATCCGACGTGCCATTAAATGACGAAACCGGCCAGTTGAGGGAAGGGCAACCAACCATGTTTATTGCCACGCCAGTGAAGGATGAGAAGGGTGCCGTCATCGCGGTGATGACCTTGCGTTACGACCCTGTCGAGAATCTGGAGGCGCTGTGTCGAGTTGGCCGGTTCGGCCAAACGGGTGAAACTTACGCCTTCGATCAGGGGGGCTGGTTGCTCTCACAGAGCCGCTTCTCCGACAATTTTATCGGCCGTTCGGTTCTTTTTCCGGGCAAGGACGGTTTTGTCGGTTTCCGACTGAGCGATCCCGGCGGCAATCTCCTGCTTGGATATCAACCCGCAGTTTCCCGGGCCAAGCAACCATTAACCCGAATGGCAGCATCGGCCGTTTCCGGCCAACCCGGCTTGGATGTGAATGGCTATCGGGACTACCGCGGCATTAAAGTGCTCGGCGCGTGGCAATGGGACAACGAAATGCAGATCGGAATCACCACTGAGATCAATGAAAAAGAGGTCCTTGCCACTTACCGCGCCAATCGCACTTTGGTGATCGGCGGATTACTTCTGGTCGCTTTACTGACAATTATGCTGGTGGGATTCCTAACCGTAAGCAGCGAAAGGACCAACAAGGCACTTCAAAAGGCAAAAGATGACTGGGAACAAATAGCAGAAGACAGAATGGCTAAGCTGTGGGAAAGTGAAGACCGCTTTCGAGGCTATTTCGTAAGTGCTCCCGTGGGCGTAGCAGTGATGACGCCAGCGAGAGACTGGATCGACGTCAACGAGTACTTTTGCAAAATGCTGGGCTACTCCCGGGAGGAGCTACTCCAGAAAACTTGGTCACAGATCAGATATACGGATGAACTGGTGAGCACTCAAGCACAGTATGGGCGCATGCTGGCCGGGGAGATCGAATACTACGAAAATGAAACTATCTTTATCAACAAAGCGGGTGAACCCATAAATACAAATCTTGCTGTTGCCTGTACGCGTAACTTGGATAGATCAATTTCCAAAATTCTCTTTTCGATGATTGATATCACGGAACGAAAAAAGGCAGTGGACGCTGTCAATATGCGCGCCAAATGGGCCGTGGGTCTTCAAAAGGCCGGAGAGGAACTTTCCGGCTGTAAAACTGTTGAAGACGCTGCTAAAGTGGCTTGCAGGTCTATTGTCAATTTTGGTGACTTGACCCATGCGTGGGTGGGAATGATGGAACCGGATGGGAGCAACAGCGTTCTTGCCGTACATGGACAGTACGATGAAGTTGTCCGTGAACGCATCCATAATAAAGGGCCCAACTGCCAGACGGAGGCCATCCGGACAGGGCATTCCGTTGTTACAAAGGACGTCAAAACGAATCCTCCTTTCAGGGAATGCAAAGCATTCTCGGAACAGTGTGGTTTCAAAAGCTGCGCGGTCTTTCCTGTCTTTTCCGGGAGGAAATGCCTGGGAACCTTCACCATACGGGCCGATGAAAAAGGGAACCACTCTTTAATTGTATCAATTTCTCCATTAGTTGAAACCCTGGTGCAACAGTTGGGTCATGTCTGGCAAAGATGTATTGCTGAAAAGGAAATCAAAGAGTCCCAAATAACCGCAGAAGAAGCCACCCAGGCCAAGAGCAATTTTCTGTCAAACATGAGCCATGAGATCCGAACACCTATGAATGCGATTATCGGAATGTCGCATCTGGCACTGAAGACTGATCTTGATCCGAGGCAAAGAGATTATTTGCATAAAATTCAGATCTCCTCTCAGTCGCTTTTATCCATCATTAATGATATTCTGGACATCTCTAAAATTGAAGCGGGCAAAATGACCCTTGATAATACCTTTTTCAGCCTGGATGAAGTTCTGGAGAACCTGACCATCGTTTTGGGCCAGCAAGCCAAGCAAAAAGGCCTTGAATTGCTTTATTCTTTTTCCAAGAAAGTGCCTGACCGGCTTTATGGTGATCCCACAAGACTTAGCCAGGTCCTGATGAATTTAGGCACCAATGCAATTAAATTCACCGATACCGGACAAATCGTCATATCCATGGACAGTGTGAAAAAAGGAACCCAATCCATCCAATTTAAAGTGTCAGTGACGGATACCGGAATCGGCATCAGCAAAGATCAGATTTCAAAATTGTTCCAGCCCTTTACCCAGGCAGATAGTTCAACCACACGCAAATATGGCGGCACAGGTTTGGGACTGAGTATAAGCAAACAGTTTATTGAAATGATGGGGGGTGAATTAAGTATTAAGAGTGTGCTGGGTAAGGGAAGCACCTTCAGTTTCAGTGCATCCTTGAAGGTTGATGAGACCCGGGGAATTAGAAGGACTGGCAAACAACACCCTCTGTATGGTTTGCGGGTTCTTGTGGTCGATGACAGCGCAAGCCTTAGAAGTATCCTTTACAAGATGTTGGAGAATATGGGTATTCAGTCGGTGTGCCTTAAATCGGGGAAGGATGCTCTGGCAGAAATCGACAAAGTTTGCCAAAATACGGATTCCGAGTTGTTTGACATTATAATCATCGATTGGAAGATGCCTGGGATGGATGGGTTGGAACTTATAAAGCAAATTAAATGTGTGTTTGAAAAAAACTTTCAGGAGAAGAAACCTGATTTTATCTTTATGACTGGGCATACTTTTGACGATGTGAGTAATGAATGCCGTAGCCTTGGATTCAACGCCATCCTGGAAAAACCAATGAACCAATCGTCAATTTTTGACGCCATTGCAGAAGCTGTGGGCAACGAAAAGTTGAACAAAGCGGCTGCTAAAAGCCCTTCTGGCTGGGACCAGGCAAAGCAGACGTTAAAAGGGGGGCGAATTCTTTTGGTTGAGGACAATGAGTTCAATCAACAAGTTGCCCAGGAAATCCTGGAGGAAGCGGGTCTTAATGTCACTGTGGCTAACAACGGCAGCGAGGGGTTAGATTGGGTTCGAAAGGCAGAATTTGATGCCGTTCTGATGGATATTCAGATGCCGGTCATGAGCGGATACGAAGCCACCCGTGAGATAAGAAAAGAAGCCCGATTCAAAGAACTTCCCATCCTTGCCATGACAGCCGGGGTCATGCTCCAGGATCGAGAGAAGGCATTTGAAGCCGGTATGAACGATCACATCAGTAAACCGATTGATTTTGGCGAACTTTTTAACAAATTGGACAAATGGATTCATGTTTGTGTCAGGGATTACACAGTCAAGAATGCTATAACCGACGCGCAGGTGCCAGGGGAACGGGAAAGGTGTTATGATAAAAAATCTGAGGGGCTCGAAATTGATTTTACCGATACACTGCCGGGGATAGACATCAAATCTGCCCTGTACAGGTTCGGTGGCAACCCAAATTTGTTAAGAAAGACGCTGGTAAAATTTTGCCTCAACCATGGCAGTGCGGTTGAAAAGATCTCAAAAGCGCTGACTTCTGGCGACAGAAAAACAGCGATTCGTATGGCCCATACACTGAAGGGTCTTTCCGGAACCATCGGTGCAAAGGAACTCCAAGAAGTGACAAGAGAACTTGAATCTGCCATAAAGGACGAGACAAAGGAGCTGAAACATCTGGTTGATCGTGTAGCAGCCAACTTGAATATCGTTGTATCCAGCATCACCCCCTTTGTTGAGAGCTATGGTGTAGAACAGCCTGGCGGAGTCAGAGAAACGGTTGACAAATCAATGCTCATTCCGCTGTTGGAGGACCTTAAAACGCTTCTGGAAGAAAATGATATGGATGCCTTGGAAAAACTGAGTCAGTTAGAGGGCCCCTTATTGAAATCTGATTGTAAGGGTGAATTTATATCTATAAAGCAGAGCCTGGAGAGGTATGATGCTGACAATGCTCTGCAGCACTTGACCCAAATAATGAAAAAAATTAAATTGTAAGAGGAAAATAGAGATGGATAACAACTTGCCAAGGCAGACGATTCTTGTTGTGGATGACGTACCCGATAATATTGATGTACTCGGTGGAATTTTAAAAGAAAATTACAAAATGAAATTTGCCACCAATGGCGAGAAAGCGCTTTCAATTGCAAGGGCTAAAAAACCACTGGACCTCATCCTGTTGGATATTGAAATGCCGGACATTGACGGTTATGAAGTGTGCAGGCAACTCAAGCAGCATGAAAGCACAAAGAAAATCCCTGTGATATTCGTAACAGCCAAGAGCGAAGCTGAAGCTGAGGAAAGGGGATTCAAAGTCGGAGGGGTTGATTATATAACCAAGCCGGTCAACCCTGCAATCGTACGTGAACGGGTTAAAACTCACCTTGCCCTCTACGACCAGAATCGGGTGCTTGAAGAAAAAGTCAAGGAGCGAACCAGCCAACTCAGCGAAGCCTTTGAAACAATTAAAAACGCCTCCATGGATACAATCAACAGACTTTCCAGAGCGGCTGAGTACAAGGATGAGGACACGGGTGCTCATATTCTTCGAATGACCCATTATTCTGCAAGTGTGGCCCGGGCAATGGGAGTGGATGAGGCAACGGTTGAGTCCATCCTCTATGCGGCACCAATGCATGATATCGGGAAAATCGGAATACCCGATCGAATTTTGTTAAAACCGGGGAAACTGGACGCAGATGAGTGGAAAATCATGATACAACATGCAGAGATCGGCGCAAAGATATTAGAAGGGTCTGATGCCAACTTTATTAAATTAGGCAGTCAGATTGCCCTCACTCATCACGAAAAGTGGAACGGTACCGGGTATCCCCAAGGTCTAAAAAAAGATAAAATTCCTCTGGCAGGAAGAATTGTAGCCATTGCAGATGTGTTTGACGCGTTAACAACTAAACGACCTTACAAGGAACCTTTCTCATTGGAGAAGTCATACTCAATTATAATTGAAAATCGGGGCAGTCATTTTGACCCGGATGTGGTGGATGCATTTTTTAAGGTGGAGGATGAAATATTAGAAATCAAGGAGAGATACAAGAATGAAAAAGAGAGTCTCCTGTTTCAATTGGCAGGTGAAGAGGCCTGATAAACGTTTCAATTTCCAGTCAACACCCCCTGAGCTAAAGACTCAGGGGTTTTCTTGCCGGTTTTCTATAAAACAAGCCTGACGTCGTTGTTCAAAGCTTAAGTCTGAAAGATGAGATAAAAACAAATCATCTTGATTAAACAGGTGAAAACTATAGGACATCCTTATTATATTGTGGTATGCTACCCAATTAAACTAAAATAATTTTTGTTGCTCGATGATCCGATAACCCAACTTTGTCATCTTCATATCTGACAAATGAAGGATAACAAAGCATACACCATAAAATTTAAGAAACCACTTGGAATCAATATGTCATTTGAAGAACTTGGCCTTCGGGTCGAACTGCTTAAAGCCGTTAAAACCAATGGCTACACCGCCCCCACCCCCATCCAGAGCCGGGTTATCCCGGCCATTATGCAGGGAGGGGATGTCCTTGCCCGGGCCCAGACCGGAACAGGTAAAACCGACGCATTTGCCCTGCCACTGGTGCATGTTTTAAGTCAACAAAAGGGCAAAGGTCGACATCCCAGGGCACTTATCTTAACCCCCACCCGGGAACTGGCCCTCCAGGTAGGGGACTGCCTCAAGGATTATGCCAGAAGGGTTTCCCTGCGGTGTTCGGTGGTGTACGGCGGGGTCAACATCAACCCCCAAATCCACCGTTTGAGGCGGGGCATAGATATTCTTGTGGCCACCCCGGGTCGTCTTCTGGATCTGGCCTCCCACAGGGATCTGAACCTTTCCCAGATAGAATTCCTGGTGTTTGACGAGGCAGACAGAATGCTGGATCTGGGCTTTAGTGGGGAGATATCCGAAATCCTTGAGCTTATGCCAACCCGCCGCCAGACCATGTTGTTTTCTGCCACCTATACCCATGAGATCCGACAACTTGCCGATGAAATGCTTAATAGTCCCCAAAACATCGAGGAGACGCCCAATATTAAGGCAGCTGCATCCATTGCTCAAAGGGTCCATCTGGTGGAACAGAGCAATAAATGTCCCCTGCTGATCCACCTGATCACGAAGGGGGAGTGGCCCCAGGTGCTTGTATTTACCCGGACAAAGCATGGGGCAAATAAACTGACTGAGAAACTGATGGCAAAGGGGGTGAGCGCCGCTGCCCTTCATGGAAACATGAGCCAGTCCCAGCGCACACGGGCACTCAAGGAATTTAAAAAAGGGGAAGTAAGAACCCTGGTGGCAACAGATGTAGCTGCAAGGGGACTGGATATCAGTAATTTACCCCATGTGGTTAATTATGACATGCCCCGTGCCCCGGAAGATTATATCCATCGCATTGGTCGCACGGGCCGTGCCGGGGTAAGCGGTGTGGCTGTCTCCTTGGTCAATCATGATGAGAACGCCAGTTTAAAGGCCATTGAAAAGCTGCTGAAACAAAAAATTCCCACAGAATCCATTGACGGCTACACCGTGGATGGTGCGGTTCCCAAATTTGTCTTATTGCGTCCCAAAAACCCCGACAGTGAAAGAAAGGCAGACAAGGGAATCAAAGAGGTGGTGAGCAAAAGAAACGCTGCAAAGGCAGCTGCCATCAAAACCAACAATTCCGGCAAAAATGACGGGGATGAATCAAAATCATCTTTTGGCAAAAAACCGAAAAAATTTGAGAAGAAACTTTCCCGATCAGAATCCCGTTCCCGCCCAGTACCGAGAAAGGGAAGAAGCAAAGGGAAAAAATAACGGATTATTTGATATGCATTCTTTGACTCAATGGGGTCTTGCTTCCTATTCAAACTTTCGAAATTAGCAAATTTGTGTGATGTCAGGTCCTGAACTATCATGTCAAGGCCTGAACTATCGATCCATCATCATGACCGTCATAAGTAACCCCATGGCCAGGTTCAGCACCATAAAGGCCATGGGATATTTTCTTGGGTGGGATATGTAGATTTATTCCTCCTTTGAACCCATCCGCTATCTTCAACAGGTCTTTGTTGCGCCAGTCTCGTGGACAAAAAGACGCCCGGGCAAGTCAACACCCCCTGAGCTAAAGACTCAGGGGTTTTCTTGTTGGTTTTCTATAAAAAAACATTTTCATTTGTTGTGACAAGTGCTATGAGTAAAGTATCTTTCACATCACTATCAAATGGACCCGGACAATAGAATGATCTTAGATTTTGACAAATGGTGCAATAGAGAAGAACGACACGAGCAATTGGAAAGGCATGTCTCAGAAACCCGGACGGCAAAATTTGGGTTTACCACCTATGCCGAATCCGATAAGCGTCACCGGGTCAACCGGCATTTCAATTCCATTGCCACACGATACGACTTGATGAATACCATTTTGAGTGGCGGAATTCATTATGCATGGAAACGAAGGGCCGTTGAAACACTCATGATCAAACCGGAAGAAAAAATCCTGGATGTATGCGGCGGAACGGGTGATATGGCCTGTTTGTCTGCATCCAGAACAGGTAAAAAAGGTGTATCTGTTGTGTACGATATGAACCGGAGAATGATCGAGCAAGGGAAAAGAAAATCCATAAATGGGGTAACCTTTGTTCAAGGGGATGCTGAAAGCATCTCTTTTCCTGATGGTTCATTTGATGCTGTTTCCATTGGATTTGGGATTCGAAACGTCACCCATCTTGAAACCGGTTTCAAGGAGATCTTTCGAGTGTTGAAAAAAGGGGGCTCCATGTGTTGTCTGGAGTTTTCAAAACCTGACAACTCTTTTTTTAGATATCTTTACGATCTGTATTCGTTCAGGATAATGCCGTTAATAGGGGGGCTCATCACCGGCTCAACAGAAGCTTACACTGCATTCCCCGAATCCATACGCGCATTTCCACTCCCCGGAGAGTTAAGCCTGATTTTACAAGATATTGGTTTTAAGAATATCAAAGTCAAGAAGTTGACAAATGGCATCGCAGTGATTCATTCAGCAAGCAAATAAAGATCTATTCCTGATAATTAAGGGAGTTGGCCGATTTCAAAATACCGCTTATATCCCAATCGTCCCAGGATTGGTGACATAAATACGTTTATAACTGGTATATCAAGATAGGATGACTCCCTAAGACCATCGCCAAAATCAACTTGAAGCGCCCCAGCCCCAAGTCTTTATATTGCGCTCATATCTGTATCAGAGCACAATATATAGAACAAGATATGGCCCGCAACAAAATTGGCGACGGTATTGATAATTAAAAACCTTTTTTACAAATTAAGGTCATAGCTTTTGGCCGATGCTTTATGAGTTGTTACAGACCGATGACCCTTTGTTTCAAGACCGGGTTTACTCAAATGACCCACTGAAGTAGGAAAATTCAAATGGCCTCTGAATGGGAAAAGTGTATAAAAATCTATCAGCACCGTTACGATAAAAGGACGCATAATGGATAGGCGAGCATTTCTCAAAACTGCCGGAATCGGAAGCATTTCTGTTGCCTATGGCTGCAAGTCAGACTATGACAAAAATATTTTTTCGCTGGTAACGGCCCCGGAAGATTTTGTGACAGGGCAAGCGGTATGGTATGCCTCCACCTGCATGGAATGCCCGGCAGGATGCGGAATTCTTGCAAAAAACCGTGAGGGCCGGGTCATTAAACTGGAAGGGAATCCCGCCCACCCGGTGAACCTTGGGAAACTGTGCATCCGGGGCCAGGCTGCCCTGCAGTCTGTTTATGATCCAGACAGACTGATGATGCCGCAACTCAAAACAGGCCAGACGTTTAAACCCATCTCTTACGATCAAGCCTTTGACATTCTGAAAAAGCGGATGCAAGCCGCATCAGAAAAGGGAAGCAACCGCGTTAAACTGTTGACCGGCATTACGTCAGCCCCCCTTTCCGCCCTGTTTGCAACCACCTTAAAAGCATTTGGCGCAAGTCCCGCAGCCATGTACGAACCCTACTCCCACGACGCCTTGAGGGCAGCCCATCAGGCCCTGTTTTCAAGGCCCATGCTTCCCTCTTTTCATATGGAGAAAGCCGATTTTATCCTGGGGTTTGGTGCGGATTTTGTAGAGACCTGGCTGTCACCGGTTGAATATATCCGCAAATTCAAATCCATGCACAACTTAAAAGACGGTACAAAGGGGCTTTTCGTCCATGCCGGGCCTTACATGTCCCTGACAGCCGCCAATGCAGACAAGTTTTTCCCCATCACTGCGGGAACTGAATATATGGTGGCCCTGGGGGTGATCCGCCAAATTCTGAAAACCAGAACAATAGATCATCTGCCTGCGCCGTTTTTAAAAGAACTTGCGGCTGTTGTCAGAACATATAAACCTCGAATGGTTGAAAAGAATACCGGATTTCCGGAAGCGGATCAAAACCGTCTGGCCGAATCCCTGCTCGCATCCCACCGCCCCCTGGTTCTGGGATCAACAGGCGCCACAACGGCAGACACCTCCTTTGCCCTTGAGATGGCCGTGACCCTGATGAATCTGTTGCTGGACAAGGATCTTTCCCTGTATGACTTTGAACAAAGGCACGCCCTTGAAAAGGTCATGACGGCAAAAGAGACCGCTGATCTCTTTAAATCGGCTGTTACGGATTCCACAGATCTCTTTTTATTCTATAATACCAATCCCCTGTTTACGTTTCCAGAAAACTCTGATTTAACAGAGCTTTTTAATCGTAAAGAGATCTTCAAGGTCAGTTTTTCAAATGTCATGGATGAGACGTCCAAAAACGCAGACCTTGTCTTTCCTGTGCAGCTGCCCCTGGAGACCTGGGACAGTTATGCGAGCAACACGGCATGCATTTCAACCCTCCAGCCTGCCATGGGACGGCTCACCCAGGCCCCTTCCATGGGCGATGTTTTCCTTGACCTGTCAGACAAAGATCGGCAGTTTGATGACTACTATCAATATCTTGCCGACTACCTGTATACGAATATGCCTGAAAAGAGCAAAGCCCATTTCATTCAAATAATTCAATCCGGCGGGATATTTCATTCCAACAACAAATCCGGGGGCCCAAGACCATCCCTTGATCCTGGATCCATCAAGGCGCTCAAAAATGCACTTTACGCCATCGAACCCGCTGATGAACCCGCATTAAAATTCCTGGCGGTTCCGTCACTTCGGCTCTATGACGGCCGGGGGGCCAACAAGTCCTGGCTCAATGAAATACCAGATCCCGTGACCAGTATTGCCTGGGAAACCATGCTCATGATTCACCCGGCTACCCTTGAAGAACTTGGATTCGCACACGGGGATCTCCTGACCATTGAAGCAGGCGACCACGCCATCACAGCGCCGGTCTATTCCTACCAGGGCGTTGCTTCAGGAGTGATGGTCATGCAGATGGGCCAGGGGCACACTGCCTACGGCCGGTATGCCGAAGGATTCGGCAGCAACCCAGTTGATCTATTGTCGGGCAATCTTGAGACCTCTGATTTTCTCTCCTATCTGATCACCCCCAC